>Ga0123352_10009107_pt1 | contig 15500 bp, 11 predicted proteins | sample TergutLab28metaG_FD_89700 | JGI IMG/M metagenome (GOLD analysis project Ga0123352, IMG submission 89700) | Labiotermes labralis P1 segment gut microbial communities from Petit-Saut dam, French Guiana - Lab288 P1 | ecosystem: Host-associated > Arthropoda: Insects > Digestive system > Gut ... | reverse complement strand
TTTGTGTTTTTTTTTTCTATTAAAATAATATAAGAAATATAAAGAAAAGTAATGTATACGTGTTTTTTTTTTTTGTGTACTGAAACTCTCTATAAATATATATATATATATATATATATATATATATATTACTACTACCACCACTAACAATAATAATAATTACTGTACTGAAATATCTACGATTTTTAATACCAGCTGCACAGAAGTCTATATTAGGTGGCATTTCTTATGACACAAAAAAGTCGCGATTCCAATTCCTGTTTCTATAATTACCTACCCTTGTTACGGGCCGATCCCGCGTCCAGGGTGTCTTACGAAATGCATATAAAGTATTCCGTTTCCAAAGCCGGTTTTGAATGGAAACAGAGCAGAATGTCTAATTGGTTAAAAAAAATCGAAGAAATATTTATATACTTCAATTGAGTAATCGAGTAACAAAACTGGTATTCGTAAACTTAAATCTGTTTTAATTTACAGTCCATAACTTGGGAAGCATCGAATTCAGACCTAAAACTTTAATTGTTTAAGGGTTCCATTTTTGTATTTTCACGGGTGCAAAAATACAAACGTGTATGAGTTTTTGTGGCTATTTCCACCGACTGTGGTTAATAAATGTGCAGATAATGCGGACACATGTAAGAGGCAAGTTGCTTATGGTGTCAGTAATGACAACAGCCAGTCAAAACAAAAATACTTTTTCAAAAGTGCAAGTTTTCTGCAAACTCAGACTTCTGTTACGGGATATTGCACCTCCGCGACTCTGCGAGATTGGTAGTGTGTGTCACATGAAATGTACTTTTGCCTTAGAAATTAAAAACAGCCTAAGAAGACACATGGAGAAAGCCGACACGTCCAAACTCATGACACACTGTCGGGGTTCGGAAGTGTTAATGGACCATTGTTCAAACGAACCCAATGTGGCGTAGTTTCCAACCACGCACACCCACTTTCGTGTGACCCTACAACCACCATTCTTAAAATATTACCTGTAGTTGGCAGAACCTGTGTTTCTTTAAGGGTGTTCATAGTGATTATCAATCGGGCAGTCCGCAGAACTGGCTACTTACCACCTTTCCTTCGCAACCTTTTAAAACAAGGCCATCTCAGCCACAATGGAAAGAAGTCCCAGTACCCCACACCTAGAGGCGTGTTTGAACTGCAAGTCGCAGTTGCTACCCCTCCTTTTGTGGCAGCATATTTTGGTGAATATTTGAATTAAAGAGATCCCAGTCTCCCACCAAAACACAACACCAATGGTAGCCATCTTTCTCCAACTACCCCTATACCCCTTCAGCCACAGCTCTTACAATCCAACATGGCGCGCGCATCACGGGCCCGAGCTATTACAGTAAGAAAACAGACATATAAAACTGAAGGGGTTGGTGGGGTAAGGGTACAGAATTGTAGGAGGGTTGTGGAGGTGGGGGGAAGTAAAAATCAATATCCCCGGGGCTGCTAAATCACGCTTATCAAGAGCAGTTTTTTTCCAACTCCTCCCTCCCAAGCCTCTCTCGCCGCCCCTACATTCCCATCCCACTCAACCCATCCCCCAAGCACTACAAAACATTCAATTTGGACGTCGAGTTAAAACGAAATGGATTTTCCAGCATACCGAGAGAATGAGATTTAGATTTCAAATTTCGTTCAATAGCGACGACTGTGTGAATGTGTCAGGCTGTCTGTCGGGCGGTTGCTATAGGGTGGGTAGGTAGTTGGATGGGTGGTGGTGCTTGCTGAAGTCCGCGAGGCGAAGGCTGTTATACCATACAGGAGGTCTGCCCGCGCCTCTACAGCCACACAAGTCTTTCCTTCTTCAAACTGAATAATGTCATAAAATACCAAAACAGAGGATAAAAATGAACCTAATAAAGATAAAGCACTGCATTTTCAAAAGTCAGACGCTCCTTTCTCCTCAGCTATCGCAGCTCATGGATGGTCATCACCAGTTTCCCATATATATCACAACAGACAACGGTTAGGCGATACAAAGAAATAAACACGTTCCCCAATCATTTCACTAATTACCATTTAGCATCCTATTTCGTCTCCAGCCCGCTCCCGTATCAGCTGTAAGCTACCACTAAGTCTGTACAAGTGGAGGGAGCTGCTCCCTTCACTAACCACATGGAGCAACCACAACGGTTAATCTCATTCAGTTGATTGCTTATATTTGAACAGAACTTGATCGCAGTACAGCATAGACAATAATGCGAAACATAACAGGCGGATTTTCTGTCTTGTGGTAGCCCCACTTGAATACTCGCAGAACAGGAATGTAAATGCTACAGAATCTAACATGAAGGTAGATGTACTTTACCATCCATTATGTACAGATGTACAGAGTCTCATTCTGCACACCACACAACACACGTGTCGCTCTACGACATGCTGCCACATCACCAAATATATATAACGACGTAATTTTACCGAGTGTTTTAACATAAATATAACTTTAGTTAGGTACAGATAAAGCTCCCTGATGACGGTCATTAAAGACCGAAACATGCAGCAGCGATATAATTGTGTATTTTAATGCAAATTTAGAACTTTTGACCAAGTTAATAAATAGTGCATTTGTTGGCGTGTAAACTACGTAGATGTGTTAAGTGTTTATCGTCCCTACAACACTTCGAAGACACTGCTGTAATATCAGCGAACGAGGGGTGCCTGGTTAAGATGCAGTGCGGTAAGATACCCTTTGCCTTCCGACTACCCATCTCATTCAAGTACGTACAAAAGATCAGTACTTCTGCTGTATGGCTAGACTGTATCGTCCTGTGTTGTTTAATGCAAGTGCAGGCTGAAGTACATAAGTTCACATGCCTTACCTTCAATGTAAATGACCGTCTTCACAAACAATCACCACTCGATAAAATCCTCTGAAGAATAAACCCAGCTGAATATTCACACCACTCTTCTTTAATATTCGTTTTAATATCATCCTTGAATGACGCCTGGATCTCTGTATTGGAATATTCTCTTTACATTTCGAGAATTAAAATCTGTATGCGTTTCTTGTCTCCACGCATGCTTCATGCACCGCTCATTTCCGTGCGCCTCGGTTTGACCACTCTGTAAGTGGCGAAAATTACAGATTGTAAACCTCCTCAAAATGCATTTTTCTTCACTCAACAGTCAGTTTCTCTCCGTAAAGTCTATAAATTCTCTGCAGTACTCTGTTTAAAGAAGCCATCCATCTATATTCTTCCTCCAAGGTAACTTTACAAGAACATGACCGCTACGTTTACACTTCCGCATCCTGAAATCACTACATTTGCTGAGAAAGACTGGGAGACAAAACATCCCAAACTCAACAGTGGTAAAAATTCCACGAATTTAATATGACCTTAATTTATTCGAGACTGCCATGCAAACACGCTATCATCACCACGTGCTCGAAGACGTTATGTATTACATTTTTTAGGTGCGTTCAAAAAATTTCGAAGAGCGACTATTAGCGTCGTCATTTCTCTCCGTCTGTCTGTCTGCCCGTCCGTCGGCACGGCAAAACTCGGTTACAGCTGGACAAATTTTCATTAAATTTAATATTTACGTATTTTTCGAAATTTTGACGAGAAATTTGAAAATTCATTAAAAGTTGACGAAAATAGCAGGTAACTTTATATGATGACCGGTGTACATTTATGATAACTCTTCTTCGAATGAGAAATTATTCAGAAAAAAACTTGTATAGGCGATCAAAAACACACATTTTATGTTCGATCCCCCCCCCCCCCTTCCGAAAATCGTGCCCTTTATGAGGGGACGGGGAAAAAAACTACAGAGCCGGGCGAGTTACGGATGACAATATCGCACATGCGCATTGCATGCTGCATAACTACGGATACAAACACACACTCAAAATATGTAATACTTATTGTTTTTCAATTGCAACAATGGTTGCAAGTGCGCGCCACAATGTAACGTTATATGTACACTGCCTGTCTTGTTATGTTACGATTTCGTCCTGTATTCTGGTTACAAAATATGACCCACTTACTTTTCTCAACACTTCTAGACGACAGAAAGTTAAACAGCAAAAGTCTGATGAGGTCCCCAATTAGGTGTCATTCCACAGTTTACCAAAATCAGCGAAACAATGCGTGTACATATTATGTACGTGTGTCTGCAGTTGAATCACATAATTAAAAGGCGACTAACAGAACACGTAAGTCGGTATTACCAAGCAAGGTGTTCGTGATACATTCGTACCCTCATGTGTCACATTACATTTACTTCATATGATAGGGAAATACTGGTTGCAGGTCAGGTCTAGCGGAAGGGCAAAAATTACTTCTAACTACTCTTCCGCTAGACCTGTTCCACGGATTAGGATACGCCACATGTGTTCGCCATTGCACAAATGCTTCACAGCATCACCATGTTATCAGGTCTATTCTTAATTTTCATAAATTAACCCGAATTCATAAAGCCTAATCATTAAATAACAACTTTTCAAATATCTGTCATGAAATGTACTGATACTACACTGAATTACACCACTGCTGACCTCACGCCTACCTTGGCTGGTACAGAAATCCTTCGGTATATTAAAAATCAATTGACGAGTTTTGCTGGTGGGAGACGCACAGATTAATAACTGTAGGCAATTTGCAAGCTAATTTTCACGCATACGAGCACCGTAATCTCGCAAACCGATCGATGTTCCTGGCACCCCTTCTCGGCTGTCGTCTGTAATGGAATCTTCTCGCATGCGCAGAAAGTCACATCCCTCAGCGGTCTGCGCAGAAGCAGCAACATCGCAGCGTCTGACGTTCTCACAGTTTTGCTGCTCAGTTCGCTACCCTCTGTGTTAATTATTTTGCATCGAATAAATCTTCAGAAATTATTCTTCATCACACTTATAAAAAAAGCTTAATTCTTATGTATTACCCACACAGCTTTAACAATGTACCTATTTTTAGGTACAGATTAATAAGTAAGAGTTTTATAATATTAAATAGTGCACGTCAGCACAACCACTTTATTACTCAAGGTAATTATAAGGCTACATTTTTCGACTATGGATTAGTCATTTTCAGGACTATTTTTGTCAATTGAGTCAAAAGATGCTATACATTTTGGGATCCCATTGAGTTTTGTTTCAATACAGTCATTTGCCACAGGTGTTACGTTTTTCACACTTAGATACCTCTCTGCGTTGTACTAAGGTGGACTTCGTACGTTTGAGGAGAAATTTTTGACGTATGGAAGCAACTAAAATTTATACAGTGGACAGTAGTGAAGACAGAGAGAGAGAAGGAGAGAGAGAGAGAGAAGGAGAGAGAGACAGACAGACACGAGACACGTAATTCGCCAACTCGCTAATAGGATTTCGAAAAACTAAATCAATTGCCTCTTGTATTCAAAATTTGATGAAAACACGAAGTTACATTTGAATTCGAAGTATGTACTAATTTTATGTTAAAAACTACATAAAAACGTCAATTGGTTTCTACAAAGCAATCTAATATACCCGTAAGTATAATTTATATTGCATATGAAATTCTAGAACTTTAATTGAAAAAGATATATATCTACACTTCAAAAACGAGTTATTTATTCACAAACGAATTCCAATTCTTCCTCCTAGCATATGAAAATATCCTCATTTATTTGACCCCCTTCATACTTGCCCGTCAGTTTTGTGTCACAGAATGGTTAAAGAGAGAATTCAATAATTCAGACGCCGTAAAATATGACATATAAATGTAAATATACAAAACGGTAACATATTAAAATGCAGACCTGCTTCTAATACGAATTTCAATTCTCTAGCAATAAAAAAATGTAATTTGTGACTGAAATAGGTCCATTTAAGTGTCGGACTGCAGAGACCCCCGTATACAAAAGCAGTATATTATAAACAGACCATTACATTATAGCCTATCTTCTAGATAAGAAAGAGTTACAATGGTGTTAAGATTTGACCGCTCTGTACTCGTTAAATCAGAAAAACCTGCTTTGTTTTTAAAGTAAATGTGTAAAACTTTAACACATGAAACATAACACTAGATCTAACAGACCTACTTAATAAATCTTGAATGGAATCCACCACCAATTAAACAGAGATTATTCATCATTACAAAGTCAGTACCGCCGGTAGGCCTATAGGTGCTTATACCTTATATAGCCTAATAAGCAAGAACACTGATATCTTTATGAATAATTTTGCACCTCTGTATGACCAATTTTATTCTTTTATAGAATAATCACTTAATGTATGATCGTTCAGATATTTGGGCCTAAGAGGGACCAAGGAACAAGGGAGTGGAAAAGACTACATTGCGAGAAGTTTTACGATCTGTACTCCTCACCAAATATTATTCGGGCGATAAAATCAGGAAGAATGCAATAGGCGGGGCACGTGGCACGTGTGGGGGAGAGGAGAGGCGCACACAGGATTTCGGTGGGAAGACCTGAGGGAAAGAGACCTCTTGAAAGACCTAGAAATAGATGAAATACAATATTAAAATTGACCTTCAGGAAATGGGATGCGTTGGCAGGGACTGAATTGATACAGCGCATGATACGGACAGGTGACGGGCACTGTGAACGTAGTCATGAACATTCGGGTTCCATAAAATATGGGGAATTTCTGGACTAGCTGAGGACCTGCTACATTCTCAGGAAGGACTCTGCTCCATGGAGTTAGCTACTTACGACTGTCCGGACTTCTTAGCTCTTATTATGAAAATATGAAGTTGTTCTCATGCCATATATTGTTTTATTCGAAATGGAATGCACAGGTTAATCTGCTTTTCCATTTACATCTCGTCTACTTCTTAGTGACTATCACTGGCTTCCTTGAAGTAGGGCACTTAGTAAATAAATTTCAGTTCAGTTATAGCTGTCACTTTACACCATGCCATGAAGGTGTAATGTGGAACAAGGGATCGATTTATTTATGTATTATTGTTCACTTTACAACGCTCTAGAGTAATGCGGACTGCACTTAGCATTGAATGATGTGATGGTTAACGAATGATAAAGTACAAATTATTGGGAAGGATGCGATTATGTTGCGATCGAGGTACATACCGGCGTTAAGTTGAGGAGACTGAGAAAAACTGCTAAACACCAAATAGGACAGTCTATGTCACGGAAGAATTTCGAAACGGACACTTTCTCGATACAAGTATACAGAGTTAACGCTGTACGAACCTTCTCGGTAAACGGAGGTAGAGTTCCACATCTTCTTAGCTTCGGTATTAGATAAAGGCAACTAGACGAAATTCACAATTTTGACTAATTAATGAGTCGTTCATATTATTATTATTATGCAATTGGTACTTGTGATGTTAAGCTTGCACGTTAATAAATACCAATGGCATTGAACTGAATTACTCTCGCTATTATTGGTTTCATTAGGCATAAAATAATAGTGATAAAAGTAATTATAATAATAAAAAATTAGATCGCCAGAACTCTAACAGCCAACTTCCAAATACATAATAGGAAATAATCACCAGCGAGCGACTGTGTTTTGATCCACAATCAACAACAAGAACAACAGTCACAACAATAATAAAAATACGAGAATTCCTTTAACTGCTACAACCATCATCATCATCATCATCATCATCATCATCATGGTCGACATACGATAGCTGGTTGGCAATTCATTCCGTCATTTCTTTCCAGTTGGTTTCTCGGGTTTTGACAATTCAACTCCGTCACTTGTAAAACAAGGAAATGGCGACCAACGTTCAGAGATATTAAGATCTCTAGTACCGGTACGACATGAAAATTAACCTCTTTTTCGCTACGACCTTCTGCAGAGGTTCAGCGTGTTTAGGACAAACAATAGAACATAAGAAATACCCGTCAAACGGAGGGGAGAGCCAAAGAACGACACGAGACTACACCACTTGAACTTTCTTTTATCTGAAGCCCAAAACAAGTCTGGCTACCAAATTAAAATACCAAAATTTGTCCCCTGGTGATGATGATGATGACGACGACGACGACAACGAAGATGACGATGCAGAGCAGGGAATGTGGTATCAGAAGTGGGAGGAAATCAAACTCTTCTTCGTGCAGACATGCAACGACGAACATATGTAAGTAGTTACAAAAAGTTTAAATTTTCATTACGACAAAACACAAGTCAATCTTCTCCGAGAATCAAATTCAATACAAAACAAAACTCAAGACATTTCTGGGCCGTCTGCATCTCCATCGTAAGGAAATGGCAAGCGCCATTCGCCCCTCGGCCATAAATTGATCATGACACTTCTCAAGAACATAAGCCACAGACTCCAGATACAGAGCTACTGTGGAGATACTAACGTATCAAAATGACAAACATAAGGTATAAAGTAAAATTTAATCTGTAAAATGACTTGAGACGGTACCGGATTACCAACGCCTTCGTTATAGTTTGTTGCTTGAATAAATTAGGACAATCAAAATCACTCAAACAAAATTAAAGAATCAGCTGACGTGGTGCTGGAAACGTAACCACGCAGTAACAAAAGTGGTTACAGTACGGTTCGAGGTGAGTAAGCTCACTTAAAGTTTAACGGACACTGATGCAGACAAACAAGGTTTGCCTGCTTTGTATATGCATAAGTGGTGGTTGGAAGTAGATCATTGTTTAGAATTATTCATAGCAGCTGCCTGAAAACGAGGTCTTGTGGTTGCCGCTGCGTTGTGCAATCTCATGAATTAAACGAGAGGATTTCTGACATCACATCAGATCTGATTTCTGGCGCATAACTGAATAAAAATGTGACGTCCAGGACGGTACAGCCGTGTCAACAAAACAAAGAAAAACAAATCATAACAAAGTTAAAATAATTTGAAAAGAAATAACAACCGAAGCAATGGCATTTCTGAAATAAAGCTTTTACAAGCGAGATTGTGAAAATGCGTATACATAAATATTCCTTGCGGTTTACCGAGGTAGGGCACTAAAATGACAAAGAACTGTGATATAACGTTTGATAGCGGATGCGTCGACGGCAAGATCAGGTTCGGTTACGTTAGGCTTAACATTCAAAACTGACACAAACATGAAATGTCAAGATCGCAAACCGAAAATTGAATGAATTACAAATGGTGCAGGACAAAACAAAAGAATGGTATAACAGAAGGTTACAACTGGGACATAGGTTCAACTCCTTCCCAATTTATGTTTACCGACGAAGAAGATCGAGCAACACGGGTATTACCTACGCCATTTGAACAATGAGGACAACGGTTATGACGCATGACTTACATGAGTGAACGAAACCGGTGCTGAAAGAATAGTGCCGGATGGCAAGGAACGTGATGGTCCAATTTGTAATGCGCTAGCTATGACTTCACCTTCAGGAACGGAGGAAAAGGGGCTTAGAAATGCGTGCAGTACCGCAGCGCACACATTTCTGACATGCGTTACTTGCTACTTTATATTTCTCCTTGTTACTGACCGTCATTCTTTGCAGTACCAACAAACTTCAGCTAAATCCCTTACATAATATCACATTTACTAATTGAAGTACGGCCAGTACTTGCTGAAATGACATACACGGACGGATATGGAACCTCACTGTATTCATTTTACCCACCTTGTAACGGAAAGCAGGAAGGTAACCGTCAGAAAACAGACTACCTTAGAAAAACTGCACACTACGCAATATAATTTCTCAGTGCTTTATGCGAGTCCAAATTGTTACATGCATGAACTAAAGAGTAAGCGAAGTTACGACGCGGCGAAGTACAGACAGCTCTGGAACGGACAGTGTTGCTAGTTACCTGATACCGCAGTGTAACTTCTGAGTTTCACAGTCCATAACAGTGATAGCCACAATTCCCTGCCCTTTGTATTATATGGACTGAACGTGTATAATAATTGTGTACACATTTCTCTTCAGAATTCGGCCACTCGCCACTAGATCTATTCGATTTTAAAGGCTTTGCGGATTTAATATTCAACTAATAAATGCTTGAACATACGATACCCTTCGAGGAATCCACTCTGCATTAAATACAACATAACATATCCCTCGAGACTTTACGGTCAAGACAAAAATTAACTTACATGTTCTGGAATAGACAAGGCATGTAGCACGCATGCGAGTTGCAATAAATACACGCAGAATTTCGATCGGAAACACGAACGGGAGCATAACACTTCGGAGACGGGGACCAAGAGGCCAGGATAAGTTTCCAATGAATTTTAAAAGTTGGGCACTGAATGCGTCCGGCTGAGGTAGGGGGAACAGTAGCGCGTTATCGTAATCCAGATCATGACCCTTCGGGTAGCCTAAACCAAGATAAATTTCTTGACAAGCAGAATGAACACTAGCTTGTCAAGAAGATTATGATTCACCGAGTTAATGACGTGATGGGTAAGTTTTCTAATGAGCACGAGTAATAATACTCAGTACTTCCTACCATGTAACATACTACAATCCGGCCCCAGCAAACGGCCCATTTTTATGCTACTGTAAACCACGAACGACTAAGAAGATACTGCGTCTCAAATACGCGTTTGGACAAGTACTGTATCTGATTCATATGGTCACAAAAATATTGTGTCACAGTTGTATGGTTGGATAAATACAGTGTCTCAACTATATGACCACGCAAATACGCAGAATTTTCTCAACGATGGATATTGATTTACAGACACAGGAGCGACAAGGCGATCCTCTGTAATGTACCTGACATTTGTTACGAACAGAGTTGAATTATTCTTCAATCGTTAGTCTACTGAAATATGAAGTAAATAAATATCCTAAATTCCCGTAAATACAAATGAAGTTCTATCATGACCGAACACTACACCACAAATACAACATGAAACATAAATACATCAATGTCTTAACAAATTTCATTCATGTCATGCTGCTTATATTATCTTCTATTTATATTATTGTGGTGTAAGGTAGCGGTACAGTATGCGACAGAAGCTGTTGTCTTTGTTCTGGACAGTAACTGCAATTTTAAATTCTTGGTATTACAAATAAAAATAAAAAAATAGGAAAAAATCGCGACACTGATAATCGGCAGATTATTTGTCAGTAAGGAGTATGCAAGAAAGAGAATCGAATTATTAAAAAGGACCTAACCAACCCACCATCTAACTAACTAGCTAACTAACTAACTAACTACGTACAACGGAGCCCTTCTTGGAATGCTTGTAAGTATTCCGCTAGGCAAGAAATCCCCCCCCCCCCCCCCCCGTCCTATTGAACCCAAATGTCCATTACCGCATTCACAAGAGCCCGCCACTGATTCCTATTCTTAACCAGATGAATTCAGTCCAAAACTTCCCGTCCCATATCTTAAAAATCACTAGTCGTATTATCATTCCATCCATTTTAGGTTCTACCAAGTGGACTCTTTGCTTCACGTCTCCTAACAAAGGAACAATGGACAACATGCAGATTTTCTGGTTCGTACAGACGAACAGTTCTCTTCTGTTCAAATAAATCGACACACACCTCAATAAAATTTGATGTCGCGTAACTGTAAGAAACTGCAATGTAAATTTCGGTGTAAAATATTACTGTGATAAATTCCAGCACTAGTTCTGAGCTCGGTGTTAACATGAAAGCGTACGTTGCGAAAATAATAAATGATATTAACGTGAGTGATGACATACAGTCTTACAGTTACCTTAGTTTAGTAGTTTCACTTTCACTAGCAACGGCTCTGCAGTTCCAGACTAATCGAAATTCCAAGAGCACAACACAGAAACGTTATGAGCATTCCAATGCGACTGCTCCACATTGAGACCTTAAGTATAAAATATTAAAGGCGTTCACTGATAGGTTGTACTGCCTCGGACTACTCCAAGATGTAGAACTCCGTATATATTTAAAAGAACAATGTAAATGGGATACATTTATAACCAGTGGGCCCAACACAGCACTTCATTTCTAACAATACACAAAGCAACGATTTAAAATAAGCGCATGTACGCTTATACCTCATTTAGGTATGAGAATCTGTCACCTGAAGGAAAGGACATGATTGAGGATGCACTATTTGAAGTTCTCATTGCAGTGACCATTAGGCGTTACTTAACTACGTTGCAAATTGGTAGGATTTTACAGAATGTTCCGCATAAAGTATGCCGAACTGCAGGGTGTTATTATGCCTGTCATATTTAGTAAAAAACGATATATCAACATCGTGTCGGTGACAGGCGAATGAGTAAGGAGCAAAGGTCGAACAATGGTGACAGGGGGAATCAAAAGAAGTCAGAAAAAGAATTGCTCACAAGCACTTTGTCTACCATAAACACCATATGGACCGGACTGGAATCGAACTCGTGCTCTCGTGTTAAGAGACCGAGACACCTCGCCTGACCCATTGAACGGATTCATAGCAGTGTCGCAGAATATTAAGTTCTTCTACGTTATGTCACACGATCGTTCTCACTTCGGCAACTATCTACTGGTGACAACGGCGAAACGTCCCTGAAGACTTTTAATCTCCACGAAAGAAGATTTTCGAGCAAAGGATTCTGAAGAGAATATTTAAAGTAAAACAGGATGGAGAAAATTATATGAGGAGAGGCTCACAATTTCTTTTCTTCACCATTTGGACGAGAAAATTAAAAGCGATGAAAGATGGCGTATTTAGCATGCATGCAGAGAGGTGAGAAATGCATACATTTTAGCCCGAAAACCCGAGACGTAAAAGGATACTTGGAAGAAGTACGAGTAGATCAGAAAAATAATATTAAAACGGTTCTTGAAGAGAATCTGGACTGGATTCAATTTGACTCACGATAGGCACCAGTGGCGTGCATTCATCACCACAATTATGTACCTTCGGGCGCCAATTAAGACGGTGAATTTCTTGACTCTCAGCTTCTAACAACATTGTGTCGAATTAAGGTGAGACACATTAGTGATTCACTGTATAAAGCTTCAAACACAGGATCTTTTAGAATAAAGTGTTTACAATGAAGATGGCACACTGACGCCAAAAATCGTTTTGTTATAAATATTCCGGTTTTTGTAAACTTAGGGTACGGCACCCCATTGTGAAGCGTAAGAACGCAGATGAAGACAAGGATCGTCAGTAACTGTCTATTAACCGAGCATAGTTTCGGTTGCTAGTACCAACAACAAACAACCTATTCAAACCCAGTAAAGATAGAGATTTTCACGTTCAGGTCACCGTGCATCATAATAAATTCTTATAATAAAACCAACTAGATGCACCAATTTCTCAAATTTATTTTTGGAATAAAACTCTACATGTATCGGACAGTTCCTCTGTACATCATCAGGAGTTTTTCACTGCACACACACAGCAACGGTATATGTCATACAGGTTATGCTGACAGCTTACTGTCAGCATAACCTGTATGACATATACAAACTGTCCGAAACATGTAGAGTTTTCTCTATTATAATACCAACCACTGCACATATATAAATTTATAAAATATACACATTAAAACATTAACAACGCTCCGACATGTTTCAGTCCCAGGACCATCATCAGGGAGCTATATCGTCCTTGCTAAAGTTACACTATTAAAAGTCACATTAATTTCACTATTCCAGTTCGGTATTGTGGCAGCATGCCGTGTTGTGTTGTGTTGTGTTGTGATGAGTGCCCTGTTACGGATGTGCGTTCTGTTTCGTTGCGTGATAGTGATACTGTTTTAATGTGTAACTTTTATAAATTTATATATGTGCAGTGGCTGGTATAATAATTGAGTGACTTGACAACATGCACAGTATAACAACGAAAATGCGTAGAGTTTCATTCCAGAAATAAATTTGAGAAATTTGTGCATCTGGCTGGTTTTATTATAAGAAAGATTGATATCTAAATCCATTTAATTCATAATGTGTTCCATATAGGTATTCTTTCTCGATGAATTTTTAATAAGCCGAAACATGTAAAACCAACAATAAAAGTATTTACTGTTTATAGTTGTGACTGACGGTCCTTTTATTCTGGTGTTCTCTAAGTTCAACGGTTCATACTAATACACCGCATAGCACGGACTACTCAGATCAAGTACGGTAAGATAAGATACATTAAATTACTACAAGGAGCGATTTTATTGCACTCAACGTGCCATAAACGGGGCAAGGACGTATTTTCACACACACACAAACACACACGAGCGCGCGCGCGCGCGCGCGCCATCATAAAAATTAGTGTAATTACTTATCTGCGTTCTATGCATTTCTACACTGCCATGCAGTATTTGTTCAAATGCTGAGCTTTTATTCATTTCAACGCACGTCCGCTTTCACGGAGCATATGTTTTGTAAACGGTAAGTAAAATATACACACGATTTCGGGTATTCATGGTTTCCCATGATGGGGCATTATGAAAAATATGCAGACGACACATAAACAAAATGTGGAAAACAAAAGAAGAAATATAAACAAACTAATAAAAAGTCTGATCAATAGAACGTTCATATTGACTGAAGAACCACTACGAGGGCAAATGAATCAATAAGCTTCGCTCTGTCAGTGACTTCGCTCTCACCCCCTTCAACGGGGGAAAAAAGCCCTTTAAAATGTTCAATGTGTTTCCCCCTATAAAAACCAATGATGACCATCAAGAATGTACACCGAAGTTAAATACAATTTGGAAAATTACCACGTTCTGAAAATTAATCTGCAATAGCATATAGACCTACCTTAGATAAGAATTCTCCGCTTTCAAATAAAGCTGAATTTGAGCTGCAGGAATTGCATATTTATCAACGTGAAAAAGAATGTATTGTCTATGTTTTGCAGTTCGCACATGTTTAAACGAAGCCATGAATAGGAAATATGAAGGTACATAGAAATGATATCAGCCTTGAAAGATATAACATTCTTTAGTAATTTCCAATATATTCCCTCTTTGTACCTCTTCATCTTTTCTATGCATTACAGCGGAGATTTCATCTTATTCTTAAAGCAGAATGTGATTGCTTCCATCTTGTATTGAAAGCATAAAGAGAAAAGACGAGAAAGAAAAAAAAAACGAAAATAGCAGGAACATATTTACATCCGTAGCCTCGAGAAGAGAAACGTTTCCCATACAGGAAAAATCATAATACTGCACTGAGATCCTCTAGATTACCCACGATTCCGGAATTTGATTAGAAGAGCATTGAAAGGGTTTGTGCCTACAGCACTCTACCTTTTGAATTTCTCCCTAACTTGATAACGATGACGTGATTGTTCCGACAATAAGGATAATTCAGTAAGCAAGCCCAGAAGTAGTGCTTGTGGAGACAGCAGACCTGTACGATCTGGACGATTTATTGCTAAAGTATTCAGATCTCCCAAACAAAGCCGAGGAAAGGTACATTATGAACCTTAACTGATCACTGCACTAGTAATCTGCAACAAAAATCATAATCAACGCTGTTAGACTGATAAATTTACGCAAACAAACACGTGTTGTCTAAATTGTGGGTGTTCCATCCCGTTGTGCTAATATAACAATGTTATTTATTGTCCGTCTTACACAACAATAAGATGTGAAATTAAGTTATGTACAATTAATAAAGCTACATGTTTCAACCCCT
>Ga0123352_10009106_pt1 | contig 15500 bp, 7 predicted proteins | sample TergutLab28metaG_FD_89700 | JGI IMG/M metagenome (GOLD analysis project Ga0123352, IMG submission 89700) | Labiotermes labralis P1 segment gut microbial communities from Petit-Saut dam, French Guiana - Lab288 P1 | ecosystem: Host-associated > Arthropoda: Insects > Digestive system > Gut ... | reverse complement strand
GTATATACAATGTTTAAAATATTCAGTAACTATATTTGTTGAATAAATATATAAAATGCAACTTTAGAGGTTAGCGGCGCGGTACGACCACTATAGTTGACATTAGGCGTCAAAAGGTTAAGGTAAGGCTGTCCCTGTGCACGTCACAAACGCACATGGATGAACGGAAGTGCAATTCTACTAATTCTTAACGTCGGCAATAGATGCAAGTTAGCGGTCAGCTTTAAGACTATGTCACTTTATCCCTGGTGACCACTGAACATGAGGCTGGTTGGTCCCAGAACTGGTGTGGACATTTTGGAGAAGACAGACACCTCTTAGCCCTTCCTCAGATGTTCCATCCCTACTCTACTTATTGTACCGGCTATCCCAAACTGCCCTAAACCGTAACACCTTGCAATCTTATACGGCAGTGGTTCTCAAAGTGCGATCCGGGGACCAGATCCCAGGGGATCCGTGGATACATTTCTGTAATTACTCCATTGAAGTTTATTCTTTTAATTAAACAAATAATATTTTGTTAAATACAATCGCGGAACTTCTTTCATTGGTGATATGTTTATTTCGTATCACCATTAGAATAGCTCATCAAGAAACTTCCTCCACCCAAGAAACGGGCGACAGTAAGTTTAATTGTGGTCACATTATGTAATACAGTGTTACGTTTGTTACTGTTATGTACTCATAGATATCTAAAATCAATAATGAGAAATAATTTTTTAAAATTTTGGAAATGTATTATCTGCATACTCTATATTTACGTCAGCAAAGATGTGAGGATCTGTGGTTATTTTTCGAAGCCACAAAGTGAACGCGAACAAAAAAGTTTGCGACACACTGCTATGCGGTAGTCCCTCGTCTAACGCGAATCTGTCCATCGCAGATTCCATGAAACGCGCGAAAGTAAACGCGAACTACTGTTTCTGGAACGCCGAAAATTCGGTTACAAAGAGCTAGCCAAACACTCTCTAATAGTTTATCGTATGTACTGTATATGATTTGTTTTATTCGGCATATGTAACAGGGTATGTTTTCAGCCCAGTTGTCCTCTCGCAAATTTTTCCCCCTGTGTCTTTAACCCGTTTTCGTCCCAATAATCTACACGTTCATACATCAATACTACTCTTCTCTGTTTTCATTACATGACGCTACGCAGGTCCGGTGTAAGCGCTGCCTAGTCCAGACCGGCTGGCTTTTAAATGCGTGTTTACAGCGTCAGAATTCGTGAAACCCCTTCGTATATTTTTGAAATCACTGTGTATTTACATGGACTTTCCCCCAGCCACGTTACCGTATTCTTGTTAATCCAGCACAATATTAAGTTCGCCCATCTCAGATTAACTGTAGGCTCCGTCTTGCAGGAAGGCACACCCCAGTTTGTTGTGGGCATACTGCATACTAAATGTTGACGCAGATCTTCTGATTTTTAATCATATGTATTGTACTAACTCGAAGTACTAGATGTAGATGGGCGGATAATATTAAAGCAGATCGTAAAAATAGTAGAATATAATGGCATGTGCTGAGTTCATGTGGTTCAGAAGGGGGGGGGGGTCACTTGTAACCCCTTCTGAAGGCGGCATTAAAGTTGGGGTTGGTTTTAAAATTTCTGGGCAATTTTAATAACTATTTGCTTCTCAAAAAGGGCTCTGCTGTGTGAAATCAATTATTTGTGCATAGGCTAAAATATTGATTTTTAGTAATATATCAAATATATTTATAAGATTTAAAACAAAATAAGGTTGAAAGGGTGAATAAATTATCAGTAAATTTCTGAATGTGGTGCAATAATGCCACTCAACGACTACCGTGGTTGAAGATTGCTATTTAACTTCATCTCTTGCCGCTTCAGTGGTGTTCACTGACGAAAGATTATTTTAGAAATATTTATTATGACGTAAATTTAGGACGTAAAAGTGTAACGGGGCAGAAAAAGAAAAATCACTTGCGTCAATTTTGCGACAGTAAACCCACGAACCCTTTTTTGTCCGCATATTGAAACCAGAGACTGTTTTACATCCCCACACTCACATTTTTGAGTCGTTACATATTCTTGCATTACAAACCCTAATATGGCACTATTTCCATAATATTCAGGGCACCGAACAAACTGTTAGCTGCAATGAAGGTATTAAAAGCACTGTGAACATGAGTAGTGCTTGTGGTGGCCAGTCTGTTTTCGGTGTTCACATTTTGAAATTAAGGTTGATAATGATATAAAATATTTGTCGGGGTTAAAAAGAATAGTACTAACAACACGCTACCGTTATAAATGTGCTCCTAGTATAACATTTTCGTGAACGCGGGTTAATTTGGTACCGGGCACAAACGCATATATTTAAATAGCTTTAAGAAACTTGCAATTTTGTTTCCCAGTAATTTTTAAATAAAAAATTAGCCTAAACGTACAGCACACAAAGTTATCGCATCCGTACAATATGAGTAATCATACTTACACGCACACAAGCGAAGCTCCAAGCTGCGAAGTTTCATCTCAGCTGGCTGCGTGAATGGGTCAGCTGTACTGGAACGGATCCACCATCATACGGGCGCCAGGCCTTCCACCCCGATGCAACCAGTTTTCACTAAGTGACAGAGTCGGTGTTGCATGTCCCCACCAGAGCTTAGGTTGGCAGCTTGTGCTGGCGAAGGTTGCGGCTTGTATTGATCGTCATTCTGCCGGTATGCGTGCCAGCCTGTCTGTTTAGCTAGTGGATGTTTCTCGCACGGCTGTCATGTGGCGTCGATGGTTGCACTTCGGCAATTTTAGATGGCGAAGATCGCTTGAACGGGGTGCAAAACTGATAAAGTTTGTGCTTGTGGCAGTGTAGGCCAAAGCTTATGTACAATAGGAACGTGGGTTTGTGGTGGTAATGATAGCCATTCGGACTGGTGTTGTGCTTTGCTGCATGGCACTTAATAGCACGAATACTGGCGGAGAGCGAAAGTTACAACAGGAAAGAATGGAGATAAGCGTTTGATGACGTCACACAGCACCACGCGTGGGTATACAGAGGAGCCGCGGTACGTCATACACACTGAAGGTCGTCGTCAGATGAACAGGCCTTCCTTGATTCATTCTTTTAGTTTTACATAGTCTTTCCGGCAAATGCTCGAAGAATATTTAAATCCTTTTATGGCCCCAGTAGTTTTCAGATTAAATTAGCTTGTATGTTTGGTATTCGTTTATTACCCATATATTTATGTAGGTAAATGACTATGAATGTGACAGATGAATAATATTCGAACTATTTAAAATCCTACCGGTATTGGAGTGTGTCTTTGCTTACCAGTAGCCATACAAGGCTGCAGCAGGCCACTACCATTGTCCTCACAGTTCATTTGATGCCCTGCCATCTACGTGTTTAATTATATATATATATATATATATATATATATATATGTGTGTGTGTGTGTGTGTGTGTGTGTGTGCTGTGGATTTTGATGATGAATTTCGCATTTTACATTTTCATGATGACACACACTGAATAGTCATAAACACCAGAATCGGAAGTTAGCGTTGTGTTTTCAGAGGATGTCTGGTTCAATCTCGTCCGTGTTATCGGCTATCCTGACTGAGGTACCATTCATGAGTTATTGACCAAATGCAGTCTAAGATGTCTTCGAGTGACCCACAAAGAAAATACACTTAAAGTATATCCTTTGCGTGACTCCAGTGATGTTCGTTTGCGAAGTGCAATAAATACTGGTTGAAGTATGCACTGTAACACACTGTTCGTCGCACATACTCTGGTCTCAGGGTCTGGATTACGACTGTATATCTATAAAATCGCTGTATATTGATACTGTCTGTTCCTTTTAGACCGTAGCATGGTAGACAGTATATGCATTCCTGTTCTATGTCATTTAGCCGATACTGCGTCTAAAGGACTCTCTTCGTGAAGTAAACATGATAACTTAATTAACATATTCTAATTACCTGCCCAGCTACAAAAGTGTTTTAGTCTAATGAGAAACGGAAGGCTAGCTGCGATTGACATAAAGTGGGAACAAAAGGGTAGTGTCATGTCTCGGCAATCACTGGAAAGAACTAAGAATATTACATAGAATTCACGGATCCTACTAGTCTAGATTCGAACCTCGAACTCAAAAACAAGGTCTGTCATCTACTGAAGTAGAAAAGCGATTAAGTCAGTGGCGGACAAAATAGACTACATTTATTTCTTGCAGCAGTGAGACCCAGGGAATGTGTATGAGAAGTATTCGATAGTGTGCTGATGTGTACTCGGAGTACGGACAGGAGCACCAACCATCAATAATATGGATTTTTGTGATTCCCCTCAATTTGTCGACATATGTGTGTGGATTTTAATTAAATTACGTCGCTGGCATTCTTTCAGTATCTTTCTAAGCACTTATAACTATTCTACCACTTTTCTTTGGATACTCTAAGGTAAATTTGTGGAAACAAAAAATTCAGTTTCATCTACATATACTGTACTGATATGTAACGGAAGGTATGCCGAAGACTTCCTATATAAAATTTCATTGAAATGAGCGGAGTAGATTTAGAGACGGATTGGGTATTCTTCCGATTAATTTCCCGCAAATACTACATTTGAAATATATTTGGGAATAAAATCAGGTCCTGGCGAGACAGTCGAAGGTCAGTATATCTGGTAATCGCGGAAAGAAATGGGTCGCTCAACAGCTCTTATTTGTGTGACTCACAATTCGTAATTATTCAGGGTACATGACCTCAAACGCACACAGTTGCCGATGTAACAGCACCGACTGCAAAGACTGCCACTACTCTAGACCCTGCGTCATTTCCCCACCCGATTCCCCTTCCTTTCGGGACGTGATCGCTTCACTAATCACAGCCGTACAGCAGGAGGGGCGCGAGAGGGAAATGAACGCGAAGATCTGACGGTTACGAAAATGCAGTGAATGACAGTAAAGCAAGGAACAAGCTGAAAGAGAAGTAGTGGAAACAACAGTTACAAGTATGTTTTATTTTGTGGAGCCACAGCTTAAATCGGGACTAGGCTGTCTCATTTTTTAGGTTTCTATATCACGCATAATTAGCCCCCACTCCCGGTAGGATTCCTATGAACGTGTGATCAACCCGTCTCAGAGGCCGCTACCTACACAACACACAAGAAACACAACGTGGGAATTTCCGTGCCCTCATCGGGATTCGATCTTACAATCCCAGCATCCGAGAGGTCGCAGACCCACGCCATAACCCGCAAGGCCAGGGGTCGGCACTAATAAGGCTACGCCTGCCTTTCTGTATCTCAAGAATGTAATAAGCAGAGACAAAATAGTGTGATCGAAAATCCGTTCCTGTAGCAGCCGAACAAAGGACCTCCGAATACTGGAACGGAGTAGCATGCATCATCAGTACGTCCTGACATTTTGGTGATGCACCGTACCCTGACGGATGCATAATGGCAGAATCACTGCTCACAGAATTTAACTTTCTTTCAGTAGTGTGGGTCTGTTTAACACAGGTAATATTTCTTTTGCTGCTAGTAATCCTGTTTGGCACTGTAAATTAATGGACTCTAAGTCCGTTTATTATTCACCGAACTAACGAAGGGTGTGTAGCGATAAAGGCCTGTATTTACATTCTGTGGGGGACTGGAATAACGTAATTAGTATTGCGACTCGTTGCGAGCTGGATGGTTCGGCGTTCGAGCCCCAGCGGGGGAAGAAATTTTCTCTTATCCATACCCGTTCTGTCCGACCCTGGGCCTCAGACAACACGCAAAGAGTAAAAAGTTACATTTCACCATATAACAGGCCATGAAGGTCCAGAGGGTGAGTAGAGATATACTCTTTCTCTAACCGCAGCGCTATATGGGAGTGCGTGGTCAGCGCCACGCCCTGGCCGTTTTAACCCCGGGAAATAACCGGTACCCATTGAATAGGAGGCTGGGTGGGCCCCAGGACCTATCTGGACGGGTGCGAAAAATCTCGCCCTTGCCGGGATTCGATCCTCGGACCGTCCAGCCCATATCGAGTCGCTATACCGGCTGGGCTATTCCGGCTCACACGTACATAAAGTTCCGGGGCTGTCTCCACGCTGGTAGAGTGGCCTGGGCGCAGTTTTTAAAACGGACCCCCCCACCCAGCGTTGTGATTAAGAAGGAGATTTGTTCCTTTACTCGCCCCCTGGGTCTTTATTGCACGTTATATGATGAAATTTACCTTTGTATTCGTCGAAGTGCGCTTCTAACCATATCTCGGTTACCGGCTTTTCAGGTTTTCCCTATCTATTATTTTTAATTGCAGGAAATTTCGTGATCGGGGGGTGGGGGAACCAAACAGGCCAAGAACGTCTCGTTCCAAACGCTTACTTACTCGGAACGCGTGACCGTATTACCTTATGTGATGTACAAATAGTGTAATTAGATAAACGTCAGAATGAGTCAGTCACTGCGTAGGCTTGCTTTCCAGTAAAGCTTAGGGCAGCTTTCGAAAATAATAGAATGAAAGACTTCGGCGAAGTGATGTGTTTGACTTTTGTATTCTTTTCCTTGTTCAGGCTGGCTATATGAACACGTTTCGTCTTTAGCGACAGATCTTCCTACAAACACAGGCGTTCAAATCAGAGCGTTAAGCGTAAGTACATAGATGTGGCAGCAAATGTGAGAAGTTTACTTCTTAACTTTACTACAGGCAAGGTCGTCATTTTTAGGGCCCTCTGATTATCTGAACACGGAGCTCGAATCGCGTAATTAGAAGTACACAATCGCAGATAAAGTTAAGAACTGCACGGAAAATCGCTAAACGGAGACCAAGAAGTACAGTACACAATATTTCTTATACAAAAACTTTTTGAGGATGCGAACTGGACTGTACCGGCCTACGATCACGTAAGTTTGATGGAATTTGTTACGGATAGTGCCCAATGTGTGTTATGTTACTGGAATTAATCAGCGTCTTTGTTGTTACGGCAGTTAGTAAGCATGTGTGACACATAACTGGAATTATTCAATTAATATTACGTTACTGGACTTGGTCAATATGTGTGCTGGATTACTGGAGATAATTAGTGTGGGTTGTATGTTGCTAGAGTTATTTAATACTCGAATATACGATAATGTAGGAATATTTATTTAGAATGATGGGTTAAATTTCTGTTCGTGTGAAAAAGATAAATGACAAGAATTCACACATATAACTTCATTACAAACCACACTGAAATCCCATGCCTGAGCAGCTGATATTCGGCCAGACTTTCAGGCATAATCTGTGCTTTATGGCAAAAGAGGTAGAGAACATGTAACTTAACATTGAGGCGCGTTCGTGCAACAATTGTTACTGTGGAAAAGAAATAATTATTACATATTGTGAGTGCGTGTTTGTAGCTTTAGGCATACGAAATGCAATGCGCATGCCCCATATTGTCATCTGTAGACTACCCGGCTCTGCAGTATTTTCCCACATTATCCATAAATGGCACAATTTTCGAATAGAAGTTACTGAACATAAAATGTGTGGCTTGCTTTTCTCTACTACTTTTGTCTGAAACATTTCTCATTCTGTAAAGAAATGAGCAAGATCTGAACAAAAACGCACATCGGTCTTCATGTAAAGTACTCTTTATTCTTATCAGATTTGAATGAAATTTGATTCGTCTCTACAGATTTTCGAAAGATGCTCAAATGTCAATTTTGTCCAGTGGGGGCCGGGTTCTTCCATGAGGACGGACAGACAGACATGACGAAGCCAATAGTCGCTTTTCACAATTTTGCAAACGCACTTAACAACGGTTAGAGTGCTGGTAACATTTCTTCACGGGTCTCTACCGTGAAACAGTTGAATCCAGTCCACAGTCATACACAAAGCTTCTCTCATATCTACTTTAATATGATCCTCCCAGGTGCTGTCTTTCTCTTTCCTTCTCATAGTACGACTAAAATTATGTATGCATTTCTCATCTCCTACTTAACTTATATACATACACTGCCTTCATAACCTTCTAAATTTTAACTCCCTGACGCGTTTGGTTCGGATTATATATTATGAAGCTACTCATAATGTACCAGGGAAGACCACAAAAATCCTCTGTTCTTACATGCGGTCTACGGGCTGCAAAATAACAAAACACGACGTAATCTTGGTTAAGCGTTTACCGTCCATTTCGCAGAATTTCTATTATGTTACCCAACAAATGCACAAAGCATTTGATAAAACTTATTTATTTCTTATAACTTCAGCATGTTTCGTTACCTAAGTATCATCATCACGGAGCTGTTCGTTTACTGAAGTTACAGCCAATTGAATGTAATTACATTTTTCTTTAAATTATGGTAATGAGATGGTCGACACTGTCCCATTCTTGTCGCAGTGCGTGTAATATGCTGTGTTCAGACCTCATCAACTGAACATGTTACACATTTTTTGGGGGACAAGTAACATGGGCTTCGACTTCCTTATAGGACGTAAAATTAATTCAATCATATTGCGCAGTATAGGGTGTACATGTATTGAGCTCGTACAGCTTAGGTGCGAAAACCCGATTTTCACATCCGTGTTAAACTGCATGTAAAATGTCTACATGTTTTTTAAAAATGAAAAAACTCTAATAAGAATTGAGACGGACAAGGTCGTAACCTTGCGGAGCTCGAGTATTGCGGCTGATCTCTTACTAAAAGAATTTTCGGATACATTGTATATTCCACACTCATTATCCAGCATCCAACCACGTACAACTTTGAAGAAGTGCAGAAGTTCTCTCAGCTCTAGAGTTTGATGTATTAATCTGAAATGAATTGAAATTCCACTCACAGTGATAGGGCAGGTGCCTCTCTCTTTGTACTCGCCCTGCTCACTTGTTAGCTTCGGTCGGAAGTGAGTTACAAGGAGGACGCAATACGTCACTTCCTGTGCCCGCCTACTGACGAGTGTGAAAGAACAAACAGGCATCTTGAGTGATGTGAATTGCTGCGGGAATATAGGATGCCCAGAAACAAAATACACTGTGAAATTTAATCTGTTTTTTTTATACATGCACGCTCTTCCAGGTTTTGCGAAAGTATGAAGAGCATATTCTTCGCTTTACGTATAATAGGGGGTACTCCTAATTTCTTGATTAAAGGTTTTCAGTGCATTTTATTGTAAAGCATACGTTCGGCCCGTTTTCTACACAATATTTTGATTAGGGGATAGTTTATTTTGTATCCTCGCGAAAGGGAATTTTATTCATACAGTCTCTTATTAAACTTTTTGTGCTTTGCTTTGTGTGTACTTTCGTCACTTAGGCGACTGTTTCGCATTCCACTGGTATCGTCACACACGCCGTGGAGGTCCAGCAGCCTAGCATAGAATTCGTAGGATGTTAAATCTAAATTGTAAGCATGCGAATATTCGGCTGGAAATACTACGATTTTTTTTCGATTTGTGACGAGTGGAACGAAATTTCCCAGGTCATCAAATAACTGGGTTTACCTCATGAATCACCAGGAAGCAGAAGTTCCTACATGAATGATTCCTCAGTTGTCAAGTTTTGCGCCACGGATTTGATAGGCACGCAATAGGTCGCTAAACTGCAGGGGTTAAGCTAGATTTCAACGAATATCAGTGACCGGGCGGTCTAAGACGTGGGTCTGCGGCCGTTCGCTTGCTGGTATTGCGGGTTCGAATTCCTCCGGAGGCATCGATGTATCCCTGTGGTGAGCGTTGTGTCTTGTCAGTTAGAGGTCTCTGCTACGGGCCGATTGCTCACCCAGCGAAGTCGTACCGAGCGTGGTGTGCCTGAGTGTGATCTCGAAACCTTGACAACGAGGCGACCTTGGCGCACGAAGACTGTCGAGCCATGGAAAGAAAAGATCTATTCTAATTGAAGCGTACTTTCCATATGGCAATGGATAGGTAAATCGAAATTAGGAGAAATCGGGGGCTGATGGGATATAATTATGCGCATTATAGATGTTATTTCAATACACAAGTGAGTGTTTAGCCTTGTTATCCGGGCTTCATAATGCTGGGGAAAACTGCTTCTGGCACCCATGAAACAGGTGTCTGGATGGGCCCCAGATCACGTACAAACGTGGCAAAAAGAGGACGAATACCTGTCACAATTCTTACGTTGCCTTATATCAGTCCAGGCCTAACTCTGCACGCCAAACATATTCCTGGACACTGTTTATAGTCATTTGTCATTATTTATTCAAAACAGTACATTAAATTCTAAACCTGCAAAATTACTGTCTTTTAAATCATATGTTTTGTGTTTTTAGAAGTATATGATGTGATGGAACAGTTTTAAAGTCAACAACAATCATTTTCATATTCATTTTTAAGCTGCTGCATTATGAATGCCATTTCCATACTTTATATTTATTTCTACATATTTAGAATTTATGTTTTCAAACTATTTATTGCAAATTATTACAGTCTCACTTTGATGCAAATTTTTGACGTTTGACAAGATCATATATTTAGTTTTGTCCATGCGTATTTATTGTTGCATAAATTTCTCTGTTATTCTACGCAGTAAATTATTCGTTATTTACTGCGAAGATGTTAACAAGTTAATATTTCACCGCCCACCCTCTGACATTTCTTCAAATGCAGCAATGCACTGACCTGTGTCGCGTATCCAAGGAACCGTGCCGAAATGCCACCTTCTTCTGAAAAGGAAGCAACAATACATTAATTACATTCATACAGTTGCAAATTCTCTGCGGCTTGGAGAAGACGTAACACTCCTTAGACATCTCATTTAAATGGGATTAAATCTTGTGACATCTCTCAAGTAATATATTGCGCTGTGCGAGAGGAAGTAAATTACGCAGGTTTTTAGGTGAATCTGTGGGTCAACATGACTCAAAACACATTAACGAAATGAAGAAAGGCAAAGTAAATTGAATGAGCGGATTGCCAGTTTTTCTAAACAGATATCATTGAGTCTCCCTGAAAACCTCGCTTCTTGTTTCTCATTTATTGCATTCACTTTACGCTTATGTTAACCATATTTCACATACATGAAAATTTTTGGCTTTCACGGCCCTTCAAGGTTAATGTGGATCCTGTTCACGGCTGGTGGCACAGTACAGAGTCTGATCGCAATCTTATGGCACCTGGTGCGCTTGCAGTTTGATTATGCCGCAGAGAACTAAAGGACTGGAAGTCATATCACCGTCACACTTTAAAACAGAAATTCTTCTCTCCTCTTTAAACAGACGCCTATTTAAACCTTATTAGACCCCCTACCAATCTGCTTTGTAATTCTTCATGCACAGTTCTTCCCACAAAGCTGAAGGCAATACGTCCCCTCGAAACGTTGGCAATACCATACCCGCGGGAAAGCATAGCATTCCAGAAGGCCGAAAATATTAGCTACACCACCATTAAGGTCTCTGCCCTCTCAGACTCCATCTAATTTGAATTTTAATGTTACTACATATTTGTTAAAAACAAACCAGTGAAACATACAAGTGCATTTAAAATTATGAGCTAATAGATGAGAAAGTTTAACACATAGGCAAGCATAACTTTTAGAATTGCATAACATCCTTTGATAAGCCTTGAAAACTAGCCTATACTAATTGCTGTGTTTAAAACTAAATTCTGAACTTTAAGCACACAGTGTATTTACGTGTTCCACATGATTGTCAAAATTAACAGCCATTATTTCCCTATAAATCGTTCCAAATTTTCCTCACGTTTGATCCCTTACAACAGACGCAATTTAAAAACGTCAAAACAAACTAAGACACGAAATGATGAGTTGAGGCTGGGACCGTAATTTTTTCTGCCGGTGTCTTCTGTATGAGGGGTTTCGTGGAAGTCGTTCTAATAAGCTGTATATTTAAAAGACAAATTTAGTCTTAAATTTAATTTTTATGTTAATTGTAAACATTTTTAATTCTCAGTGAAGTTCCTGCATTCCTTGCATTAATTTTTATTCCCTTTCAAATCCGAAGCAATGTTTCATGGTTGCTTTGATACTTTAAACTCGTATTTTCTTTTGAAGAGGCTTAATTATTTACTGTTCTTAATAAATGGTAGCAAGTACAAAGTTTTTAATGGGGAAGTTTCTTTAGATGATTTTTCTTAAAGCTTCTGAAGTAAGATCTACTCTATACACTGCAGAAAAAACAACCAGTGCTACTGAGAAGTATTGCAGAAAATCGAAATGAGCCGCAGAAAGTGACTGTCATTAATATTAGTTTCTTGCTGGCAAAGTTAGTGACTCTACATACTTGTATTTAGACACCGATCTTCTACGAGGGCTGCAAGAAATCTGCACAAAAATTTCAGTGGATAAGGTAGAGCACTATTTTACTGTCCAGCACTTCGGACGGATTTCCTCTTTATTTAGGCGGATAATAGGACATAAAGAGGATTGTAACTGAGTTGTGAAATTGTGTGAATATTTTATTTATTTATTTCTTTAATTGGTAATTCAAAAGATTTGGTGAAAAGTATGAAGCTATACAAGATGCAATACCTGAGCAGAAACTTGGAACGTGCACACATAAAATGTCATTTCATACGTTGAACAGTAAATTTCTTGATTTGTTGTTTTGTTTGTGAACACTTTGACTATAACATTGTATATATTTCCTGCAGATACATACAATATACAGTATAGTTTAATGTGTAAAGAGATTTCATCTTGATGGAACTGAGGTTAGTTTCACAGAAAAACCACTAATGACAGAGCTGCGAATTGCTTTCCGAATTTCCGTACGTGAGTGTTGTTTCATTCAAGTATCACATCAGAGTGTGTCATATCATTTCTATTCTATTATAGTCTGTTACATTACTCGCTTCCTTTCGTTTTCAATAGAAATATTACTTGCATTAATAAGCCCATTAAATATGTCGTATATTTAGGCACTGCAATCCAGTCAGTGTTCTTATTAACTACAAGTCACAAATATTGATGTTTTGCTGACTGTGCATCTCAGTATTATCCTAGTAATTAACGAACTTGATACACAAAAATCTTGTTTTATAATAAGTTTATTAAATGCCTCTACCTGTAGGTGGCCACCTACAGGTGTGACGATACCAGATGCTGTAATATACAATTTTGACCTCCTGATGATGAGCACATAGTGCTCGAAACATGTAGAAGCATTTAAGAAACTTATTATAAAAGAAGATTTTGTGCATCAACTTCGTTAATTACTAGGATTTCAAGTTATAAATATTCTAAATTTCCCTTCAGTGCACAATAACCCAGATGTTTTTTTCTTTTACTTGAACCTAATCTTTCTGACCATTGTCTGACAATTTCTGAACGTAATTTCGTCTTAGGGGGGATGGAAAAATTCCATTCTTCATGTCTTTGATCCAAAAAGTAATTATACTGTAGAGTCTAGCATTCATATTCCATTTAACGTCTGTATTGCATTTCTGGGCTATCCAGAAGCCATAGAGTTTATTTGCATTATGTTTTCCTACAGTCTTTCTGCTGACCAGAATGCTGCCGGTCCATAGCTATGGATATCCGTAGAAGCCTGCCGATATTGCCACTGTATGCTGCACTCACTCCATCAGAATAGTTCTGGTGAAGTGATCTATCCTCCTTCAGTTACATCATAATTCACGTCCTCACTTCATGTCCACCTGCCAGAACTGCGTCATATTCTTCAACTGTAACCCTTCCGTATGCCTGGTACAAACGGCGAATGGTCCGTTTTCTAATGTCTCCTGTGTTTATAAACATACCATAAACAGAACTATATACACGTGTGTAAACAGAACTGTATACACGTGTGTAAACAGAACGGTATACACGTGTGTAACAACTAAATTAATATAGTTTTTTTTTACTTGTAGAAAGTTTAATAAACAAAACCGAAAACGTCATTTTTGAATGCAATTTCAAATTTCTGAACCAGTAAAAACACTGTTTTGAAGGGAAGTAATAATTATTTTTCGTGAATAAATTCCGTACACACAACACTGACACCATTTCTGTGGACGATTTGAGTAGCTATAGGGGATACATTTTTTGTAGTTATAGTGAGAGCTTTCTATGTTGCGTACGCTGATGTGATGAAGTGTCATCGGGAAAACCAAACCAATGCGTCGATCAGATGAATATGTTTCTAACAGGAGTTTGAAATGAAAAAGAATCTCTTGACACACACTTTCGGTTGGATACAAAGAAATATACAGACCTACAAGAGATTTCGGCTTTAACTTCATACGCAACGAATTTAAATGCATCACATTACGTATCGTATGAAACCCATATTTTTCGGAGAGGTGTTAAAATAAGTAGACGTTCTATCGCAATTGCACTTCTGATTCATTTTAAATTACTTGATTAGGAAGGTTTAAGTATGTCAAGACAGACTCTAAAAGAAAGAAATGTAGCAGTTATTTGACACTTCCTGCAAATAAAAATAAACAGAAACTTCAAGAAATGACAGTGAGAAATTTGCTCCATACAAAGTGGAAAAAGAAGGAGAGTGTACGTTAACACAAGAATAACACTTGCGGTTCTACCAAAATAGGTAATTCTTTTATTGAACAATTAAGAGACTGCAAGGTTCTGAAGAGTGTCTCTGCTCAAAGGGGTTACTTGTTTAGGTTACAGAGTAAATGTTGAAAAAAGGGCTCTGTCACCTTTCGTTGTCGCTAAACTTTTCTTTAGATCTGTGGCGTGTTTACATTTGAATGAGCATTTGGTGTCAATGTCTGTTCATTTAGTTTTGCGCATTATCAGTTTCAGTTTATGATTACAAGTTACATTATTTTATTTTGCTACACAAACTTCCGTTTTCAGTGATGGTTGCCTCTTAAGCGTGCTGGGCCTTAGATCGGTCTTTTGCGATCTAAGTGTAGATAAGAATGTTATATTGAAACGTGTCTGACAGAATACAGTGTGAGGGTGCAGACTTCATTTATTTCGCTTAGGTTGAGGGCTTGTAGTGGCCTCTTGTGAAAACGGTAAAGAAAATTCGGACTCAAGAAAAGGCTGAGAATTCCTTGATCATAGGAGCAAGGTGTTACGTAAGATTCTGTTCCGTGGAGTTAGTTAAGTTTGATATTTTAATTAATTTTCGAGATGAGGGCAACGGAGTTGTGAAGTAAAATCTACTGAAGAATATTGCGACAGCCATACTGTCAGTTTTAAAAAATATATTGCGGTTAAAGCCAGTTAAGCCGATTAATTTACGTGCAGGTTGCACGAAGACGTTAGATTTCGCTTAGAATTGAGTATATAATAGTAAGATGATTGTGAATTCTGAATTCTGGCTACGAGGCTGGCCACCAAATATTTATAATAATCCAATTGCAGAATTTACTTACTTACTTACTTACTCCGTGGTGCAGAGTCGTTCTTGAGAAGCTCACTGGTTTGCAGCTAGTCAAGAAATTCCCCGCATTTCACGGAACCCGAAGGTTCATTACCGCACTCACAAGCTTCCGCCACCGCTCCCTATCCTGGGCCAGCCCAATCCAGTCCATATACCCACATCCCACCTCCCGGTGATCCATCCTAACATTATCCACCCATCTACGCCCAGGTCTACCCAGTGGTCACTTTCCCTCCGGTT
>Ga0123352_10009104_pt1 | contig 15502 bp, 13 predicted proteins | sample TergutLab28metaG_FD_89700 | JGI IMG/M metagenome (GOLD analysis project Ga0123352, IMG submission 89700) | Labiotermes labralis P1 segment gut microbial communities from Petit-Saut dam, French Guiana - Lab288 P1 | ecosystem: Host-associated > Arthropoda: Insects > Digestive system > Gut ... | reverse complement strand
GGACCCGTTGCGCTGACCACGTGACACCCCTCTATCCGCAAAAGTTGGCACTAACTTCGCCGACCGGCGGCGGCCGCTCTGTCAGTATAGTTCGTGTGCGGACTAAGGCCACGGAGTTTAGTTCATCCGAATATAAATTTTACTTATCTACCCGTCGTACATAAATGTGATCTGTTTTCGAAATAAGGATGAATGGAAACAGTTGAACAATGCGTGTCGGTGCAGACAACGTCTGCACCGACACGCATTGTTCAACTAGACCTGTAATTTTAGCTAAGGACTGGTTGTAGCTTCCTGATGACGGTTCCTGCTTGAACCGAAACATGTTGGAGCGGCTTTTATAAGTTTAATTGTTTTTAACAATTTAACAGTTTTATATATTTGAGTGCGTTAGTTGGACAATAAAGTATTTGATGTAACAATATACAAGGAGAAAACTTCTGGCTGATTTCCTTCCGTAGGAAACAAGCGTAGGGGTCAATAGTCTAAACAGTCACAAATAGCTCAGTTAAAAATTGTGTTCTCCAGCTCATTGTCTTCAAGCATGTCTGTACCAATCCACTCTTGCTTCATAAATGAGTCACACGTTTTATTCTTTACAAGATGAAAGGACAATGATAACATTAATTCTGTCGCTTGTATGTGGCTTATAAAGGAGCAGGATTTGTAAAGTTCCATGTGGCCCCTTCTGCCTTCTGTTTCAAGATCCCTTTCATTTTGAAATCGTTATGAATATTTTATTTGACGCTATGACTGTAAGTAAATACGTAAACTGATACAGATTTTGTAAATAACTCATCAGCGATGGATAATTTGTAATTCGTGCATCACTCGATTCACAGATTGAAGCAGACATTTTGTAGACTTGCATCGTGTTGTACCTTGAAGGACAAGGGCTATATAAAAGCATGACGAAATTCAAACCCTAAAAAATAGTTGACCTTCGATGTATATATGTTCTTTGATTCACAGGTACTGCATTCTGAAACGCGAGCAAGCGTTCCCGTGTGTTTCGCTGCCATCGGCATGTTGAAGAAAACATTTCGGGAAAGTTTTATTTATGATCCAGTCCTGTCTGCTTCACCTGTGGGCTTTTTTTTGTCTTCTTTCGGCTGATCAAAGTTTTTTTTTCTCCCCTTCCTTTTTCCTCCTCTCTTCTTCGCCAAAACCTGTTCTGCCATATTCGAAACCTTTTAGAGTCTTCAAGCGTAGTGCAGTAATGATTTGTCGATTTTCCAGTACCGTACAGAAGAAAGACAGCGTGACATTTCGCATCGCCTTCTAGATCACTGCCTAAATGCAAAATTGCAATTTCTACCTTGATCTAACTTACAAATTCTATGGCATACTGGGTTTTCGGTGAAAAGCTCGTATTTACTCAGTTTATTGAGAAATTGATTGCTTTAATGGACCACAAAATTTCATAGCGTTGCTCACAAAAGCGGCCTGTTGTGATCCAATTTAATCCAGTTCACAGCATAATACGTTAAATCTCAAAGCTCAGTTTTAGTATTATCCTCCCGATCAGGCATGATCCTGAGTCTGCCTGCTGAGCTCTTCTGTGAGGTCTTCCTTTGTTGTGTTTTCTCAAATATGCAAATTATTTGAGTCATTCTGTCCCTCTTGGTCTAATCATCCTGACTTATTTTAGACGTAGAACTTGAGTTTAGACGTTTTGTGTTATGCGCTTTCTGCTCGGTTTTGTTTTGGCCGTTGAACTCTTCCAGCTGCAAATAATTGTACATTTTTAGCGCTTTGTTCTGGAATACCCTCAACCTGTACTTTTCCTTAGAACAAGAACCAAGTATCACAGTCGCATAATATGAAAGGTAAAATTATAAATTAATTTAATTTATTATATATTATAGACATTAACGAATCTGCATTGGGTGCTAGCGATTATTTAAAAAATTTGGTCGTCTCTTAATTTAATCATAAATATAATTTAAATTCGTTATTGTCTTTTCCGCATCGGTCTCCCAGAACTTCTTCAAATTTAACGTAATTTTGTGTGACAGCATCCCGTTGTGTATTTCTCAAAAAGGTGCTAACTATCGGATCAAGCGCAACCATACAGATCTAGTGTACTGATCTTGTATTATACACTGCTTAGGCCGGGAAGCTCAGTCGGTATAGCGATTGACTACGGGCTGGAGGTCCGGGATCGAATCCCTGTGGGGACGAGATTTTCTGCCCGTCCAGACCAGCTCTGGGGTCCACTCAGCCTCCTGTAAAATGGGTACCGGGTCTTTCCCTGGATAAAGTGCAGCCGGGGCGTGCTGCTGACCACTCACCCCCTTCTAGTATTGCGGTCATGGAAGAGTAGAGCTATACCTCTACCCACCCTCTACACCAAACCGGGCCTGTAACGGGATCACTTTACCTTTTTCTTTACACACTACACCATGTTTCGACTGTCCATATCAGCCATCGTCAGTTAGGTGCCGGATATACAAACGAATATGCAGGGATAGAGGACTCTCCTTACAATGGTACGAATTATAAAAATGTTATTCCAAAAAACAGTGTAATGAGGTTGCAATTAATAACACTTTTTGTAAAAGTAAATGTAACTTGGGGGGACCGCGCTAGCACAGCGGTTAAGGTGCTGTGCTACAAATTGGAAGGTCGCTGGTTCGATTCCAGATGGTGTCATTGGAATTTTTCATTGACATAATCTTTCCGATCGCACTATGGCTCTGGGGTCGACCCAGACTCTAACATAAATGAGTACCTGGAGTATTTCCTGGGGGTAAAAGCGGTCGGTGCGTAGGGCTGACAACCTTACCACCATCCTGGGCCATTGTCAAGTAATCTGGGAACCTTAACTTCCTGGAACCCTCTGGGCACCTCGGGCCTGTAATGGGGTTGATGTACATTTTTTAAAATATTATTTGAATTACATATCATTAGTTTTTTTTTGTTAACTGATGACGTTTTATTAACTAAACTCAGAAGATGGTTTTGTCCTCTGTGTGGCTGATAAAACAAAATTGTAAGCCTCTGTCTTTTCTTCTGTGTTTTTTATAGACTATACTCCGTATAAGGTTTTATTGCTTCTGTGATTATATTAAAAAAAAGTTAAATCAGTCCCTTTACAGGTCCAGGCGAGGGGAGCCCAGAGGGTTCTAGGAAGTTAGGGTTCCCAGATTTCGTGACAACGTCGCAGGAAGGTGATAGGTTGTCAGCCTTAGGCACCGGCCGCCTTTACCGCCAGGAAATACTCCTGGTACTCACTTCTGTTAGAGGCTGAGTCGACCCCAGAGCCATTTTATGTCAATAAAAAATCCACTGACACCAGCTGGGATCGAGCCAGCGACCTACCGATTTGTATCAGAGCACCTTAGCCAATGTGCTACCGCGGTCCCCCGATAATATTTAAAATTAACTTGTTAATTAGCTGCGTGGCAGTTTGCCTGGATCAGTAGTCATTCATACTATGAAGAAGAATGCCAATGTCTGAATATTTGTGACTCTAATCAAAATCCTCGTTTCAATATTTTTAGGTTTCTCTCACCGTCCAGCAAATTATTTCAAGCTGCGTTCTAATATCATCTCTACAGACTTTAGTATTTTAGGTGGTATCTTCTTATTAAGCCTTTCATCTAACTGGTCTTGGCAGTTTTTAAGTTTGGAAGCTCGTAACTTACGCTTGCGGGAGAAAGTAATCGATGAAACAAAGAACAAATCTAAAGGAAAATATGCTTATTTTAGTTTCATATATTATTCGGAGCGTTTCGTTTGTTGACTTCTTAGTTACCAATAATCTCTAGCCCGTTTCTTTTAAAGTGGTTATTCCAAGAATATTTCAGGCGTGTCTGCAATTTCTGCGGAGCGCCTATTATAAAAATCATTCTTTCTTCTATAAAATACAAACATGAAATGAGTTACGACATTTGACATGTAATAAAGTCAACGAACAACAGCAGAAGAATGAAGGAAAACACTGTAAAACAGCTGAACCTCATTTTGTAAGGTTCAGAAAGTTTCTGCCTCACCCTCCTTCTGCCACATCTTATTTCCTGCACTGTGTAGTGTTCATGACACCTCATCACCGTCCAGGGATTCCGCTTGCAGGATCATATTTTTGTGACACAGCAACTCGGCACAAATATGAATTGACCTATTTAGGACCACCATTTCGACGAATTGCGAAAAGACATCACCAGACAATTCGACGCTTATCCTTGTGCCAAACTGACGCTGTTGATAATCTGCAAGTTCATTTTCAGGGTTTCGTTAGTACTTCGATCTACCCTCGTAAGCTGTACTTGCACTGAAGCTAAATGTACACGTTGATTAATCTGCCACCGACCCCATACATATTCTAGGATACTGGCGGCGTCACTAAAGAGGTAAAGTCGTCCTTGTCCAAACCATGAGGGCATATAGAGGGAGCAAGGCTACAGCGTCACTCATTCTTGGCCTTGGCGCTAGACGAAGCTGAGTGGTAAACTTCAAACGTTGGTCGCTTTACTGCGGGAAAGAACCCCGGTATACATTGAAGATTGGGTGGACCCCAGAAGTGGTATGGACAGTTTCGGAGAAGTGAAAATCTGTTACACTTGCCGCGTTTCGAACCCCAGACCATACAGCCCATAGCTAGTCGGAACTCCAAGGAAAATTGTTTGGTTTATTTAGGCAGCGTCATTAAATGAACCACAAAATAAACGTTTAGTGTTTTTTTTTCTTCCTGTCCGTGTGGAAACGTGTTAAATGTAGATAGACTTTACAAAATTGCGCAAGTTAGCCTTGAGCCATTCATGACAGTCGATTCTTAGAATTCCAAACGGCTGCTTATGTTTTGTTATTCTGAGATTGGAAGGTTTATCAGCGAGTTTTAACTGTCATGTACACGTAGCTGGCATTAAAACTGTCTGAAACTAAAATTTACATGGAAGCTGAGTTTTGTTGGGTGTGAGAGAAAAGCAGTGTCAGAAGGTTGGTGCATGTGTGGTAGAGCTTAAATATCCTGTAGGCGTATGGCTTGACATGTTTACAATTGTTCTGTTTCACTGTAAATTCTTCAAGACATCACAACGTCTCCAAGCGGTAAGCGTAGCAGATGTGTAGGGGAACCCGCTGGCTCGGCATAATCTGTTGTTGCAATAGGGCAACGACTAGAACCTCCGAACTCATTTTTAAGTAAATTTTGTCATGCAGAAGTTGTCAAGGAGTTTCTCTGATTTAAAATGTTGCCAGCCTTTCTTGGGAAAGTACTGCCTGTTGACACCTTGCTATGTAGCTAAACAATCTGACATTATCTGACCCTGCTTTGATCTCGCAGATCACGTAATCATTTTCGATGTTTAAATTGAATTTCTATTCCGTAACTGAATAATAAGAACCAACTAGATGCTACGTATTATTTTATTGTACTTCTTATAGGCTCAACATGTTTCGGGCACTTCTATGCCTATCATCAGGAGCTCACGACTATAATGTTGATTACCACATTGGTCGTCTCGTTCTGTAAAGATGGCAGAGGTAGTGTTTGTGTAAAATTATGGTTCTTAGTGGTATATGTTCGGTGTGAAGTTCTTTGTCGCTCGGCTGTACTTGAGAAGGTGTTTCAAACACACGTCAAAATTTCTACTACATGTTCGATTGATATATCCATATTTTTGGCCGATTCCAGTGGCCGCGCGGTCTAAGGCGTGGGTCTGAGGCCGTTGGCTTGCTGGGATTGTGCGTTCGAATCCCGCCGGCGTAATGGATATCTGTCTGTTGTGAGTGTTGTGTGTTTTCAGGTAGAGGTCTCAGCGTGTGGCTGATCACTCGTACAGAGGAGTCCTAGAGAGTGTGATCGTGAAACCTCGATAATGAGAGGCCCTGGCTCACTAGGGGCATTGCGCCACTAAAAATATTAATATTTTGACACTCTGATGATCTTTTTAAGCCGTTGCGACCCCGGTTAACAGTCACCAGCGAGTTCCAGAACACAATCCCTTCAGCACGGTTCGATACTCAGAAGCGTGTGTATTGCAATTGTAATATTGTTTGTTTAAAGATGAGTAATTTCTTGCATCTGACCAATTTTTTCAGCCTTCATCTTAAATTCTAAAGTGGTCCGATTCTTCCATGTGTCTTTTCCCAAACAGATTTCCTAACAAAAATGCTGTGTTTTTTCGTTATTTCTCTATCATGAACTGCTCGATTTAAACGGTCTAACAATTAAATTATGTCTTTTGATGCCCGCCACTTTACGCCAACTGAAAATAATCACCAATTTTTTTTTTGTCTCTTTAAGCTCAGTCTTAATATTATCTTTCCATCTATGCTCAGGCAATTTCTTTCTTTCAGATTTTCTGACAGAAATTTCGTTTGTGTCTTTCGTCTGCCCCATGAGTTCAACAAGTTATAAGATTTCTATCAGCCTAGATTTAATAAAGGACACGAAGCACTACGGCAGCCATTGCTGGTTTACTTTACACAGGGGACATCATTGACGGCAGGAGATTACTTTCTGTGATGCTTTTCACTGTTCGCCACTTATTAGTTGTTTCCATCCGCTATATCGAGGTCGGCCACCTGACGGAGTGTGTGCGTATCAGCAGATGTATGTCATCGCCTGAATGAGATTTATGACTCCCTCTTCTTCTGTTGCAAACTGACGTCCTAATTAGCCTCATATCCAATATTCTGCTGCTTCTCATTCACTTTCTTATTACTTTCCTTCATTATATCTGTGGGTCCGTCCCTCTCCAAATTTGTAAAACAATTGTCGGATTTTCATGAAAAAGGACGCAAATACCATGCTGCAATGGACCACCTGGCTTCATCACTAATATTAATATGGCAACAGTTTTAACTTATGAGATCTGTGCTACAACATCACCTCAGGGTAGGGCTTCAATATTTTTGTGGTAATGAGTTTCAAAAATCACATTACTGTTACTAAAGTTGTAATTTTTACCACTTATATGGTTTAAAGCAAAGCACTGCATCTAGAAATGCGATCTTACAAATTCAGATAGGTTGCAGATATATACACATATTTTGTGCAAACTGTTACACTTCGTGAACTACAAACAGGGGAAAAAATACAAAATTTTTAGTTTATATCTTACATTTTAAGTGGGATTAGTGGAATTCGTAAGCAGAAATAGATAATAACATTGTAAAATTACTTACCTTCCAGTATCTGGAACAATTGATTGGCGACATAACATGTTGCTACATAATGGAGTGAAGAGTGTGATCTCGTTATTTGTGAGGCGTAAAGTTCATCCGGTGTTTTGTCCAGCAAATGACAGAGTCAGCCTAGGGCAAGGGACAATGGAACAATGTCTTACTCATCGGTGGCTATTATTTACTGATCGCAGTGACCGCGCCAATTAGGGGTACCTGAGTTGCAGACGAAATATGTGAAGTACGTCCGAGGTATGAAGCTAGAATTCCAGAAAAGAGCTCCCTGTGAAGAATAGAACTTATCTTTATTTTCTTCAAGTAACGCTTAATCCACTAGAGCAGAATGACAGGTACGCGTACCGTCTTCTTTAACATTCGTGAGTACTGAATTCTGTCCACACGATGTGTGTGTATTGTACACTCCTCAGAATAAACAGATGTTTTCCCTAACCTGCTTCGACCACTTTATCTTTGTACGAGGGGGAACGGATAAGTCCTTAGCATGACCAGGAAGAAAACAAGCTACAGCGACCAAACTCGGGACTTATTCAACATACTCTCCACGAAGCTCAATACACTTCTTAGCCCGTTGCTCTAACTTTTGCAAGCCACTCAAAAAAAAAAAATTCGGAAGAGTGTTATCTAACCAGGTCTCCGCGGCAGCAATGACTTCCGCGTCGGACTAAAAATGGCGACCTTTCAATTGTTTTTCAGTCCAGGGAACAGGTGGTAGTCCGACGGGGCCAGATCAGGAGAATAGGGTGGGTGATCAAGACACTGGAAGCCCAGGTAGGCCAGCTTCTTCTGGGTTGCAAGTGCCCGGTGAGCCGGGGCATTGTGCAAGAACAAGACAATCTTGGTGAACTTCCAGCGGCGTTTTTCCTTCAAAATGTCCTTCAATTGCACCAGCAGAGATAAGTAACACTCCACGTTGATAGTTTGGACCTTTGGAAGATAATCAATGAGGAGGATGACGTCTTGATCCCAAAAAAATCGAGGCGAGAACTTTTCCAGCGGATTTTTGCACTCGGAATTTTTTGGGGCGAGGTGAGCCGCTATGCCGCCACTCCCTTGATTGTTGCTTTGTCTCCGGGTCATAGTGATATAACCAGGTTTCGTCTATGGTCACTAATCGCGACCGGAAATCATTTGGATCGCGCCGAAAAAATTCCAAAATTTGCTCAGACGACTGGCACCGCTGACGTTTTTGATCCGCTTTCAGGCATTTTGGGACCCACTTAATGGAGAGCTTCCGCATGTCCAAATCTTCATGAATGATGGACCCAGCCCGCTCACGTGAGATGCCCAATTTCTCAGCTATTGATTTAGCCGAAATCCAGTGGTCTTCCAAGATTAGCTCTCGAATTTGTTCAATAATTTCCGGGGTGGTCACTGTTTTGGGTCGTCCAGGACGAGGCGCATAACAGGTGGAAAATTCACCACGTTTAAACTGGTCCACCCAGTTTTCGACAGTGGCATACAATGTTGCATGTTCCCCTAATGTTTCTCTCAGAATGGCGTGAATATCCTTAGGCACCTTGCCTTGCAGAAAAAAAAAAACTTGATGACACCTAGCGTCTCCATGTTGTTGAAATCGCGCGTTTCGCCTGACATGCTTCATTTCAGCCTCTGTAACAAGAGAACACTTGCAATTGTGCACATGAACAGACCCCTTTTTCCAACGACACTATTGATTCCGTCCTACGACATCGGGAAGTAGGTCGGGCAAAGGACACATCAGCACCCCTCGTAATGATGGTGTGCTTTCCCTGAGGTAGGAACTGTATTATTACATATTATTTAGCTAAAATTCACAAAATTAGCTAGGAAATTTGGTTTCTGTAAATTTGTTTTCTTTCATTCCTTTGGATTTTGCCGTAATCAGATTTTACTTCTTTCTGAAGTTTTTCCGCATTAACGCTATTAAAAACTTTTTTGTTTAATACTTGAACAGAATGAATTTCAGTGGTCATGCAGCCCCAACCGTACATCTATCCTTCTTTCTGCTCGAAAGAAGAAATAAAATACATCACACTTTCTTTTGCAGTTTATATTGTACCGAATACATGTTTGCTGCAAATTAACTGTTACATACTTGTGTGACGTAGAATGATGCAGTCGTAGTCAGTTCTAACGTAGGTCTATCATCTTTGCACTGTCCTGAAGAAGATGACGAAGAGGACAAGAATCACGCCATTTTTTAGACCGTAGGATGAATGTTGATTTTTTAACTAATCAGTTATTTTTTTCATATGACTAACTGGGTAACTCAGCAATTTAGTCTGCAGAAGCCAGAAACTTCTTATCAAATAATTTATTCGGAAAGAAACAATGACTTGTTCAAACGCGACTCTGAATTGACTTAAGATGAAAAATAGTGACATCCTCTTTTCCATATTATTATTATATTATTATTAACTCTAATTTGTTAGATCACTGAAATATGTCGTATTCTTTTGTCTTGTGTTTAGCTCCTTAGTTTTTGTTAATGTATATTTGTTTGTTACATTTTTATACTAACGCTAATTTTGTAACTGGCCATTGGGCTGTTGAGTCAGCGTGCAAATGAGAAGAATTGAATAATAATAATAATAATAATTGCAAGAACGTGTATTATAAGTTTATTTAAATCGTACAGCCCTTAGGAAGCGCGCTTCTGAAGTCTGTAAAACCGGTTAGTAAATGTAAAGCTTGCAGTGTTTTGTACGATGGAATTATTGTTATCGGCGCCCTAGTTCTGTGACACCATTATCCTTGTAGAATAGACTGATTATGGAGTCTAGTTCTTCCTCAGTATGAAGACTTTATGCAATTACGAAGAACTTACCAATGTAGACCTCCAGTAAACGAACAATAGTAATCTTTCACAACATTAAGGAAAACCTTGTCCAGTTACGCGTGAGGACTACTTGACCCTTGAAGATGGGACTGATAGGTTTTCCCGAAACGTCGGTACGAATCTACTATTCTACGTTGCATCAAATCCCAGAAGAGTACTATATCATCTCATATATTTACTTTGCGTTTATGAAGCAGTCGCTCTAACATGCCAGCCGAAATACGCAAAGAAAAGTTATGGCTGTGCTTCTTGGAGCTGTTAAAGAATGAACTAATAAATTTCATTGTGTCTTTCCTTTGCAACCCCATTTTAGGTCAGGTGGACCGAACGGCTTTTTGAGAGATCCTCTCCAGCTACCATATATGGACATAGGGATTTGCAGAAGTACTGCGCTGCTGAGGGAGATATGCCGGACGATCCTCGTATTCGTAAAGTTAAATTCTGAACATTCTAAAAAAAAAAAAATCTGGTCTAAGCCAAGGTTGTGCCCAGAAATGGAGTATTTATTGTTCGTTTGGGTAGCATATGAAATAAGTATATAATGGGTAGATCACTTCTCTTGGTCCACATAAATTTTTCATGCATCTATGACAATGATGCCCTTTAAATTTGGCACTTTACAGTTTCTGACGAATTTAATTGAATTCAAGCCACCTAAAATTGATAGGCCTACGAAACAAAATTAAGTCAGGATATAGCCGTAAATACTTTACAACTAACTGATTCGTGCATGCATTTTGACTCCGCGCGTGGGCTGTGGAATAAAGATTATTAAGCCAGTCTGTGATAAAGATAGCCCAATGCTGCGTAACAGGGTCTGAATTAAAGATGGGAATCTTGTTATGACACATTCGATGGATCGGAATGATGTTTGCATCTTCTCACTGAACAAATATCTTCACAGAGATAAGTTCGAACATAAAATAATAATAATAATAATATATTACTATTATACTATTTAAACCATTGTATATATATAAGTAAATTGGAGAAAGGTACGTTATAAACAATAATTTAACCTTATTTATTCATCTAATTAATCGATTTAAATCATTTTGATTAAAATTTGTCACTAAACAAACCATTTTAAGTGTCACTGCTGCCGAAAATTCAAACACGAAGAGAATTATTAGATTATAAAGAAAGGCCGTATTTTTATCTAAGACAAAACTTATGTCAACGAACTGTCCCATATAGTCTATATAGACCCTAATACCAAATGTACGAGTGTCTTCTGTCGCCATTCCATGTTACAAGAATTCAGTGCCGGGCGAAATATACGGTTTCCGGAAACTGACGAAATGAAGCCGAACATTGACGATCATTTGAGTCTGGAGACAGAAGACAGTCACGCTTGAATGTTCGTGCAAGACTGACACTGGTGTAGTGTTCTAGTTGTAACAAGATCACATTTTATTGAGAGTTGTGAGCGTTGTTACTCGTATAAGAAGAATATATCTATTGTAGTTTGTAAATATCAGTGTAGCTTGGGAACAAACTGAGATACAGATTGAAATTATCGTAATATATGCATGGCACACACTTGGGATCACCATGTTGATATGTGCTGTTCGGCCATCGAAGCCAGTGGATGACGTCATAAGCTACCAGGTGAGTTCTGGGAATTGCTACAGAAGTCGGGTAAAGGAGTAGCTTGTAACAATGTTTCGTTATCAAAACGTTACAGAAACCCACTATTTAGTCTTTTCGATTTGCAAGTAATGTAAGTCTTTACAAGTCCGAGGTGCCAGGTTGCCGTGGCTGCGTCGCCTAGTGGCGCTCAGAATTTTGACGTGGCTCCTAGATTTTTGGAACATTTGTGCACCCGAGATGTAATATTATTTTACTGCGTATGAGACTTTCGGATTCTGGTTAGATATTGCAGTAGGTAAGTGAAACATTGTATTTTTCTGTTGCTGATGATAATCTACGAGCTTGTGACCATTTAGACGATTATAGTGTGATATAATTAACATTTTCGTCATATCATCATCATTAGCAACATCATCGGCAGTAACGGCACGGGTAAACCTGTTTGACATCTTCATTCCGCCTGTTCTGGGTCGTCAATTTATGCTTTGTCCTATTACTTGTAGTTGATAGTTCCATGCTATACCAAACTGAAAAATCGGATTGTCATTTTCTGCTGCTAGGAAATGATAAGGAAATCGAGATTGCGTTGTTATTATATTTACTTGGCTACGAGCTATGCAACCGAGAAACTGTAGGTTCGGTTCTCGGCAGAGGTAAGAGACTTCCCTCTTCTCTAATATGTCCACACTCTCTCTGTGGCACAACCAGCCTCCTTTGCAATGGGCACATAGCCACTTCTCCGGAGACAGAGGGATCTAGGCGTGATTTTGACCGCTTATTTCCGTCTAGTTCCGAGGTAAGAATGTGTGGAGCTCAGCTTCTAGTCCCCCATACGCATTCATACAATTCAGAGGAACAACTTTACGAAGTTACAGCAAACCACACTGTGACATGAATATACTTAAGTTCTGCTTATTATCAGAATAGGTTTAGCTTTTACCGTTATTATATGCATTAAATACATGCTATTATCCACGCTCTGATCCTGGTTGTGAGAAATTAGACCAATAATTGTTCACGAGATCCCAGAACTAAGAAAATTATAAGTCATTAATCAGTGCGCTCATGGATTAGGTACTTGATATGCCACTTCTTAATCGGAACCCACCTGGTCCTTGCTTTAACCCGAGGAGTTTGATCTGACGGTAAAATTCTGTGTTCTTATCTTGGAGATATTGAGTTCGACTATCGTTTGAGATTCAGACATGCCACTCCAAGTGCTTTTGTTTGCAATTTGCTCAAAAGCTCCAGCTGAATTGCTGGGTGGAACAATGAGGTAAACACGATCGTGTTCAATTGGGGAATATACGTCCGTCTCGTGCACGGATGTTGTTTTCTGCCAGGGAAAGAAATTTAGTACACCTGGAGAAGTAGAGAACATGTCATGTCTTGTAATTACAGAGTTCAGTAACTTCCAGTTACATTAACGTTTATATGCAAATATAGTATAATATTTATGAAATATAAATATTTTAGGTATCCCCATTTTGTTGTCATCCCTTATCGATATAACTCCTAATCACTTCTGGTAGCCTACTATATAAGAAGGCGGGTGGTTTTAGACAATTATACTACATTAATTTTCCAGATTTAAAGGAATTCATTTACAGCAACTACAAAGATGGCGTCATAAACATATGCAAAAATGCACTCCTTCCATAAGGGGCCTTAACAAATCCTTGCAGTACCAAACAAATACACATTTCTCCTGTTACGTATTTCAGTCTTATTTAGCTCAATAAGAGTGAAATACACAACAGTAGAACTGTGCACTTGTTGGTACTGTAAGGATTTGTAAATCATTTACAATGCAGGGAATGAACATTATGAAAGTGGCCTTGATAATTCGGTTTTCGTGCAAAACACAGACAAATTTTAGTCGTTTTAATTCAAACATTTAAGACTAAACATTGTGAAAGCACACTTTAGTTTACTGCTTTTCCGAATGTTCCCCGACTTCGTCCGCTTGCCCTTCAGTCTTGAATAGGCTAATGTTAACGACGAAGATGTTTAGTGGTGTGATAGTGAGAGGGGAAACAAAATTGCTTGGAAAAATTTTTCAGTACTTTAGAAATAAAACAATGTGGAAGTGATCAGTTATATATATGTATAAGCACTTGCCCATAAAAAGTTGTCCATAAAAATGAACCCCCACCCCTATATGTTTTAGCGATAAATAGCCATCCTCAGTGGCACGCCAATACAAAGCAATATGTGATATTAATACATCGAATTTACATGTACAATGTTAAAAATGTATAATAGCAGCTCTTTATATAATAATGTGGATATCGTGGCTAGTATGATATTCATATATTTTTGGTTAAAATTTTGTGATATGCCATTGTTCACGGTGTGTGTAGTAAACGCATTTTTTTTATGCCCCCGCATATCCGGAAGAGCAACACTTTTGCTTGAATATTCACAGGATTCGCCCATTAAAAATTAAAATAGTTCTAAATTTTAAACAATGATTAATTTTGTAGCTGAGAGAGAAGACGGTTTGTTTTCTTTACAAAGACCAATCAGGTAAAGTTGTACAGGACGACAGTCGCTGTTTGTTGTGAGAATAATATGAGATAAGTAAACGCACTGCGAATTTAAGTTTTCACTTGTACATAGTGTTTTTCTGTCTAAGTATGTTACCCTTAACCGTTCAAAATTTTAAGTGTCCACCCGGGACCAGCCTCGTGGTCTAGTGGTCAGAGTCTCTGGCTACTAATCATGAGGTTCCGGGCTCGATTCCCGGCTCTACCGTGGGAATTTTCCCTGAAGGGGAGGATTCCCGCGGTGACCATGGTCTGGTTAGGTTGGTAGAATTTAGGTTTAAGGGCCCTCTTGGCACTGCATCCTTCTATACCAACACTCACATCATCGTTACAACGTAAATGCGCCTCATGGGCGTCCCAACCTCAGAAGTCGGTTACACTCCTGCCGTGCCATGCCCAGGAGGGAGGACCACGAAGTCCACAATGACATGTGGTGGCATTGGACACAAAAAAAAAAACATTTCCACGCGGAAAGAACAGTGTCTTGTGTTTATTTTTGCTCTCGACATCACGAGGTACAATGTACAGTTTAATGATCCACGTTGCGCCAACCACTGGCTAAGGTTCAGATATTTTCGCAGGAGATAAACATAAGATTAGAACACAAATGACACTACTGAACTTTCCTTACGTATTTGGGTTTTAAATGTAAGTCCTGCAACTTTAAATTTAACAATCTATCGGCAGTCTCGTTAACCTGTTTTAATAACGCCCCCAGGTCGTTTTTCAAAACTTTATGCAGACAATCTTATGCCTGCACTTGCACACTTTATGCTGCAAGGCACTCACATCTCTGATTTACTACCCAGTCGTAGCGTCAAGTTACAATGCATGCTGTGCAAAGAACTGGCTGGTGTATTTGATTCCCACGCATAGGAGGCCATATAGCTGAGTAAGGTGAACCGATAGCTTATGGCAGACCGCGTTTAGGGTCCCTGTATATCTCGTTGGCTGCAACATAGCAGGTGTTTGTAAGGGTGAAGATCTAGACATATGTTTAGGACAGCGGACCTCTCCTTTTGTGGGCCGGGTAGCGTTGTCGGTACAGCGACTGGCTACGGGCTGGACGGTCAGGGAATCGAATCCCGGTGGGGGCGAGATTTTCCGCACCTGTCCAGACTGGTTCTGGGGCCCACCCAGCCTCCTGTACATTGGGTACCGAGTCTTTCCCGGGGGTGACGCTGACCCCTCACCCCTTCTATGGCCATAGTCAAGAAAGAGTACAGCTATACCTCTACTCTCCTATGGGCCGTACGGCCTGTACAGAGCCGCAGTGCCTGTACAGTACAGCTATACCTCTACTCCCCCTATGGGCCTTACGGCCTGTACAGAGCCCCAGTGCCTGTACAGTACAGCTATACCTCTACTCCCCCTATGGGCCGTACGGCCT
>Ga0123352_10009101_pt1 | contig 15506 bp, 7 predicted proteins | sample TergutLab28metaG_FD_89700 | JGI IMG/M metagenome (GOLD analysis project Ga0123352, IMG submission 89700) | Labiotermes labralis P1 segment gut microbial communities from Petit-Saut dam, French Guiana - Lab288 P1 | ecosystem: Host-associated > Arthropoda: Insects > Digestive system > Gut ... | reverse complement strand
TGTGATCGTCGCCCGTTGACGAAGAAGGCCGTCCAGATTTGGGATCATCTTCGATGGACGTTCTGCCCGATTTGAAACGCTGATACCACTCGTAACATTGCGTACGGCTCAAACAGTCCTCCCTATAAGCCTGTTGCAACATCTGAAAAGTCTCCGTAAAGGTTTTTCCCAATTTGAAACAGAATTTCACGCAAACACGTTGCTCTTCAAGAACCTTCATTCTTCAACTTGCAAAAAATCGCCGAGGGCACTAAACACACGTTCACTCAAGACGACATAACTCATGACTAATTGAAAGTGGCGTGATGTGGCTAGTGTCAAAATAAAGCTTAAAGTCCCAGCTACAAAGCACCACCATCGCAAGCGTCCTGCGCCGGCTCACTGGCGCGCTATTTCAAATGTTCGGTATCTTTTTGGACTGGCCTTGTATACGCTTCCGATATGCCGTGGTCACCAGCACACTCCGGCCGCACTTTATCCCCGGGAAAGACCCGGTACCCATTTTACAGGAGGCTGGTTGGGCCCCAGGGCCGGTCTCGACGGGCGGAAAATTTCGTTCCCACCTGGATTCGATCACGGACCGTCCAGCCCGTAGTCAGTCGCTATACCGACTGAGCTACTCGGCCCATATATATATATATATATATATATGTGTGTGTGTGTGTGTGTGTGTGTAGGGGAAGGGGGTCGTACAATCTCAAGATAATTATCGGTTTATTCATATTGTTATACTAAGTCGAGATTCAGGCTGTATTACATTAATTTGACGGTACATATCCCTGTAATTTCTTATGACAGTGTAATCATTGACTTTTGTAACATCAACTGGAAGGGTAGAACTCAGCTGGTGCTAAGGATGGGCTGCTTTATACATAGAAGTATTTTGTTTTGCGAATGTAAATGACTTGGATGCTGTATGCATCTTAAAACAAATTGCCGCCTAAACTACATGACCTGTCTGAACACTATCCCAACGTAGAGTTTTGCAGTAGATGGAAGTGATTGACCTCAAAGAAGCCAGAAATCTACAAACAAGCAGATCGCATAAAAAACAAAATGGGCGTGAAGCCAAAGGTTAATTTCAAATTCGAGCTCATGTATTTGTAGCGTCCTTTGTGTTGAGCAAGTTGGTTTGGCAGTAATGATCTTGTCTTCGGTAGGGGACTTCCTGGCTGGTATCATTGCCGGAACACACCGGTTCTCGTGACGGATCCTTCTCGTGCTTTTTATTCGTCGTTTCAGGACAATTCCAGGCGACTACCACAGATGGACTACGGCTGCTGCTTATCCATTTTATATTTGAAGAGGTCTGCCTTCGACGCCATATAACCAGACATACTGAAGCGTCGTATTATGAACCTCCGAAAGATGCACAACCGACAGTCCGCCACATTCCTGGTCGTATGGATTGTAATAGAAATAAACGAATGGGATACTTTCAAAAGTTTCTGGTATTTTGTCTGTTCTGTGACATACACACTACAAGTTGAAAATTACTGTTTAGGAAACGTAGTGAGACTTATTTTTCGAAGTGGGTGTTGTTTCACTTCGGTAGTCCTCGTGATACGAGGATAGCATATGCAGCTATTTTGGAGATTGGAATTCGGCGCCTGTAGCTATACGCAAATTTAAACATTTTGGCTGTTTCTGCAGATAATGTAAACTGGGCAGTCGAAACATACACACAGGAACCAACCCGTCAGTTTTCCTAACGGTGATAGAAATATACTATCTCTATCGGGGATAACGAACTTTGAACTGCTAGGAGATGGGCCAGTTGTGCCGCTATTAGCTCCTCAAGAAGGCTCAGCTCCATGTGACTAATTACCAGACTAATTATCTATTTATATGTTGGTTGGTAGGTGGGTAAATGATGGATTTTCATTATTTCAAGTCCGGTTTCAAACAAAATTTATTCTGTAAATTCACAGCACTTGTACCAATTTGGATTTTTATTATTCTTTAAAGATTTAGTGAATTTCAGCTGCTTAACGTTTTTACAGGGAAAATAATATAATTATGTAGATAATAGGCCAGTTTCTGAAGGGAACAAACAACAAAATAAGCTGTAATAAAGTAAAGGGACCTTGCAATAGTACTGACTAGTTGAGTGTTTGTGTGTGTATATATATATATATATATATGCGTCCACAAATTTTCCAAAATTCCAGTAGCCACTCATAAGTTTACCGCCAGAAGCGTGGTACGAACTGAGAACCTACAGACATTAAGCGCCACCCTAAAGTGTTTAGCCTCCCTGGCGACCGGACGCCCGGGATTTGTTCACGTATGTATGTATGTATGTATGTATGTATGTATGTATGTATGTGTGTATTATGTATGTATGTGTGTGTGTGTGTGTATGTATGTGTGTATTATGTATGTATATGTGTGTGTGTATGTATGTATGTATGTATGTGTGTATGTATGTGTGTATTATGTATGTATGTATGTACGAATGTATGTAATGTTATGTAATGCATGTATGTAATATTATGCATGTATGTAATGTAATGTAATGTAATGCATGTATGTAATGTTATGCATGTATGTAATGTAATATTATGTTATGCATGTGTGTTATGTAATATATGTATTAACGTAATGTTATGTAATGCATGCATGTATGTTATGTTATGCTATGTATGTAATGGATGTATGTGTGTAAGCATGCTTGCATGGATGGATGTATGTATGTAATGGATGCTTGTATGTATGCATAGATGTATGTATACATGCATTCATGTATGCGTGGGTGTGTATGCATATATGCATGTGTGTATGCATGGATGAATGGATGGATGTATGAATGCATGCATGCATGGATGTATGCGTGCATGTCTGGTTGTATGTATGTACGTACGTATGTATGTATGTATGCATGCATGTATGAATGCATGTGTGTTTATGTATGAATGTAAGAATGTATGTATGTAATGAATGCTTGTATGTATGCATGCATGGATGGTTGTTTACGTGCATGTATGTATGTTTGTATGCACGTATATATGTATGGATGGATGTATCCATGTGTGTATGCAAGCATGTATGCATGTATGTAATATGTGTGTGTGTGTATATATATATACACACACACACACACACTCGTTTATCCTATACCTAGAATTACGATGTTGAGTGTAGGCTTACAGATACTTGTCCTTCCACACTGTACTTGGAAGCCTTGTATTCAATTTGAAGGTACACGTTTTGCCTTTCTGAAATTGGAGATTCATTTCTATGAGAATTACTCGAGTCCTGCTCGCGAATTTCTTGAAAACGCCACGCGTTTCTTAAAGTTCGTACAGAGCTTGACGTGGACGTCTGTTGAAAATCGTCTGGTCGAAGAAGATTATGCATGAAAGCCAAGACTACATGTCCACAAACTGTGCGTGATACATGCGATTTATTTGTAAATTATTTACAGTGCTTTAGTAACGACGTTAATGACAATAATGCTGATTATTAAAGTGACTGTTATGAATTCTGTGTAGCTGGAAAATAATGGCCAGTATCGGATACAAACGCCTGGAATGCCTTCAGATATTTTGGCAGAGGAGGGTCTTGTTGTGGTTTCTTTCCCCGAAAGCCACGTGGTAGAAGCTACCTAACGATAAAAGTATTAGGAGTTTGGGAAATTAGAAGTGGAGTTCGCATTCCGTGAAGTCGATATTCAAATATTGGGAAGTTCGCTAATAATTGCTTTTGGGGCGTGTGGGAATGTTTTTGGACGGCTTACTTGGAGGACTTGCCAAATAAGTAGTGGCCGATGCAGTTGCATTCACACATAGCGCAGTGTTTCTCACTTTTTACACCTGTCGTCACACGTGGTAACCAGCGTCCATTGAAATAAACGGACTTTAAACTGTAAAGAAGGAAGTGCAGCAACACGAGGAGGAAGGTCAACAGATGACCTTTATAATATGTTTGAGGATTATATTAATGGGCTTGTGCCTTCGACCCTTGAAGAATATATGACTGATAAAATCTCCTGCAGTATTGTAACAGTTCTCAGAAGATTATGTATAAGACATCAAAGTGTTGATACCAAATATTATTTTGTCTTATTTCCATAGTTCTGTGTTCTTTTTACTTATTTGTGGTTTATTTAACCATGTCAGTAACTCAGGCTAGTGCCAATAGTACAGGAACAATTTAGTTTTGAACTGAAATTTAAGTAATCAAATTATTATCAAATAAATAATGAAATAAGCAGTATTAAATTGTTGATACTTTTGATGACTGCATTTGTTTATATTTTGGGATATAGTGCTCAGAGTTATATTTTATTGTCAAACTTATGAACAGTTATATAACGCGTAGACACAATTAAAATTATAAAATATTTAAAAGTACTCCCAACATGTTTCGGATCACAGAGGATCCATCATCAGGGAGCCTTGTACAGTACTTGGCTAAAATTACAGTAATGGTTCTATCGTGTCCGTTGACCTGGACGTGTTTGGGGTTGTGGCAGCATATTGCATTCCTATGTGCCTTTCTAGATAGTGAACTGCACACACACACACACACATCGGGCTACAATATGCTGCCATAACACCGACCTTGTCCATGTCAACGGACACGATAGAATCATTCTTGTAATTTTTAGCCAAGACTGTACAAGGCTCCCTGATGATGGATCCTCTGTGATCCGAAACATGTTGGAGTACTTTTAAATGTTCTATAATTTTAATTGTGTCTACACGTTATATAATTGTGCATAAGTTGGACAATAAAATATTTATATGTTGATGATCCACGGTGCAAATATGAAGAATATGAAGTGTCCAGAATTATTTGGAATTTCAGAATGCAGTCCTTCCGACCTGCTCATGACTAGCTGTCCTTCTTGTTCGAATCTTGGCTGTTTTACTGTTTATCCTGACTGATTTTTGGTCTGAAGTTTGTGGATCTAGCGAAATGCCACAATACAGTATTCCTTCCAGCGGATTAAAGTATTCTGCTTCGAAGTCTTCATGCATCCTGGGCATTAGTGAACACATAATTAATTCATATTACACATACAACGTCCCTGGGTCTAATCAGACTGGAATGTCAAGTCACGTCTGCTTATATGCTTCCTCGTGGAGTGATTGTCACATTAATGGGCGGACGGTGGAATCGGTAGTGAAGAAAATTGTAATGAAGTGGAAGGTACATTAGATGTAGGCCCGTACAATATTCACTTCCTTTAAGTATGCTTCTTTCACGCTATGAAACCTAAAATTTCCTCTGCAGTGTACAAGAAGCTCACCACGTGTCTGTTGTCAGCCATTTCAATCCATGTACGTTCTGAACCATACGCTGCATTTATGCAAGCTGAATCTCTCCCCCTTTTTTCCCACCAGAATAAAGAGTTTGTGTGCATTCCGTGTTATGAACAGCGACCACACAGTAGCCCCATTCCATAATCCGCAGAACATTAAAGCGGATAACTCACTAGGTATTTAGTTCTGTTGTTTCTAAGTTTCCGAATTATTGTTTGAGCTTTAAACGTTTAACCCCTTTGATGCGCCAAGCTCACATTCAGGCGTTTTTACTTTCAATAAAATTCGCACGTTTTATGGAGACAGTCGCATGATGATGTATGGGTAAAAGGAAAAGCAATCCTATTACAGGCCTGGACAGGCCCTGAAGTTTCCAGGAGTTTGACGCTCCCAGATTTCAAGACAGTCGGCACATGAAGATGGTAAGGTTGTCAGCCCTACGCACCGGCCGCCTTAACCCCCAGGAAATATTCGTGGTACTCATTTCTGTTAGAGGCTAGTCAACCCCAGGGCCATTGTGCGGCCGGCAGGATTATGTCAATGAAAAATTCCAATGACAACATCGGGAATCGAACCCGCGACCTGCCGGTTTGTAGCGCAGTGCAGTAATGTATGGGAGTCGGATAAAATGTAGTGTATTTGATATGGGGAAAAAACAAACAAACAAATTCATATGGTCGCAAGTGTGGCCGATACGTGTACTTATAGGAGGCTTGATATACACTATATATATTGCAATTTATTTGTAGATTCTTAAGTATGTTTGTTTGGATGTGAGTGCTAAAATGTACAAAGATAGCCCATCATTCCTAAAGCCCCAAATAAGACTGTGAATAAGCTCTGTGGGAAAATTCGGAGATACCGAAATTCGAGCAAACATCATGTCGTTTCGAATGTTTGACGTAGTGTTTGGGTTCTCTCTGGTTAGACATTAAGTGAACACCAAAGACAGATAAATTTTACAGGTTAATAAAAAGGATCGCCCTAATTATAAATATTTCTATCTTAACTGTTTTAGACACGTAATCATGTTTGAATTTCGTAACATTACACAACAAAGTTTTGTTGTCTTGCTTGCTGCTCGTTTGTGCTTATAGTCGCGCCCCAATTATGTTACTTCTTAGTGGCAGTAATATTTTGTGCCTAACGCAGTAAGTACGATGGAGTCGGTTCGGAGAAAGCCCAACGCATCAGGATTTGCCAAGTTCAAGAATTTTGAAATAGCTGAAAGCAATTTTCGACTCGCATAGTTCACAGACCTTCCGAGTGCCAAATCTGTGCCTTGGTTTACTCGACTTAAGGGAATTGAAAGACTTTTAAGGAAAGCACCACTAAGAAAACCACAGAATTAAGGTAGGGATGTTATCGAGTTTGCGGTGTACAAAGACATTTTTAGCCCGTCATAGTTTGCAACGTGGTATGCCCAAAACCACGATCCAAAATGTGCTGCATAAGGAGGTGATTGGCCTGCTGTTTATGATATCCGACTGAGTATAAAATGAAAGATGTTGGTCCTGCAAAGCAGAAAAAGAAAAGCATGTGCAAATTTCATGTTAAATATTATTGAGATGTGTTTCATTTTATTACTCTGTTAATACAACTTTCGAATTTGGGTAGCAGAAGAGGCGTATTTTTTTTAGTACGTGAGTTATGTTTTGTAGAAATTACCCCTTTTCAGTAAATTTATTTGAGGGAAAACTTACCTCGATGTTTTAGAACAGTTTGCTTCCCGATAAACTGAAGGCATTGAAAACGAAAAGGAAACTGCCTCCCCCCCCCATTTCACGTGTAATTTTCAACGTTCTCACGATGCTGTGTTTCCTAATCCACTGAACAGAAGAACTGCACCAATAACCTTATTTGTAAGAAACCCATGTCTTGCATTCTGGAATGTTTTAACCTGGGAATTTACGAGAAACGTCTACGCAGACAAAATCTGTGGTCTACATCACCCGCACGAGAGAATTTGTTCTCTGTAGCAAAGGACGCAATGAAAATTCTTCGTCGTAAGTTGTGATGAAGCTGGAATACCACTTGGGCGTCTGTAGGCGCACATATGGGGCTGAAATTGGGACCGATTAAGGGTGACAGATAACTGTAAGTTTTACCATATATTAAAACGGTGGGCTGTTTCATTCTTCGCGATTTACTTAAGCTTTGATGTGGGAAGGTCTGTCTTTCGACAACCACGTGTATTGTAGTTGCTTGATTATGATGCTGCACATATGTGGTAAAAATTACGGAAGTCCCAGAGAAACTATCTATTTGAGAGTTGAAACGCCATGTGTATCACCTCAACAGGGTGCGGCTTCCAGAATGTAAAGAATAATGCCCACAGTAAAAGTAAAAATGCATATAGAGGTAAAATTCACCCTAGAACAGGCCACGAAGGCCCAGAGGGGGGATTAGATATATAGCTCTACTCTTCCTTCAGCCTTGGCGCTAGATGGGGGTGGGTGATCAACGCCACGCCCCGGCCGCCTTACCCCCGTGGAATGACCGGTACCTATTGTATAGGAGGCTGGCTGGGCCCCAGGGCCGGTCTGGACGGGTACGGAAATTCTCGCCCCCCACCGGGATTCGATCCCCCCGACCGTCCAGTCCGCAGCGAGTCGCTATACCGACTGAGCTGTCCCGGCTCACATAATGGCCACAGTACCTCAGATATCGAAATAAATTAGCTTAATATCTTGAAAAATTCTACGTAGAGGAGTTAGGTTCGGAACTTACCGGCCATTAATTTCGCAGTGTGCGTGTAAAAAGGTAAAGCAGTCCCATTACAGGCCTGGAGTGGCCCAGAGGGTTCCAGGAAGTTAAGTTTCCCAGATTTCGTGACAACGGCACAGGATGGTGGTAAGGTTGCCAGCCTTACGCACCGGCCGCCTTTACCCCCAGGAAATTTCTGTTAGAGGCTGAGTCAACCCCAGGGGGATTTTATATCAATGAAAAATCCAATGACACCAACTGGGATCGAACCAGCGACCTTCCGATTTGTAGCACAGCACCTTAACCACTGTGCTACAGCGGTGCCCAATTTCGCAATGTGTTTGCTGAAAATAGCTTAGGTCCTGCCTGTCTAAAATTACAAACGCCGTTTTATGCCAACGACCCCTATACTTTGTGTGCGTCTGAACAGTGAGTGGCATTGTGCGCACCGGACTTCTTATCACCGTCTGTTTTCTCAGGAGAATGGCTGAACTATTCACCGTGAAGTTACGTAACATCTGTGAAGGTCGGATTTTGAGCTTCGCTTCCCAAGACTGACTGCACAGCGACTTCCTAGCCATAAAGCTGTTACATAACCTATAGGAACAGGAGTGCAAATAGTGTACGTCGTGACGTAATCCATACGAAGGTGTTTTTTTGTCTGCCAAAGTACGTACCATTTTACGGTACACGCGTAGATGTAATTTCGTCTATGTCCGTTACGTACGGCCTTCGCTGCGCGATTTTCAGCAAACTTGCAAATACACGGCAGCTTTATATGCAGATCTCTTATACAGAATTTCGCCCAAATATGAGATCACGGATATAAATCAGTTCTCACGAAGCTCAACATTGCTCGGCGTGATTACATAGAGAACTTCTTTACGCTTTTTTACTCAAATATTGAACGTAGCGGTAGCAATACATTTACGCCTTTTGCACCGATTTTCGCGAAAATCGTTCTTGTCCGACAAGGTGTTGTAAAGAACTCCTGTACAGATCAGGATTGGGCCACAGTTGTAGGCCAATTATGCGAACGAGATGTTGTTTATTTATACTTCTCTAACGACTGTATCATTTGTAGTGGCGAGCGATGGAGGGTTACTGAACGTTGAACTAGAAGGGATATGTTAAGCGTTTGTGGCCTAATTTTCAGGTACTGCCCTTGAATTTACCCGGAGGTACTAAGGAAACCTACATATAATATCTGGGCCAAAGATTTGAACCAACGACCTTCTCAGTACGAAGTTGGGAATTTAGCCGCTCGACCGCGACATTCGGCACGTGTTTGTACAATAAATCATAATCGTGACAAACTGTGTTACTGTCGTCGTCATCATCATCATCATCAGCCATCAGTACTGCGTTATACGGGAACGGCATGTGCTGATATTAATACTAATGCCAACACTAAATACGACATATAGATATGCTAGTAATTGTGACTGATACAGTATGTTCAAGTGTTAAGAAAATACGTCTGTGAGATTATGTCAGCTGCCGAAAGGAAAGTGAAGTGGCCATAAAATCTGCAGGCAGGTGCTGACAGGCATAAAATACTTGCACGCCTGAAAGAACAGGCACGTCGCAGTAGCAGTAAAAGAGATGTATCACACTTCGTTTCCTACGATGCATTGCGCCCGCTCGATTTATTTTGTCACGTGAGTATGAGTCCGAAATATCAAAGTTTTTTTTTTTTTTAATTTGTCTCTTGGCTGTAGTTCAAAATAGGCTACACCATCTTACTTGTCATTAACGATTACAATTACAATGACGTACACTGTCTGCACTTTGTATGCACCAAATTCGCACAAATTCGCAAATGCAAGTTAACACAGTAAGCGACCTGTTGACATTGTTCAGATGTTATATTTATTTTTCACTTGTCATATCAGCTGCTTTATGTTTGGAAAACACATTGAATGCGTTTGAAGTAACCGTCTATATTTGCTTGCGAATTAGTACTGTACACCAGCTTGATGCATTTCATCTTTCTTATCCGTGTTGTGCTCCGAAGTCAGTTCGGTCTAAATGTAATGCACCTCGGTTCGGTTTAATTTGTTTCAGTTTAGTTTTGTTCCGGTCATGTTCGGAATAATACAATCAGAAATGTTCTGTTCCTGACTTCTTTACTTTGTTTTCTGGTCCCATAAATCATAATGTTCAAAGGCTGTAGTGTTCCTAATGCTTACACGTTTCTCTGACATACTTTTCTCACTTTATCAAATTTGTACAAGCCCTACGTCACCAAGGTGTGCTGCTAAGTCACAAAAGTAGCTTGTCACATCATTTGTGTTTTATGTAACACACCATTGCATCACCTTGATCTCCGTTATCAAAGACTGCCACGGTGTTTGCCTTGGAATTAAAGTTGTCTCTGTTAACACAGTTCATCTCGGTAATGAATACAGTTAATTCCAGATATTTTGTGGTTTTTAGCGTGTCGTTGATTCCGACGTTTCAGAGGGACGTGATGTCTCCATGTTCATAGTTTAAGGTTTAGTTTCAATTAAATATGATATAAAAACAGTTAATGCACATAAGTGCATGAAATGATATTATACACACCGTATTCCTCGTATGGGTTTCGGCCACCCATACAGCCATCTTAAGGGAGATGCATTACAAAGTATAGATACATCGGAACATTACAAAAGTTTTTGAATCAATACACATTTAAAAATAATACGTTGTATTATTTTTAGAATTTTGAAATAAATAATACGTGGCATTATTTTTTTAAACTTTAATATTTTATGCCCTTGTGTTGGTTCAAAATGTCTGTAATATTTCGATGTATGTATCCTTTGTAATGCACCTCCCTGAAGATGGCAACATGATTGGCCGAAACATGTAGGAGGTATGCGGTGTATGTAATATACTCTGCACGATCACCCTTTGTAACTTTGTTGTCCCGACGCGCTCAGTCTGGTAGGTGATCCTCTTTTGCGAAACGGGTGTGGTTCACCGAATCACATATAGTTTTAATTATTGTCTTTTCATTTGTGTTTTATTTATTCATTTTATTCTTGATATAAAAATCATCAGTGCATTTGAAACAACATTGTTGCACATTAGGGGTGGCCAGCTAGACTAGACGGCGTTGGGACCCGGAGTTCAGGAGCCAGTTCAAGCAAGATCCATTTCATGATTCATAAAGTCAAACGTACGGTAGCAACAGTACTCACTAACTGAGAGACTGTAACCACTGCCTTTGCTAGCGATAGAAGGAAATTCTGCTTGTTGGGGAGCCCACTAGTTGCGCTAGTGGTGTGTTCTGTATTGTTCTTAATGAGAAATTTTATCTTTTACAGGCAACTTTTTCGAGCCGGTTCTTGAACATCAATTGTACATGTGCACAAACACGCCGGGTGTTTATGAAAGACGTTATCGCTTTTGGAATGTTATTACTAAACTGTAGCCTACAGAGTTTTCAGATCACTGAATATGTGTTGCTCTAATGTTATTACTAAACTGTAGCCTACAGAGTTTTCAGATCACTGAATATGTGTTGCTCTGACAGACAGTTCTGAGGGGACACTTTAATATCCCGGGAAATATTTGCTTGGTTCCTGTGACTCCATACACCGGGCGACAGTTCGAACTAAGAATTTGATACTGCGCCAGGTAGCATTTCTCATGGCTCTAAATTAGTTTGAGACAATACATCGGCGGAGTCCTCTGAGAGAAACAGGTGTTTGCGTTGAAAAAAAAATCGTTACGTGTTTCTAAATAGAACAGACCTACAGGCCCACAATATAAATGTGCGTTGACATAGGCATCGCGTGTCAGAAATCAGGCGGAAGGCAGATGGTAGGTGCGTGATGTACTGTCGCACAACTACAAATTTTAGCTGGTCGAAGTTTATGCGAGAGAGTTAATTTGTGTTAGTTACGTGAAGGCACGAAGAGAGTTTCATTTTTGTATGTACCGCACCCTTCAAGTAGGCAACGGTAAGCTCAAGATCGTATGAAATGGTGGAATTTTTCCCAAGCCTTTGATCATGCCCGGTAATCTTACATTTGAATACACTGACTAATTTAATAGTTGCGTCGCCTCAGTTAGGCTACGTCGTGTGGCATGAAGATAAGTGTAAATGAAGCCAGCGTTACTCTTCGAAGACTACATATCAGTATGTTATAGTTCACACAGGACAATTATCATCCGTCTTAGTGTTTTCAATATGCATTTTTTTTGCATACTCACTGCATTGCTGTGTACTGCAAGGACATAAATTTCTTCTTCTTTCCTAAGGCCTTATACTAATAGAACTCAAAACCCTTACGTAGGTCGTAGTATCCCATGTCACGTAAGTTACCGTATTGAAACGTACCTTCGTTTAAGCTAGTCCAGCAATTTCTCACTTTGAATGATGTGGATCTCTAAAGTCCATTACCGAGTTCACAGAGGAGTCCATTTTGGACCTTATCATGAGCCACCTAAAACCAGTCACCACCCTCATATGTAGCTTTTTAAGATCTGCTTTAATATTATCCTCCATTTTACCGGTTATGAAGCTCTTCATTGCGGTATACGGTTACACAACTCTTGTTACCTTCTCATCAGTGCAGAGTAATGTTTCAGTGATAATAATCCTTACGAGGGCTACTGGCCCTTATTTTATCCGACAAACATCTTTTGTCATTTCTCACCGCAGTTCCACCGCACGTAAAGGCGGTCGGGTGAGTGGGGTACATTAATACTATAAGGGAGCCGCCAGGAAGTGTAAAACAATATTTGTTAGGTAAAATAATGACCCTGTAGTATATCTAACGGCCTGATTGTGTTGGCGGGAAAGCGTAAGCTTGTGCATCGGCAGATTTGCGAAATAACGCGTCTGTCTCTGGGCTGCCGTTTGAATGTCAGAACTGAACTACATTAAATTTGTCCAGGGCAATAATACTGTCTACATAACACAAGGGAATTTCTGTTGACTTTTAAACATTAATTGCACAGAGCCTTCTTTGTGTAATGTTCATGAAAATGACACGGTGATGCAGTTGGTTGAGGCACTTGGCCACAAACCGGAAGGTCGCGGGTTCGATTTCCGATAGGGTGATTGGGGTTTTTCATTGACGTAATCCTTCTGGCCGCGTTATGGGTTTGTGGTAGACTTATTCACTGACAGAAATTAGTACCAGGGATATTTTCTGGGGGTAAAGGCCGGTGCTTAGGGCTGACAAACTTGCCACCTTCATGTGCCCATTGTCTAAAAATTCTGGCAGCGTCAGTTTCTGGAGTCTTATGGACCTGTCCACGCCTGTGCAGGGATCGCTTTAGCTTAGTTACTGTAGAATCATATTAAGTATATAGATAAATACGCACCAGTTAATTAAATAAGTGACAAATTTCGTACCAGGTGAATATGTGTCAGGAATATTTCCACTTCTCCTTGAATCTCTTACAGATTTCTTAAAACACCGACGTTGTATCCAAGTGCTTGTCTCAACAATGTCCAAGCTGTGGTGGGGCGATTGAAAACTGGCTCTTTCCATGTCAACATTTGATCAAAGTGAAGTCTAATTCTGTCATTTCAAAGTAGCCTTCCTGATCTTCTGGCAGGAAGTTTTGGACAGTGTCATACTGTTCGCTTTTGAGCGATGTACAGCCCGTCATTGTGTTCGTGTAATGGTCCTGTTCCGTTCTGGCGATCAGCTGACGTGCTTGGCATGTGTCGGTTACTAAGGGTGGGCACCTCATAAATATGTCTAATCCTCACAGTTTGGTATGACGGTGGGAGAGGAGAGTTTGAAGTGTTCCTGTCCAGAAATCGTGCGAACCAAGGCATTTGCATCATACGCATGAGGCATATTTTCTGCACCAGAACAATGTGCCTTGAAGTCAGAGATTACATTTTACACCAAAACCTGTGCGTAACAAGTACTTTAAATTGTGTAAACACAGCGTTCTGGTTAATGTGTAGGAAGACAAATATGCGTTGAATTTATTACCCTGCTCGAGGACAGGCGGAAGACGTTAGCGTAGATGATATATATCGCTACTGAAATGGGTCTTGGACAAGTACGGTGTGTAGGTGGAAACTGGGTTGAACTTAACCGCGTTATGGTTCGGTGCTAGTATGTTCTAAAACGGCATTAAACTGTAGAATTTCATCGTAAAGGCAGGCACTTTATTTAACACTGTGTCGGCTGCATTGCTGAGATATGGAAAGTGACGCAAGGAGTTGGTTTCTGACTCTAGTGCGCATACACAGTGACGCAGCGTTACGTTGTGCACACCCACACACACACCCACCCACACCCACACACACACACCCACAGGGACATAATGTGACGTTACGCACACAGTGCCACGTGACGTTGCGCACACTGTGACACAATGTTACATTGCACACAGTGTCACATTGTGACGTTGCGTTCACAGTGGCGGTGTGACGCTGCGCACACAGTGACACAATATGACGTTACGCACACAGTGCAACGTGACGCTGCGCAGACAGTGACACAATATGACGTTACGCACACAGTGCAACGTGACGCTGCGCAGACAGTGACACAATATGACGTTACGCACGCAGTGTCACGTGACACAATGTGACATTGCTAACAGTGACAAACTGACGCGCACACAGTGACACAATGTGACGTTGCGCTCACAGTGACACAAAGTGACTTTGCGCACATAGCGGCACAAAAATGCGTTGCGCCACAGTGACACGTTATGACATTGCGCACACTGACACAATGTGACACTGCACACACTGACACAGTTTTACATTGCGCACAGAGGCACAGTCTGACATTCCGCACACCAAATGACACAACATGACGCTGCATCGGCAGGTGACAAAACAATGACGTTGCGCACACAAAGAGGCCACCAGACGTACGATATAAATGCGTTCCTTACTGTAAACTAACATAGGGCTATATAAAATTACGGTGTTCTCTGCGTGCGTGCGTGCGCGTGTCCTCTTACAACGTACTGATGCTCACGAAAGTTGGTGTGAGCTGTATGTTACTATGGGCCAGATGTATCTCACGCTCTTCGTCTAACTGCATACGCTATCAGCAGATTGGACGGAGGACGGACGAATAGCGAAGTGAGTCGCATTAGTCACACCTTTGTGGTGCTAAAACATTTATGGTAATGGACCGTAAATATGCCTTTCTTATTATCCCTAAGTTTTTCTTCGGTTGATTGTCAAGTAACAGCAACGTTGAAGTGCCATTGTGTTCTTCACGACTACGTGTAATACAGTATTAAGTGAATTACATTATGGGAAATAATTTCGACCTTAACTCTAACATCATGTCCAGGTCTAATACAGGGTCATCGAAAAAGATGGACGGGATTTGAAACCGCTGTAACGTAAAAAGTACTAGACGGATTTACACGTTTGGCATCTTAAAATGTTCCGAAAAGTTTAAAGTTTTATACGTACCGTAGTACATTTCAATATGTGCACCGTTTGTAGCTCTGGAGACGTCCAAATGAAATTCTATCTCCTGCCACGTTTTCTGAATCATGTCTCGTGTTACAGTTTCAATGGCTGATGTGATCCTGTCT
>Ga0123352_10009096_pt1 | contig 15510 bp, 9 predicted proteins | sample TergutLab28metaG_FD_89700 | JGI IMG/M metagenome (GOLD analysis project Ga0123352, IMG submission 89700) | Labiotermes labralis P1 segment gut microbial communities from Petit-Saut dam, French Guiana - Lab288 P1 | ecosystem: Host-associated > Arthropoda: Insects > Digestive system > Gut ... | reverse complement strand
CATGCATATAGCTAGCCCTTAAGTTCCCTAGACAACCTGATGATGGCCAATACAGGCCGAAACATGTAGTTGTTTCCATCACATAGTCATTAAATACACCTCAGTGATTAAGTTGTGTTTGACAACATACCTTTTCCTAGTTTCACACACAATGGGGATGACACACTTCCTAGAAATCCTGTTCATGTTGCACTGTAATATATTCTAACTGCTAATAACCTTGTCATCTCCTTCAAGCATCTTAACTCTGAACTGTTTTGAAGTTGTCTTAACTTCCCATGTTTCGTTTCCTGTGCCATAATGCAGGCGAGATGTAGGACGCTCAGAAGATATTGCCAGTATTTGTGGATGTTACTTCAATCTTAATTTCATATCTTCTTTGAAATATACGAGTGAACAACATTTCTTACATTCCATATTTAATGTTCTGGCTGTGGTATACTCTGATATTCACTAGACCAGGCAGTGAATGGATATTCCTGTTTAATAAATAGTCAGGTTTCCTACTCCAGAGCCATTGACCAAAAAGAAGGCAGTTCTTTTCAAATACAGTGGGCAGCAATGTTACATTAAGTGATGATTATTCAGTGGTTGTCTGTTTAACTACATGCAGCAGAGCCCAGTGGTTGTCTGTATACTTTTAACTAAGTACATGCAGCAGAGCCCTTCTTGAGAAGCTAACTGTTGGTCAAATTCCCTCACATTTCACAGCACCTAAATGTTCACCATGCTGCGCCATTTCTCCCTATCTCAGGCTAAATTAATACAGTGTACACCCTCCCATCCTATTTCTTTAAGATACATTTTAATAAACTCCCATCTATGCTCGGGTCTACCAAGTGCTCTCTTTACCTCAGTTTCGCCACTAAAACCCCAAATGCATTCTCCTTCTCCCCCACACATGCTCCTTACATGTAGCCACTGTATTAATCTCACAGTAGTGAGATGTTAAACTAACACCATGGCTTTCTCATAATTCTTCAACATTAGAGATAGTAGTCAAATTCTGGCTGTGCTATGGTTTGAGAACGTATTTGCCAACCAGTCACCACAGAGGTCCAGGTTCAATACCAGCCCAGTTCATGTAGGATTCCGTGATGGACCACGTGGCAGTGGGGCAGGCTTTTTGTCTTTGTTCAATTTACCCCATCAGTATCAAATCACCAATGGTCTATACTCAATTCACTCAATCATCACCGATACCAAATATCATGCTAAAAATAACAGACCCATCAAGTGTGTACTTATAAACACCACAGCTGGGCAGCCATTTCATTTACAGACAGGAGAGCCTAAAACTAACAACAGTTCTGCTTTCTGGCTGTACATTATTCGTGTATCTTATTTACACATGAATGAGTTCAGACAATGTGTCAAATGATGTATGATGGTGAATTCGAGTACGTGTCTCAGGGAGCATACATAGCCTAATATTAATACTATCACAGAATATGAGTGCATGTGTGAGGGGGCAGTAATAACCTAAAATGAGTACTAACACTGAATTTGAGTGCACAGTTCAGGAAGCTGTCAAAACTTACTACTTCCGGAGTTTGCCCAGAAAAATCAGGGTCAATTTAGTTGCACCCTAGCCACAATTCAAAGTAGGCATCACCTGACTACAAGTCAGATACATTAACCGCTTGGGCCAACTGTCTTATATGCCATTAACACGTCAATATACGCGTCATATATGGTGAAAGACCTATGGGTCACACAATCGCCCGACTTTATCTGCTGGATGAAGATTGCCCTCTGAAATCTGTATAAAAATACAGATGCATTTAATCGGGTAATTTCACAATTTTATGTTTTGTTGACCATTTTCTTGTACTGGTGTGCTTGTTTTGCTTGTTAAAAATGAACAAGTAAAACAAAGACGGTAATTTCATGTCCTGTACACACATACTGGTAGTTTCATGTCCAATACACACATATGAATTGTGACATTGTAGGTGCATCATTCACTGTACTGACAAATTATGTGCATACACCCACACTCTGAAAACACACACACACACACACACACACACACACCAAGAAATTAAACCACATTAGTACAAATTTATACAGTTTACTATTAAAGACCATAATCAGTGAAAACTGCCATCTACTGCAGGCACTGCGTGAGATATTCTCTCATGTAGAACAAATTACACAAGTTGTGGAAGCACCAAGAGTTTTATTGAGTTGCAAACCGACATTGTTAAGACTTTTGAGCACGTGACAGACTGTTACCGTGGGACTATGATCACAAAAACACACTCTGAGCCTAGTGGCTTCATTTGTACTTTTAACACTGTACTTCTAAACAATGTGTTGCACTACAAGTCTGTGTTAAGACAACCTTCTATGACGTTTTTCTCTGGAGATGCCAGATATGAGTCAAACTGAATGATATATCACTCATGAATACAGCAAATTCTCGTAACCCATGGGCATACACACTTCTACAGGAACAGGCAATTTTTTCGTCGACATATTTTGACAGAAAGTGTGTTTGTAACCCAAATTGTCTTAGCAACGCAGGAATCTGGGTTTTATGAATTGGGTGGGTTATGACCAACCTGCTGTTTAATGAGCAGTATGTATGGCAAAGTACACTCCATAACATGAAACAGACATTCCATACATAAAACAAGCAGTCGATCAGTCTGATATTATAAGGACATTATTTTATATAAAAACTCTTGTTTGTCACTTACCATCAGTTCTCCTAATTTATTAAACTACGGTGTTAGCTGTGCACTGAACAACATGTTTATTGTATGTGGTGTTCATCTTTGAGCCAAAATGAAACATTTCCAGTATATTCTTTAAAATATGGTGAGAAATAGATATTAACTGCATTACACTGAATTAAATGCATTGACACTGACTGATGGCAAATTTGAATAGTGGAAAGCAAAGGGCTGCCTGCTGTCACATTAAGTATCTCGAGTGAAAAGCGGATAAGAGTTGTCAGACCAAATAATGTCCCCGTACTTGCTGAACATTACTCCATAAACAGGCACATTTCCTATTCATGCTACTTAATTCTGTCTTGCTTGAATGTAATAATACGACAGTCTCTTGTTAACAAAGATCCAAATGTCCATGTCAGACACAAATTCACTCTTAAGACATCTGTGGAGAAATAAATTAATGTATTAATGAATACATTTAAAGATCTCTACACACATGGCTGCCTTGATTTGTCACACAAGTGGGTTCATTTGCACTTTCCATATGCATATGTTTAGAATTTCTTTATGCAAGTCAGTACTGACAATGAGAAATTACGATGCACTGTCACCTACAACTGACAAATAAAGGCAAAGAAGATGAACAAAGAGATTAATCTTTGTTCAAATTGAAGGACTGAAATATTGTAAAATTAGAGCAGATAATGCATCAAAGTAACAACTTTTTGTAATGGTTTGCAGTAGACTCCAGTTGAAATGTGATGGCACACGATGGCGCACGGGAGGGGAAGTGAAGGGGAAACTGGCGAATGGAGTGGGTAGCCAGCACCCTTCACACTACCTCAAAACATGGTTTATCCAGCATTACTTCCGCTGACGTGCACACCTCAGCTGCCAGTAGTCGACTGAACTGACGACCCCGCCGATTTAAACGGACTCGTCTGTTTCGCCAAAAGACGAAATCTGGTCTCTGCGTGTGTGCCGTCACATTTCAACTGGCCTCTACCAAATTTCATACCAATCCACGTATCCGAGTTGTTAATCATAACACATGCACAGATGGTGTGAAATTTACTAGCCATACCCGGTGTTAGAAACTTGCAGATCATTTTTTTTATACAAGATATTCCTGTTGTGAACTGATTTACTAATTAATAGAGTTAGACTACATTATAACACTCTATCAATTATTGCAGGTAAACCCACACATCTGATTATCCTCATAGACATGTAAGCAGTTCTGAAATGCAATTTTAAAACAATACACTTTATCCTCTTCGCTACCCAGAGTTCTAAGGAAACAGGAAACATGTCAAGAACAGGCCTGTGATCAAGATCATCTTAATCCATTAGAGGGAACTGGCCCCTATGTGTACCACTTGTTCTGATATTCAGCAATGTTAATTTTTGTCCACAGAGTTTGTTTGGCTGTGTGAAAAATAACTGTCTCCCAAAATACCATTAACTAACAAATCTTGTAATAGGAGATGCAGTGTACATTGTGAAAGTGAGAACTGATTTTGGAAATATTTAAACAGTTTCATCACATAAACGAAAATTGACAATCAGTACATACAGCTTCACATAAACAGTATTCACTATGCCACTCCACTGGAATCATAAAATGATGCCAGCATAATACATTTATAATTACAAAATTCTCTCTCCAACTATTTCACATACCAATACATAAAAAGCAGGTCCTCTGTCATGAGCCTGACTTTGCATAAAGCCTCTTTGAATCAACGTTAGACTTGGTGTGGTAACACCAGCAATCTCGAAATTCATAATACGTGCAAAACTGGTCATCTGTCATATTGCATGGACCTCAAAGAGTGGTGAATCAAAATCACAGTAAAGTCCCATAATTCTCTCATTCAATAAAGTGAATGGACATAGATAAATGTTACCCAAAATCACACTGTTCAGTGACATCATGTATAAGCAACACTGTTGTATGCTTAGGCATGACACCTGTGGTCTGGCAGGTAGGTACTGTGTCAGAAGAAAATACACAGGGTGTTTTTTTATTTTGTACAATGACCAACAAATGGAAAATTGACAAATTTTCATACTCTTCCTACATGTTTAGACACTATCGTGTCATTAACACAAAAAAATATTAAAATAAGAAATATACAGGGTGATTCAAGAGAAAGGGTCAATATATTGGCAGGTGAATGCATCTGTCATTGTGAACCAAAAAAATAATTTAAACACGTTTACAATTCTGAATGCTTACCGAGATACAGCTGTTCGAATCTGATGCACAGTGCTCTTACCTCCCTCCATCTGATTTTTGTTTGTGCGGATGGATAAGGAATGAAGTTTAAAAAAGAAAGGTAGATAAATGAGACGAAATGCTAATTTAAATTTTGCATGGCTGCTGCCCATGTGGGAAAACACTCACATTGACTCACACAAACAACACAGGATCTTCGCAAACAAATGCACCGACGCTGACAATGAGATTTTCAGACACTTACAGCGAACTGTAGCAGTTAATGTGTCAAAAAAATATTAAATGGAAATTAAATTAATGGTGAGTTATTGACCATTCACTATGCTTTTTATTTGTTTGTTCAACCAGGACTAACAGCCGATCCCAGTGGGCGCATGGTCTATGGCGTGGGTCTACAGCTGCTCGCCTGCTGTGATTGTGTGTTCGAATTCTCCCAGGGGCATGGATGTCTGTCTGTTGTCAGGTAGAGGTCTTTGTGACGCACTGATCATGCGTCCAGAGGAGTCCTACCGACTGTGATGCATCGTGTGTGATCTAGAAACCTCAAGAATGAGGAGGCCATGGCTCGCGTTGGGCCACAGCGCCACCGGGGGGGGGGGAGGTTAAGAAAGGGTCTAACTCTGTAACCATTCAGAATTAGACACATGTTCATAAACTTCGTTTTTCACATGATGATCAATACTACTGCCTCCCAAAATGTTAAAATTTTCTCCTGAATCACCCTGTACATTCCATTCTCACCACTTCTACATAACAGACGGGAGCTATTCCAGTGAAGAACCGATTGCCAACCATCAGAGTATACAATGCCTCGTGCCAGGGACATGGAAATACTGTCCCTCTTCTTAACTAAGCATCATAAGGCACATGGAGACAGTAGAGATATGAGTGCTTGGCAGCTGAGAGAGGCGAGTGTTCTAAGTTGGAGCTGGTTGCTGTATCCCTGTAGTTACAGCCCATCAGATAGGAGGTTATGCGATGTCCAATGCTCTGGAGAAGATTAAAATCTGTTGGCTGTGCCAGGAATTGAACCCACAGTATATTCCATATACTGACTGATATAAGCTGTTACACTTAGACCTTGTGTCTCATTCGCTGTTATTAGTATCAGTTTATTTTTCCAGTTTTTTTTTATCCCACGTCTTCCTTGTGAACACAGTGTGTACCTATGATTGTCAGGTGACTTGTGTAGATTTGGATGTGGGGGGACGTATTTGATATTTTTATCCTTGCATAATTTGGGATTGGATTTTTTCGAAGACATTTTTGATTACAACATACATTGGCATTGTAACTGTATATTTTCCTTTCTAGGTCTTCATATATATATGGATGCATCCTTGAATGGTACTTATGATTTTGCCAAATTTTATATCAAAAAACATATTTTGAATTGCAGCCTGAAGATGGATTTACAAAAAAGGTCGAAACATGTCGCCGATTTAATTATCTTTTATATAATAAAGGTTGTGTAACACAGGAAACTTGAACACATTTTATTAATCAGTGTGTACCTGCTGCCTGTAAAAGAAATCAGTTGCACCAGCGCAAAGTATGGTCATTATTCTTTCAATTTTTTTCCCAAATTGTGAATGTCCAAACTCTAGTGCCAGACACGAAAACCGTAATCTGAAGGAACAGGCCACTTTTTATAGAGATATAATTCATTCATTCATTCCACTGGCATGTGCAGAACACAACAATTCCTTGCCGTTCTCAGGAGCTTCTTCCATTTCCTCTTTTATGTACTTTTTCTTGCCACCCTTCTCCACCAACTATTCTTCCATCCTCTCTCACCTCATCTTGTCATCTATTTCTTGGTCTACCTCTCAATCTTGTTGTTTCCAAATTCATATATAATACCCTTTTGGGAATTCTATTTTCTTCCATTCTCTGTATATGTCCAAACCAGCGTAATCTATTTAACCTTACTGTCTCTATTATAGTAGGTTTTTTAACACTTGCATAAATTTCTCTATTGATTAATACCCTCCAATTTTCTTTTTCAATGTCATATACTGGGCCTAAAATTCTTCTATACACTTTCCTTTCAAAAATGTTCAATTGCTTTTGGATATAATGTAAAATAAAAAAATAAAAAAATGTGATGATGATGATGTGGTTATTTGGGGAAAATTTATTTTGCATTGTCACTGTGGAATTCCGAGCATGAAGCATAAGACATTCATGTACAACTTGTGCGCATTGCACAGAAAATGCATCCTGTTTGCACAAGTGACATTAGAGCATGACACTCTCAAAATGACTAACTTACTGCTCAGTTCATGTTATATATCCGTTGCTCCCTACTAACGGGGTGACAAGACAGCTGAGTGTTTAAGAATGTGGCTTGTTATCTGTGAGTTACCCAGTTTGCATCTTGCCTTTAACATGTACGAACATACAACTGCTGTGATTATTTTCACTGTTGCCACTTGGATGTCCTTCAGTAAAACCCACAGCAGAAGCTCCCTCGATGCTAGAATTCATAATTTCCTGCAGCCCACTGCTGTGTAATCAGATTATAATGTGGTTTTCTCACCCAGTCACTCCTGAAAAAATTTTAGAAACCTGCATCCATATTTTTCAAAATTTTTGTAATGGAACTTTCATTATACTTGGGCAGCACAAAGGATTTTAATGTTGGCAGCATTTGGTTGCACTGTAGGGTCCTTCAAACAAGATTCGACATGTAAGCCTTCAGGTTGTCAATGCAGTACATGGCGGTCTTCAGGGATGTGACACCGTGTGGTCTGGTAAAAATTTACAGATGTTTTGGAAAAAGTGCTCAATCCATCTTAAGGCTGAAGAAGGGGGCAGCACTCCTTCCAAAGCATCAGCAAATATTTACCAGACCACACGGTGTCACATCTCCCCACATTAGTATGGTACACTGAAACTGGAAGCAAGACCACAACACTCTTTTTGATGGTACATATTGGTATCATCAGTACCAACACCTCCTTCTGGCAGTATACAGTACCAGCACCTCTTTCTGATGGCACACATCTATATCCAGTACCAGCACCTCTTTCTGACGGCACACATCTATATCCAGTACCAGCACCTCTTTCTGACAGCACACATCTATAACCAGTACCAGCACCTCTTTCTGACGTCACACATCTACATCCAGTAACTGCACCCCTTTCTGACGGCACACATCTATATCCACTACCAGCACCTCTTTCTGACGGCACACATCTATAACCAGTACCAGCACCCCTTTCTGATGTCATACATCTATATCCAGTACCTGCACCCCTTTCTGATGGCACACATCTATATCCAGTACCAGCACCTCTTTCTGACGGCACACATCTATAACCAGTACCTGCACCTCTTTCTGAAGACACACATCTGTATCCAGTACCTGCACACCTTTCTGACGGCACACATATCTAGTACCAGCACCTCTTTCTGATGGCACACATCTATATCCAGTACCAACACCTCTTCAAAGGCATAAACTTTGCATTGCAAGTGCTGCTACCTTTTCTTCCCGAAAAAAGCACCAAGCAACAGACTCAACAAAGAATGCAAAATGGTTCGGGGATAATGGTTGATACAATATTTGTAATGACAACAGTTCTACTGAATTATGTAAACAAGTGACAACTTTTCCGTGGCATCAGAGCAACCGTGTAGTAAAAGAGGCTTTGTGCATCAATTCTTTCACTAAAAGACATCCAAAGGAGAATCTAGTTGTGGGACACTTGTTAATGCTCCGTAACTTTCACGCCATATGGTGAATGCAAATGTTAACAAGCATCTACCATAAGCTCATGTCCAAATAACATAACCTTATTTAACAAAATGACATAGACATGCTTAACAACAAAAAGAGTCATGATTGAGACATAAGCAAAAAATAAGCAATCCATCTCTGGCTGACCATGCCTCTGTCTATAAACTTATGATATTCTGGAAACTTTCTCATTCTTATTGTCCACATTTCGAACTACATCAGACAAAGTATTTACAAGAGGGCTCCATTAGCTCCAAGAATATACGTTGGGCAATTACAGTATTCCATGTTTCATATAGAAAGAATATCAAACCTGGTCCAAGGATTCTTGCATAAATACATAAATAATTTTAATATTTAATAAACAATGTTGTTTTATTATACCTATGTAAATTGTCTTTAACAGGCATCAACTTTCACTAAAGCAAATTCATGGGAGAAGAAATGACTCGATTCCACTTCACTGTATCACATACAAGCAAACAGGTCAATAAAAACCAATGCCACTCTGTGATCGGCACCTGAGTGTTTGGCGTGTCCAGTGTGTTACTATTTCTTGCCCCATGATTGTGAAACAGGTTCTGGTGACCCAAGGGCTGGGAAATGGTTCTCAAGCGTGTGACTGCCCACATGATGTCGGAGGTCAGCGGCTGACAGAACCTGCCGACACGTCACGCATACCTCAAAGTTCCGTGATGAATCAGCATGAACAGACAACAGCTCCTAGAAAACATGAAATATTCTACATCACACTCAGTTCAAAATGTGAGTAACCAATCATAAGGCCATACACGAGCCTTTGAATATGGTCCATGTATCATTCTTTTCATCCTAATCTACCTGGAAAAATTCAAAATGTATAACAGCCAAGCTGCCTCAGGAAAATATTGATAATTTTCTGGATGGACCAGACAACAAGCGAAGAGTTGTGGAAGTGCACGAAGCAACCTGGAACAGATATGCAGATCAGGACATGCATGTGGTGATGGCTGGGCCATACATTGCGAAAACCATCCAACGATACAGCCAGGCAAGCCCTGAAGTGGAACCGCCAACGTAAACGGGGCAGGGGGAAACCGAGAAATACACGGCGAAGAACGGTGCTTGAAGAGGCCAAAAGAATTAAGAAAACCTGGATGGAAATCAAAACTGATGCCAAGAACAGAGTGAGATGGAGGATTCTTGTGGAAGCCCTATGTTCTGCGGCGGAATGATGGTTCTTTTATATACATATCATTCTTTTAAGGTTGTAGGCTGCATGCAACAAGATGTCATCTCCACATTTCCAGTTCAATGTAACAATGTATTATTCAATTTCCTCACAGGATGGCACGAAATTCATCAGAGGCTTCCGTCATCTTTCGTTTTAAACAATCTCCCAGGTGAGATCGCAGGTTCTCGCAGCAGAGACCATGGAGCTTGTCGTTGTATGAGATGTGTGGTTTGTAGTCTGGTAGAAGTGTACCCGCTCATTTACCCTAATCATGCATGTAGCAAGATTCCACAAAATGTCAGCATTTTTCGCTACAAATTCCACACAGCTTAACCCCAGGCCTAGCCGTGTAGAATTTGTGGTGAAGAAATTATACTGGTACAGGTTTTTCTCTGGGGAGAACGTGGTGGTGCAATTGGCTGAGGCACTGCGCTACAAACCGGAAAGTTGAGGGTTTGATTCCTGATGGTGTTACTGGAATTTTTCATTGACATAATCCTTCCGGTTGCACTGTGGCCCTGGAGTTGACTCAGCCTCTAACAGAAATGAGTACCAGGAATATTTCGTGGGGGGTAAAGGCAGCCGGTGCGTAGGGCTGACAACCTTACCACCTTCATGTGCCGATTGTCTTTAAATTTGGAAGCCTCAACCTCCTGGAACTCTCAGTGCCTGTCCAGGCCTGTAATGGGATTGCTCTACCTTTTACAGGTTTTTCTCTGAGTACTTCAGCTCCCCCCCCATCATTCCACCAATGGGCTCTACTCATTCATTCATCTACCACCAATATATAATCTTAGCAACAGATAGCATGAGTAACACACTTAAATTATTTTCTGCCACACTACTTCTCACATCTCATTCATGGACAGAAATCTTCATTTGACTGGATAATTCATTCACAAACTTATGCAATTAAAGTCTCTGTGTCACTGGGTAAATAGCTACAATTTTAAGCACTCCATCTTTCCAAATGTCGGGAAATAATTTGTCCAGCAAAAAGAGCATCACATCACAGGAGACTTGGCACTTCACCAACACAGCCGTAAGAACGCAAATGTAATGAGGGTCAATTTTATTTTCACAGATATGACTGAAGGATACATCACCAAAAAACAGAGGTGACACACTACAGGAATGAACAGGGAAGGTGGACCTGAACTGACAAAAAAGAAAGTTCTGTTGATCCGATATAATCCGCCGAGGCACATAATGCAAAGCGTTAGCAACCAACATTGGTATGACAGTGTCAGACGGTGTTGAACGATATGTCTACCCGGCACACTGTGGGGCTGGCTGTATTGGGTCCCTGGGCATGCCGGGGGGCAAGGAAATGAAACTGTCGACAGGCTAGCAAGGGACAGTTCTGTTCAACGGTTTGTTGGACCTGAACCTTTCTTGGGGTCTCTAGGCAGAATAAAAGAGGGAAAATAAAATGCTGGATGGCAAACCAACATCTGGTATTGTGATGAGGTCTTTGTAGTGTACAGAGACAGGCTTGGGAATTGATCTCTTGTCCTGACCTGGCTACAAGGGCCCTGGATTGTGTCCTTTAATAGGACACAATCCAGGGTTGTTATTGGCCTCCTTACTGGACATAACACCTTAAGACATTTATATACAATGGGGCTGAGTAATAACCCCATTTGTAGGAAATGCAATACAGAGGAGGAAACCTCAGCCTACATTTAAGTGTGAGGCCTTGGCTTCACTCAGACATGCATATCTGGGTTCCTTCTTTTTGGACCCTGAGAGTATCAGGAAACTAAGTATAGAGGCCATCTGGAACTGTGGGAAAGGAACAGGGCTCCTCTTAGTGTAGAACATGGGGCACAAAGGGCCTGCCCTAAGGCCTAGGTGCAAGGCCCAGAAGGGCTCAAACCCAAATAGCATTCAGTTCATTTAACTAACAGGGATGGCAACAATGATATACTGGTGTAAAAGAGGATGCTTAAATGTTGTTAACAGTAGAATATGCATATTAATACATTAGGTATATTCTGATACTTTAAAATATTAGGTTAAAACCTCTAATGTAAACCTGGTAGATTGATTTTGAGTGTTATATTGCCCCTTGAAGATGGGTGAACTGTCAAAGTACACTGGGCAAATAAATGGACTCTGTCATGTATGATGGACAAAGTCACTACAATAATTTAATAATGATACAACGTTGGACATTAATATTAACTTATGTCAAGGTCAAGTGTTCCCATTACAGGTCTGGTGTGGCCCAGAGGGTGGGCAGAGGTATAGCTCTACTCTTTCATGACCGCGGCACTAGAAGGGGGTGAGTGGTTAGCAGCATGCCCTGGCTGCACTTTACCCCCGGGAAAGACCCGGTACCCATTTTGCAGGAGGCTGGGTGGGCCCCAGGGCCGGTCTGGACAGGTGGAAAATCTTGTCCCCACCGGGATTCGATCCCGGACTGTCCAGCCAGTAGTCAGTCGCTATACGGACTGAGCTAACCGGCCGACTATTAACTTATGTAGCAGTGCCAAATTCTGGAGAGTTAGCTAAGACAATTTAATTGTACTGAAATCCCCTCGTAGGATTCCAGCTGTTTCATATAATATGTGGCAAGACAAAAACAACAATGGATGAAGGTCAGAAACAAAAATGCAGCTTGTGTTCTGTCGACTTCTGAAACTGTAACAGCCAAGCAGTAAATGCATAAACACTCGACATCTCATATTCGTCATAGTCTTACCTGCTGTTTATCTATATCGGGCAGAAGCACGAGGAGCTCTGCAAAGATTTTTGCAAATTCCTCCGAACCCATTATCTCCTCGCAGTATATGCTAAAGTCGCGCGCACTTATCTGACCCCGACGGAACATTTTTGAGGCCTGACAGAACTCATCCATGGAACAAGTGTCAACAAACATTTCCTTTACCCGGGACACCAAAGCTTGGTTTCGACGGGCAAAGTCTTGTGGCGGAATATATCTACGAGAACCGTTGCCAGAACTTCCCGGAAGAATCGAATATCTCTGGCCACTGCTACTGGTGAATGTGAGACCGCTGGACTGGGGCCGAGCAACTGAATTAAGAGTTACTGAAAAGCCTGGAGGTGGGGATGTAACACTACTGCTATTTGTACAAACACCTCCTCCAAAACCAGGTGGTGGTGCAGGTGTTAATTTTCCTCTATTAACAGGTACATCAAATCCTGGTGGCCAACTTTCAGAGCTTCCAAGAGTTGTAAAGGCATCCAGTACTTCACTACTGCAAGAATGGTCATCATCCTCACAGGATCTGCTAGTGGTAACTGCCGACATTTCAGTCTTACTATTTTCTGTGCCATGCTGAGGTGTCACACTTTCGATTAGTAATTCCGATCTCTTTCGCTCAATGGTGGGTGAATTTTCTGTGTCATCCCCAAATTTTGCTGTTTTCCCATTTTCCTGATTTTCACAGCCATTATCTTTGCTCTGTGAGTCTTGCTCCAATTTCTGCTGTACTTCAGCTTCTGCATTCCCTTGTTTCTTCTTCTTTTTACCAGATTCACTCGCTGCACACTGAGCAGGTTTTGTCAGAAATGAGTCATTACTACAACTGTTGCTAGTATGCAAAGTGGCATTTTTTGCTTTCTTCTTCCTGGATTTAATCCTAATATTTCCTAGGCTAGTAGCAGTACTGTCAAGAAAGTCTGTGCTTGATTTACCAGTAACAACATTTGGTTCACGAGTCCTAGTAACGCTGGACAACCCTTGACATACTGTCTCTAGAGGAATCATTACAGAAGATGCCTTTTTACACATACTCTGAGGGTTCACAGCCGCAGATGAGGCCAAATTTGTCATGTTACAGCCTGCACTGAATTTAGAACTCAGACTTGGGAAGTCCTCTTCTGTTCTATACGCTTTTGGAGTCTGTAACTGTGGCTGAACTCTCGATTTTGCTCCCGTACTGGATTGGTTGCACAGCCACTGTACAGACGAACTGGGAGTGGGTGTTTTGGACCCATTGAGAGACGGGAAATCATCATGAAATCGTGAAGGTACGGACATGGGTCGGATGCGTATATTTTGACTGCTACCACTCGCACGATGATTCACATGTATGGAAACGTTGGTTGGTGCTTTCTGTGTGCCGTTCCTGACGGACGTTCCTGCGGTAGAATTTGGACGTTCTTGGCCACTGCTATTCACGCTCAGCCTGACCGTTTTACACCCTGAGGCGGTTCCTTCAGGTCCGAGTGCAGGAAAATTCTCATCTGTAATTGCTAGAGGCTGGGACTGCCGGATGGTTTGTATCGTCAGTCCGCTATTGTTCACGGCGACTTTATGCGCATTTTGTTTAGGTGAAGGGCCTAACATTGGTGGGGCCTCACCACTAAGTGTGGGGAACTCTTCCAAACAATTTGTATTGATATTCGGAGTATTTCGAAACATAGGCGTTGAATCAAAGCGTGTGTCATCGTAGTCTGCTCCAACAGCCCCATGGTCCTCCTCTTCACTGAGCCTTGTACGCTGTCTTGCACCTCCTCTTCGGCCACCTTGCATTCCATCTAGTCGGTCTCGTGATCGAGGGGCAAGCGTGAATTCCAGTTCCAACGTACGTGCCTGTTTTGTGGCAGCCTTCCCAATGGCACGTCCATGAACAGAGGCCCTGTGTGCTGCAACAAACCCCAAAACAGTCCTGACCATTTGCTTCACTTACACCTGGTAGATGTATGTCAGACCTAAAAGTTTACTATACTCACCCTTCAAATCGATCTGTGTGCGGAACACAGACGTAAACTTTTCCTCCACACATCCACCCTCTTCACACAAGAAATGCTCAGAGCGAAAATGTTCTCTTAGATAATCATAGGAACTGGAACAAAGCACACATTCTCAGTTGAGAAATATTACAGCCATGAAAATTATAACTGGCTAGGGTCACCATTCCATAGTGGAGAACCCCATACAGAAATTATGCATGATTCACCTGTATATCTGCACACAGCCTAACATAAGGTTCACACTGCATACACATCTGCTTTATGACATGAGAGACTCCTTCCCCATGGGGGAGGCACACGCATCTTCCGTCTGTAACGACAGCTTGACAGAAAAATAACTTCTGGGGCTCAATAGTCTATGTTTGACATCTATGTAGGTTGTGTGACTGGAAAAATATTTCTCACCACATTCATGGTCTAAAAGTGTTTGTAGAAGGTACATAGATATCAAGATAAGGATATGTGTTATCAGTCCGTACTGTGTGGGATGTTGAAACAGTCTCATGACAAAGAACAAACAGTCACAAACATCATATGCAACTATGAGGTACCACGTGAAATAAAACTTGACTGCCTGGACTATATTTCATGAAGCCAAGTAACTACAAACAAACAAACAAAAGGCCTCCACCAGGCAGGGCACTCAGCTTAACTTGAAGTGAATGATTCATCTCAGAAAGCTAATCTTACACACAGAAGATACAACAAATCACAGATAGATAAAGTGCTGGGGGTCTCTTAATGCTCACCTCTTCAAGGCAATACAAACCAGCCAAATATAATCTAAAGTTAGTGCCCTGATTTGATAAGAGATAGCCTTCAATATACATACCATGTACAGATCGAGGCATAAGCATAACTTGGGGGGGGGGGGGGGGGAGCCTCCCCCCCAAAAATT
>Ga0123352_10009094_pt1 | contig 15514 bp, 14 predicted proteins | sample TergutLab28metaG_FD_89700 | JGI IMG/M metagenome (GOLD analysis project Ga0123352, IMG submission 89700) | Labiotermes labralis P1 segment gut microbial communities from Petit-Saut dam, French Guiana - Lab288 P1 | ecosystem: Host-associated > Arthropoda: Insects > Digestive system > Gut ... | reverse complement strand
TAATAATAATAATAATAATAATAATAATAATGCTCCGAAAAGAGCCAGGAACAGCTGAGAAATTGAGCGGCTGTTAGATGGCACTTTCTAACATAAGCGTTGACAAAGATTCAGTTCTTCTGGCACATGACGCCATGTCGAATGGTTAAATTTGTCGATATTTGACAGGAGCTAGCTATCTCTCTGTTCAGTGTGTATCGGACTGTACAGACGCTGACAGTGGACTCAGTAAGCTTCTCTGACAGTCGGTATCTGTGTACCAGCCGACAAGGTGTCATCCCAAGAGACTTAAATCGTTTGACTTTCTGAAGAAGGTTTCTGCGTGAATCAGTTACTCGTTGTTGGCGTTCTGTGTTAAGCAATTTAATGAAAGGTGGAAAACAAGCAATCGTAATTTTCATGTTCGGAATATTGTTCCTTTCATTCGGTCACGTACAGCGCCTGCAACAATTCATTGAGACTACCCTTGTTACAGGGCAGCCGGAGAAGTTGCCGGTAGATCAAGGCGATTCCTTTCTTATGTACTGCACAAGGGAAACCCGCGTCCGTCAGATATTTGAATTATAAACCATTCGCAAACTCAAGGCGCCTTGAGGCAGCCAAGTGTTTTATGCTTTGATTGGTTGCTTCCAGGAGAAATCACTCTTCCAAATTAAAACGTACGATCTTATAGATCATGCCACTGGCGAGGAATACGAAATGTGAGACCTGAGAGGATCATCAGACGATCCCATTGGCCGTGCGGTCTAAGCGGTGGGTCTGCTTCCGCTCGCTTGATAGCATTGTGGGTTTGAAACTGCCGGAGGCAATGATAACTGCCTCTTGTGAGTTTTGTGTGTTGTCAGACAAAAGTCTTTGCGACGGGCTTGTCCAGAGGATCGCTACAGAATGTGGAGTGTCTGAATGTGATCTCGAAACCTCAGAGATGAGGAAGCCATGGCTCCCCAACGCTGCCGAGTCATAAAGAAAAAGAGGATGACACACGTTGAAATGTTCAGGTGCCAATGTGGTGAAACAAGTTCTTGTAGGTACTGACTTGTCGTGGAGACACGTGGCTGCGTCTCCACCGCAGAAGGCTGCACTTACATAGCCTACAGCCAATGTGAGTGAAAAAAGGAAATAAATAATAACATGAAAAGGAAACAGAAGAGAAAGAAAAGGAAAGTTGTTGGTGCAAGGAAACAGCGACAGCAGATTAAAAGTAGGAAATGGAGAGGAAATAAAACAAGGTAGATAAAGCATGGGTACCGTAACAAGAAGGAACAGAGAAAATAAGAGCAAACAGAATGAAAGAGTCGTTTAGACGGAGTAAAGGAGACGAAACGGGAAAATAAGAGAAGACTGAAATTTGTTCCGGAAGTTGTAATAATGTTCTGTTAAGGGCAGGCTTGACATGACTCATTACACCGTGCAGATATGCCTAGTTCCAATCTAATAAAGATCATATATTTATATCCTTTAAAGGGGTCTTTAGGGTATTGCAGCTTGTGTGATGATGGCGGTCATTTTCTGTCCAGAAACGAAAAGCAACTTGTTCATTCCCCTGTCATACGGTTTGGAATGTTAATGGATCCAGTGCCCCTTCGGCCTATCTTTTCTCCCATTACTTGGTACAAATTTTGGCGTGCCCCTGCACACTTCCCTCGCGATATCAGATCTCTGTTTCCAGACGATGGCAGCAATTCCCTCCGAAACATCGGAAATTATACACAAATCCACACAGCGTCGTTTCCTCAGAACCGTAAACCTTCGCACTGGAACATGGAGCATGCAGGCAGTGTTAACATATCGGGAGCTAATTATGCAGGTTATGAGCTATATTTGCTCATACATCACCTTCATCTGTACCTTAGCATTACGTTCTAGTTTTGATACTAAAATATTTACAGATTTTCCACTCCATAAAAATCCAAACAAATTCTACCTTTTCAAGACATTTGGTTGTAACATTTTGACATTTTAAAGCGCTTGTCGTGTTATAATTTAACACAAACTTAATAACAAAAAAATACATTTTCAGTTGACAGTATGTTAACATTTGTGTAAAATTTTACCATTTACAATTGACAAGCCACTTAACAATGCTGCATATCTTTGAATAAGTTGCCAATACTCCCTGAGAAATCCTACGGGCGGTAGCAGAAACATATAGGAGTACTGCTGTTAGTCAAATGTAGGGGACATCAGTAGGTAATCAGCTTCTTTGAATAATCTGAATTTTAAGCAGTCGCAGTCTTCAAGGTGGTTTGTCAAATGGTACCTCACAGATTAATTAACTAAGAAGTAAGTAAATAAATTTGAACAATACGGCCTGCCTACATCATTATCTGGCTGCTGCCAATTATTTATCTCGAATTTTAAACATGTTGTGAACTTTTTAAAGTACCCTTATTTTTGTCCAAAGGTGGCGCCAGGATTCTGCTTACGGCTAGGGCAGACTGAGGAGGGGATATTTGCAGCCGAGTGTGGGGGGGGGAGACAGCATCACTCCAACACTGTCATCAAATATTCAAAACTCTCCGAAGAAAGGAGAAAAATATGAAAAAATAGGAAGAAGGAAAGTTGGAGGTAGTAGAAAAAATTGTTTTGTAAATAAATAAGGCAAGAATTGAATTCGTCAAAGTGCAATATTATGCCCAAACCTGGACATTTTTCCAGTATTCTACGTTTTGTTTTTCAAAGTAAATGTTCTGCCAAGGAGGAGACGGAATACGAAAACCTGATAGATAGAGGATACTTATTCAGTTTATTTCACGGAGCGCGCTGCGATCGGTCCGCAATACAGCGATAACAGTACAAATGTAAAAACATCTTCTGTGGGGGGTAGAGACAGTGGCACGAGATTGAACTGTACCCGCTGTACAGTGCCTGGCCAGCTTTAGGTTTCTGTGACCGTGCATCGAGAGCAAATTGTGAAGTGAGAGAGAAAACCAACAAGATGCAACAGTTAGATGTTTATTATCAACACTGTCTCAACATGTTTCGGTCATCATTATTCCCATCTTCAGGAGAACAATACGTGTGTTACTGCACGTGGTGTGCTGCGCTGGTACTGCTGGATGTGGTTGGTAGCTGTTGTTGGGCGCTGTGTTGTGGGGTGCGAACAGTAACCTTCACAGTGCTCACACCCTACAACGCAGCGCCCAACAACCGCTACCAACCACATCCAGCAGAACCAGCGCAGCACACCACGTGCAGTAACACACGTCTTGGTCTTCTGAAGATGGGCATAATGATGCCCGAAACATGTTGAGACAGTGTTGATAATAAACATCTAACTGTTGCATCTTGTTGGTTTTCTCTCTCACTTCACAAAGTGCCTGGCCAGTTTATGATTACAGTGACCTACATGACGGAAGAAAACAACGAAATCTCGAAACTTCCCATAATAAAAACCTACAACGTTAACTTTCACATTGTTGTTAATCTTCCATCTTTAATTTAGTCTTCCAAGTAGCCGTTTTACAATCAATTTTTATAACAACATTCTATAATTACTCCTTTTTTTAACCATCGCTACCACATTATTAGCAACAGAAATAAAATTGTATTATTGGGTTAGGGGCAAAAATTGGTACAAAGAAGAGACCAGGGGAAAGAGTTTTCACGTAATTGTGGGGTAACATTTTGTACTGTGATGTTGAAGGCTACACCATCAAGTAGATTGACAGCAGCTAATTGATACTTCAGAGAAAAATACTTAGGATAAAGGCTCAGAATATTGGCAGTAAAGCTGAACCTATATGTTAAACTTTGTACATATGTATCAATAAGTCTAATAATGGACAGTCGTTTTAGCCCAGTCGCGGAATGCAACTACTGGCTTCGACATGTCCGTCCGCCCTTCCGCATGCAACACCCGGGCTCCGACTGAGCGAATGACCATCAGATTTGATACTGGGGAGTTTTACGGAGATTTGTCGATAAAAATGTGGTTAAAACCAGCAGATATGTCGGGCATTTTACCTAAAGGCCTCTGGAGATGTTATTGTTGCCGGAGACATTTGGTCTCCATAAGGCGCTCTCTTCGTCTGAAACGGTGGAAGACAGTCCGTCCGTCCGTCCGTCTGCGTCTAAAAGCGCGGCTTCCAATGCAAGGATATTCGTAAAATTTGAAATTAGAGACTTTTAAAAAAATCTGTCAATAAAATCCACCTTTGGTTAAAGTCGGACAAAAACTTCGGCCACCTTACATGAAGACTGCACTGCTTCTTTTCCGGCCACAGAAAATCCCCACAAAAGCGACGTCGAGTTAAATGGCAGCAGGCTGTTGGAATTGCCAGCAGGTCTCATGATTAGGCGAGTGCGCAGCAAGTTTACAAGTAGGCCGCTTAATTTGTTTTATCCGATCTGTACTTTCCAGCCAATATTTAATACGAAATTGTAATTTATTTTAACATAAGCATTATATTGCAAAAATATTAAATGTAATTACGTGGTATTTTGTTGCTTGCGATGGTTTTATACTAAATTATTTAGCGTTTCTCCTCTCCGTCTACACGAAAGGAAAACAAGGAATCCACAGACTTGTAATTTCACACGGAGACTTTAAGGAATAAAATACCTTCTCTAATGACCATCCTGTCGTATCTCATTCTGAAATAAAACAGTCTGTATTGACTTAATAACAAGCAGTACACTTGTGCTTAGTGGTAATAACAACACTGATTTAGGAAGGGTCACTATGCTTTTCTCATCTAAGGAAATGGAGAAAAAGCTGATACATTGTCGAAGGCGTGCGTGTGACAGCACAGCTGAACATCTCTTGTGTTTAGATTTATCCACTGTAACTGTTAGACTGCGAGATGATACATAGCGAGAGGGATGGAGTGACGGAGGGGTATAGGGAGATAGGGGGTGGGAGAGGTGGAGCGACAGAGGAATGGAGAAACACAGGGACGTAGGGATGGAGGGAGAGAGGGACTGTGGGATGGAGAGAAAGACGAAAGGATGGAGGGAAAAGGGAATGGAGAAACACAGGGACATAGTTACGGAGGGACAGAAGAAAGGATAATTGATTGAATATGTATAAACCGTGTTATTGTACAAGTACTACTTGCTGAATGACATTACAAATTTACGCCTAGAGCATTTTTAGAAGGATTAGCTCTCCCCAGTAACCAGTTGATCATTTGCCCACTCTTTTGTGTGCGTACAACGCTTACCATTTATTTGGTGAAGTCGACCATCCACCTACTTGTGGGTCTTGAACCCGGCACATATCTTTAACCTTACTGGCATAACATCCTTTACAATATTATTATCAGGTAAGTAACGTAACACTTCATTTAGCCAACATCCATTACAATTGTATCTCCCGGTGCCAATCTTCACACTTCAGTTACTTAACTCCCATCCCAATACGATACTCCGGTGCCTACCTGTACTTTTCGTTTAACTAACATCCGTGACAACATTTTCTCCGGTGCATATCTTGACAGGTGCTTGATCTAACATCCATTACAATATTATTCTGCCTGCTGTACCTGTTTATCACCGAGAATCATATACACTTAAGTGGCAGTAATAAATTTATGTTTGGCATGTCATTTTCCTAACTTATGCTACACGTCTACCTCATCATTCATGTCGTTACGTTTTTACTCAAAATGATAAAAGCAGTTCTTTCTGAGGTCTTTAGGGGAATAGAATTAGAAAATATAAAAGCTGCCAGAAGTGGGAGGAAAGATTTTGAAGAAGAAGTTAGAAAATTAAGGATAAAAACTGAGAGAAAGTAAATAGGAACATATTTGGTAAATCGTTACTTTACAAGAAGGTGGTATAGCAGGAGCGTGTACCGCAGGGGCATGTATTGCAGGGGCATGTATTGAAGGGGCATATATTAAAGGGGCATGTATTGCAGGGACATGTACTGCAGGGTCATGTGCTGCAGGGGCATGTATTGCATGGGGCATGTATTGCAGAGGCATGTATTGCAGGGACATGTACTGCAGGGGCATGTATTCATACAAGCAAGAATCACAACTCAAAAATTGAATATATAAGTATAATCAAAACTGGATGTGAATATTACTGTCATGGGTTATGCCACCGGTACCTCTCGCAGCTATTTTAAGCAGTAAACTGTAGAGCGTCATAATGCAGAAGACGGTGACAGTCACTGATGGAAACAATAAAGTACGAAGTTTAAGTTTAAGCAATTCTCTTCATGTCTGACCTCAGTTCATGCTCGCCTTTCTCATTAAACACATTTAATTCCATTTCAGTTCGGTTATTAAGAACTGCGTACACAAATAAGAAGTGCCATTCTGTTTCAGTGAGTATTAAAGTAGCTGAGGAACAAAACATCGGAAAATGCATGTCCATGTTGGGATTAACTCTTGTGCTACAATAATTAGAAACTGCTGTTCATAACTAAATTCAGAAAAATTTTATTAATTCCTGGTCATTGATCACGAAGAGGCTAATTCACCTGGACAAGGAAAGCGAGCACATAGACTCAAAGAAATAACAAAATCAGAAAAAAGGCAAACCGACTCAAACTACAGTCAGTGGGTAAGAACAGCTTCGAAATGCAAAGAATAGGACCTAGGGAGCGTGGGTCCTAGAGATATAAAACTCATATAATGAGTACCTAAACATGATAATGTCACCAGACTACAGACAGCTTTAGGTCCCTCTCTCTTCACACCAGACTAGAATCACTTCCACAAGGTACCGCTGATCCTTCAGTGTGACTGAGATATCTGGCTGAACCATAGTCCACGGGCGACTATTTGGTCTTTCTTGTCACATGGATGGGGTTAGGAATGGCATGTGATTAATGGTAAGGGCTAATGCAGCTTCTCTTTCAGCACAGCAACTAAGTCAATTACGCTAAGCATATAAAGCAGTTTTACATTTCTTCATAAAAGTTTGTATTCTGCTGGCTAATGACTGAGAAATAACACACTAAAATGTTGCACGATTCAAATTCTTAATCTCATCCATCTCGGCGAGGTGAAATTGCGAAAAATTGATGGCCTGTAAATAATTCACACTGTTTCTTGTTCAGATTTGTCTTAAAATACGTTTCATTATAAAAGCGAAAGCGTTTGCTTTATGTGGATGCACGGGCTAAAAACGATTAGCTGTCACTGATATTCCAAACACACTTATGTTGGCGAAGTTTCAGTTCACTGTGTGCTCATGATTGCTAAATATGTCTGTAATTCCACATTTCGCAAAATCATTGCAGGTAGAATTAGTGTCTTGATGCGAAAAATAACTAAGATATCTTACATTTTTAGCTGCATCTTCCAAAGAGTTGTATTTTGATTCCCAGCTAGAATAGTGTTCTATTGACAGGATACTGGAGCCTTTCGCGAAATGTGAAGCTACCAGCACTAGCGGCTGACCACTCCCCCCGTTTAACGTACCACAGTACCAGAATGTGTGCAGTCAGAACATTACAACTCCTTAGGCCTTCATAGTGTTGTGCTTAACACGTTTATCTGTTTAGCAATTACCTTACAAAAAAGACGTTTACACATGTCTGATTTCATTTTACTGAATTCTGGGTGCGTTGGACGCACAACATGTGCTTCAAACAAAAGCTGAAATGGCGACAATGATGTTGACGATGATGATGATTAGAGCAGCTGAGAGTATGCATACAGACTGATTTAGAAATCTGTGGCGTTTTTCATATATTTCGGAAAAATAAGAATCTTAGACCAATTTTGACACGTCAAATTAACCAATTTAAATATACTTCACTCACGTCATCATAAGTCAAGCAGCAGACAACTGAGAAGAATAGTAGAATGTAGCAATAGACACAATAAATTGTCCTAAGGAATGCAGCTGTAACTCAGCTAATTGCAGTCCTTACAAAACATAAAGACACGACAACAATCGCCAAAAGAAACATTAAGATCAGTAAAACTAATAAAAATTAGAATTATATAAGAGTGAAAATTAAATAATGAGTAAATTTCGAAATCTTGTCCATTTACCTGCTGAAACTCTAAAATAGAATAATAATAATAATAATAATAATAATAATAATAATAATAATTCACATTAATAGATTTTGCAATTCCTGGATACAAAAATGTGATCAAAAAAGAAGCCGAGAAGATTTCAAAATATGAAGAATTCATAATAGAAATTCAGCGCATGTGCAATGTGAGAGCAAAACTGATATCGGTAAAAACAGGGGCGACTGGAATCATTTCAAAATCACTCAGAAAATACCTGAGCAACACAGAAGAAAAGCAAGAAATTCAGGAAATACAAAAAAACTGCCACATTGTGCACTGCGCACACACTGCGGCAAGTGCTGACGTAAAAGTACAAAACACATTTCAAGGGCGAAATAACATTACATGTAGCACAAACTGTGAATACAGAACAGCTGCAACACTGCATACCTTACAAAAATGGTTTGTTTCAGGTATGTAATTGTAAATAACCTGCATAAAGGTGATGATAATAATAATAATAGTAAGTTCATTTGTCATTTATGGAAGTGCTAGCGTAAAAGCGCAAACACAAATTTCAAAACTAGCACAAAATAATCATTACAACAAAACTTACACAAATAAACACACAAACAAACAAACATACAACACAACAAAAGAGTCAGAAATATTGTAATTATAACGTAAATATAATGACGTGTTGACTAAACTGAAAGCATAATCCACATGTCAAATGCAACGAGCGTTAAATTTCTTTCAGACTTCTAATTAACTTACTGTATGTCCGTATCTTGGCATATCAAATTCGCAGCTGTTTCACGTCTTGCGGAACAGCAATTTGTGCGTGCTGCAGAAAAGTGGGTGAAGTTTCTAATATTACGAGACGAAAATCTGAGACTAATATTGTCAGTTAAGGAAGGGCAACGTTTTGAAAATAAGAAAGGAGTGTTAAAATGATGTCTTCTAACTTGTAAAGTACGTAACTTTAGAGCCTCAAAGGCATTAGTGTAATTGCAAGAATATGAGAAAGAAAGCGACTGAAGAACACAGCTGGGATCGTCAGAACTCATTCCAGCCAATTTGTATTGGCAGTTGCCTATTATTCTGGGTAGGCGAGGCACATTATAATTTAGGGCTAATAGTGTGATAATTAATTAATGAACAATCAGTGCTAGTAAAGGAGAAGGTCAAAGAAGGTATGATATACAATGTATTGTGTTGTGAAAATAAGTAGTCCATATGGTGATGTAAATAATAATAATTCAATAGGTATTTATTAACGCGAAGGCTGAAGATCACAAATGCCCATCATGAAGCCAGCACAAAGATAGAAATGAAACACACAAATATTACAAATACCCTAACACCAAAACACACAAACAGTACAAATACCCTAACACCAAAACACACAAACAGTTCAAATACCCTAACACCAAAACACACAAACAGTACAAATACCCTAACATCAAAACACACAAACAGTACAAATAACCTAACATCAAAACACACAAACAGTACAAATACCCTAACACCAAAACACACAAACAGTACAAATGCCCTAACACCAAAACACACAAACAGTACAAATACCCTAACACCAAAACACACAAACAGTACAAATACACTAACACCAAAACACACAAACAGTACAAATACCCTAACACCAAAACACACAAACACACAAACAGTACAAATACACTAACACCAAAACACACAAACAGCACAAACACACTAACACCAAAACACACAAATAATACAAATACCCTAACACCAAAACACACAAACAGTACAAATAGCAATATAAAGTGACAACTGGCACAAAACCATATAACCTGGAACACATAGATACGTTTGTTACCAATGCCATAGATTAGCGCAGAATTTGTTCTAATGAAGAAATGAATTTCCCAAAGATATCGACGAGTTCGCAAACACTGTTTTTACTATTATTACTATTAGCATACAGACACGTTTTGCAAGTGACAGTGAACATGGAGGACTTCCTGAAATTTCGAGGCACTACTCGAATAGTAATACCAATACCAATACCAATAACCAAAACGGAAGGGCAACTTCAGTGCAACTGAATACACGGAAATTAAAAATGAAGCATTAAGAAAAAGTCTTCGTCGTGCAGGCAATGAGGCTTCAGAAATTTAAGGCAATTCTGGCAAGTAACTTAGTCGTGAGTAAAGAAACGGTTTTGACACAGGGCTACCAACTGCCGCTCAATCTTTTCCAGCTTTCTGGCTTAAGAGAACGTTGTAGAATTCCATATAATTGAGGCGAATGAGATTTCTGTCACCTGCAGTTCAGTACAGTCCTAGTAAACTGTCGCAAGCAGAAAGGAGCCGGTATAGTTCTTATTAAGTCCAGCATCCTTAAAGAATGATAGAAAAAGCAGTCCACATTTTGTAGAAATGCAGTTTTGAATCTAGTTTAACCTCAAGTTCTATGATATCGTCCGTACGGGTTATAGAAGGGTCACAATTTATAAGGCTAATAAAGAACATTTGTTTTCCTACTGAAGGCAGTAACCATAGTTTTCCTGATGTTTCATTTAATGAAGACAGCAGTGCATTAACCTTGTGTACATCCGATATCAGACTGCAGTGGAGTGCGACTGTCAGCGGGAATGATAGTACGAAATATCTAATGTCAGTAGGGAATAACAGGTGCATATATTTTGATACATTACGAAGGTCGTTAATGAATATATAACAAGCAGATAACCTAAAACAGATCCTCGTGGGAGCTCTGAGAGAAGGTCGAAAAGTAACGAAAGTGTCTTGTCTAAATTTCGTGCACAATACTGCTGATTATTAAGGTAATTACGAACGCAGTACAACTGGCTGTCACGCAATCCATGCTTACAAATTTTATGGAGAAGAATAGAGTGGGAGGCCAGGTCAAATGCACTGCTAAGGTCAAAGTAAATGGAATTAAGCTGACGTTGGAAAATAACTGGAGGATAAATAAAACTAAGATCGGTTACGAAATTAGTTGTGGATTTGGTGTTTAAATTACGGCTGTTATTGGGATTCAAAATATGTTTAACGTAATGTGACGTGTGATCGTGTGTTAGGAGGACAAACGTTTTGGAAATGTTATTTGAAAGATAAACCTGTCTGTGAGTACTAGGGGAAGAACTGTTGTCGTTTGTTCAAAATAAGCGCAATAAACGCTTTTTGTCTTCTGCGGTGGGAAGTGTTCCCGGGACAGGCTAAGATCAGCAGCGAGGCGAGTATTGTGCGGCAGCCGTTCGTAATGTGACTGGTTATACCTTAAGGTCAGACAGACTTAGAGCGACTAAGGCGTTTTATAGTCTTCAAACTGTAAAATTTGGATATAGAAGGCAGGCAGCCGCAGAAGATCACTGGACAACAGACCAGAGCGACAGCCGCCCACCAGATTGTAAATACTGTAAACCGGTCGGAATTGATAGGCAAACGTTACAGCTACCCCGACTGGTTCAACTGCAGTCGTACTATTGACGTCAAGTTGAATAGCACGGGAGTTATTTACTGTACAACAGGAGCGGCGCTTCCCAAATTGGCAAGTTGAGTTTTTAGATCATCGTCTAAGGTTTTACACTAATTGTGTCAGAATTGACTGCAATTTAAAATGCTATAATAATACAAACTTTTAGTATTCTTGTAATGCGAATAATAGTAATAATAATAATAACAATAACAATAATGCCTGTGACAAGATACATCCATATAGTATATTATTATTATTATTATTATAATTCAATCGTAATAATAAAACCTATTTTCTCCACCTTGCTAAAATCGGATGCACATAAAATTCGCAATGTTACAGGCCTAAGAACTGAAGAACTCAGTAGGTAGGAACTTCCACTTTTGTAGTGTTTGGAAGGGAGACGGAGAAGAATATTTCTCCCATGTGTACATTAGCAGATTAAGTTTTAATGTTGGTAATAATGAAAGGTACCTTAAAAGTAATAGAGCTTAGAAAATGTTCAAGGTACATAAAACATGTTACATAAAGCTATTGATTGCACAGACACGAAGGTTCTAGCAAAGAAGTGAAACTACAGTAAAGGGTTGGGGAACTCTATTGTCGATTCCCTTTGCAGAAAATGCTGGACTGCTTACACAGTTCCTAAAATCAAAACAAAACTTGGATCCTAGATTTCATCGCAACAGACGGAGTAACAGAGTCTCGAGGAGGAAATTTCAGGCAGTAAATAGGGTTTAAATTTTAGTAAACTAACAGAGTTACCGTTCGAGAATATGGATGTTTAAATGCAGATAGGCCTGGCAGGAGATGACAAAGAAAATGCATCTGCGTATGGGAAGATAATGTTACAATAAAAGAGCCGTTGTCTGATCGGTAAAGTGGGCGAGGTGTAGTTCGTTTTATTGTGTACCTTAGAAGGGACTGCAGGTGTGAGCTGAATTGTGTGGCGTGAGGACATGCAGGTGGCACGTTCTGTGGAAAGTGTCAGCTTCTACTGATCATACCCACGGCTCAACTAAGTTAGACATAGGTTTTACATAAAAACTCTTGTGCCTGGGATACGGACCTGGATTTTCCCCCTGTTTATATTGCAATTCTTGTATTATCAACCGACAAACCAAGAAACATCCAGACACTTGTCTGCTGTACAATTTCTAATATTAAATCTTAAATGTTCTCATTCAACAGTCAACTGTAGAAATCCATTTTCATTTCGGAACCTGAACGTTCAATACAGTGTATCGTACTGAATATGAAATGGGAAATTTTTAATTTTAGGCTGTTCATTCCGTCACGTTGGCATACAAGGAACGACTACACAACCAGCATGTCGCATAACACTCCTTCACCTACATGTGCAGCCTGATATTGCCTAATTTGTGAAAGTAAAAAATGTAGTTGTCGGTTCCAAATACATGTTGTAATGGTTGTTGAAGTAAGGCTGTTTGGATTTCCGGTAGATTCTAGCAAACTTGTTTCAGGAGATACTGCGCTCAAACCATCCTAAGAACGGAGTATTCGGCACGTCCGTGCTTATCCCAGCAGATAGCAATCTTCAAATTTTAATATAGTCTTCTAAACTATGGTTCACCTTCCAAATAATACCACCCATGGAGTTTACCATCCAAAGTTTTGTGGGTATTTCTTGTAAAATGTGCGCTCTGCTTGTATTCACAGTTTGTTACATGAAGCTTTTTCAGACAGTAAGTACCGTTTCGCTGTAAAAAATCGAAATAGGTTTCGTAAAAATTTTGTTATCAGATTCTACATTCTTCAAAATATTTTTCCACATATTCACCGCCATTATTGAGGCACTTATCGTAGCGGGGCACAAGTTTGTTTATACTCTCCTCATAGAATGCATGGCCACCTGTGGCCCAAATGACTACTGACAATGTCATACAGCAGAGTATTTGAAATCTGAGAATAGTGCAGGGACAGATCAGAAATTGTGAAACGTCTGTCGTCACGCACTCTTTCGTTGACATTATGCACCAAATCATCATTCACCGAAGATGGACGCTCACTTCGCGCCTCATCATGCACGTTCTCTCGTCCTTTATTGAACATCCGAACCCATTTCCTAACCATGTCATCACTCATCGCATTGTCACCATACACTTGACAGATCTGGTGATGAATCTCACTTGGTAGCAAATTTCCAGCTTTCAACAAACGAATTACAGACTTAATTCACAATCGGCGGCCCTTTCAATTGTCTTAAACATGTTTAACGCAAAGGAACAAACATAAACATAACACGAATTTCACGAAATGGCGTCTGTGGCTTTTCAATTGATAGAGGAAGTCACTGCACATGCGCAAAGTGACAGTCTCGAGGATGCGCGAGAGATATGCGCAGACGGTACTTACTTTCCGAATAAACTACGTAATTATTTTCATAATTCTAGTGAAGCCAGAAAAAGTTAAATTTGAAGGAGATCTTACTTGAGGTATTTTTTTTTGTAAAAAAAAGAACATCATATTTCCCTTCTTGCCAAAGATCTAATGTTTTAATTATAATCATTCTGAAACTTTTAGAAATTCCACACAATAATCATTCTTCCCAAAGATTTTGATACATTCTTGCACTAAAGATATTCACATTTTCTTTAAAAATCTTCTTTTTTACGGAAATATATTAGTACTTTGGAGCTAGTCTGGATTGGGATCTCAGTCCAGCAACCAGCTGCAATCATTTAAAACTGCACCTTGGATCAAATTCAAGAGCGAAATATTTAGAAAGGCCATGATCTCTCTCTCTCTCTCTCTCTCTTCCACATCTTCCAGAGTTCAAAATTTGCGACTTTCTTTTATTTTCAAATTTGTAGAAAGTCTTTAAATGAAAGAAGAAAAATTCAAGTAACAATGAAATATGTTTGTAACTTTGCTTCATTCCGCAGTAACCACAATTCATATTTCCATCTACTTGCCTCTGCAGTAGCAGAAAGAAAGTTTATTTGAAATGTCGATCAGCGTTTACAAATTGAACAGAGTAAATTGGTAAATAACAGGAAAACTGTTTGTGGTGAGTTTCACTGAACGAAATTTGTTCAGGACTTTCGTTACTCTGATAGGTATATTAAATTTTGGTTTCGATAATTATAACAAAATCTTCAAGACCCTAATGAAGTCGTCTGATAACAAAAGAAAACTCTAAATATTTTGTTATTATCTAACATCTTGCGAGATTCTTTATCGAATTTGATTCAAAAAGTTTGAGATTTGATAAGGGAAGCGACCAACAACGACCATCACATAGATAAATGGAGGTTTTTTTGTCGTGCATCATAACACAAACGAATGTGACTGAAATGCCAGTCTTCCCTAATTGACTGGCAACACCAATGCTTTGAACTACGGTTGCTTGGTAACGCACCGATATGGATTAGCAGAAAAAACTTGGGGTCTGTGTTATTTATCGGCCTACATTTCAATTTTAAAAATAGAGAAGTATATTCATCGATATTTGATTGGTGTTGATGCTGAATTACATGCACTCTCAACTATAACGCCAGAAGCAAGGACCTAGTTCACTGATGATCAAATGACAAGCCATCAATCAGTGTAAAGTTGTTCTGACAGAACACGTTGTTACACACACGGGGGAAAAATATGATTAGGAAATTGGGGATAAAATGGAAAAATATCTACAGGTTGGTAAACTGTTTAAGTGTGAAAGGGCAAACTTGAAAAAAAAAAAAGCAACATCCCCCCCAATAAAAAGACAAGCTAACAAATTTTTACTTCTTCAATAAAAGAATATTTGTCATTAAATTTCAAATTATGACGAAGCAGAGAATCTGAACTTTAAGGTGCTCAAGGCGGTGGGTATGGAAATTTTGATACCTTACATGTTGTCAGATGGCTAAAGAAATTTCTAACGAATCTGCTGCGCCCGTTTTCAAAACATGTTTTGGTGGCAGCACAAAACTTCAAAACATTTGCAACTGTCAAACAGATTAATATGTGGTGTAACTCAGCGGTACGCCACAACGTGAATGAATTTTTTTTTAATATCAAGTACCCCCACCCCCCCCCCCCCCACCAAAAAAAAAAACAACAACCACAACAAACAACAAAAAAAAAAAAAAACACTCTAT
>Ga0123352_10009091_pt1 | contig 15519 bp, 6 predicted proteins | sample TergutLab28metaG_FD_89700 | JGI IMG/M metagenome (GOLD analysis project Ga0123352, IMG submission 89700) | Labiotermes labralis P1 segment gut microbial communities from Petit-Saut dam, French Guiana - Lab288 P1 | ecosystem: Host-associated > Arthropoda: Insects > Digestive system > Gut ... | reverse complement strand
TCGTTATCGTGGTATTTTTAGCTACGAAGCTTTACGTTCACGATTAGCTGAAGGCCACTTCTCAACAGAAGATACCCGTGATCTCTCAGCGCCAATCGTCCGTTTACAAATGTTAAACCAAGAAGAAGTTTACGTTCTGATTGAAAAGTTACGAGACATTCACGCCACCCTTTACGGATACACACCTACTCTCACTCACGAAGAGTTGGTCTATTTCTTGGAGGTTGAGTATAACCGTGTCGGTGCTGAAACCCATATCACCCCAAGGGAGATCATTCGTGACTTTATCGAACTGGTTGGGATCATTCATCAGAATCCGGAAAAATCGGTGGCTGACATTTTAGGTAATAACAGCTTCCAGATGGCAAAAGGCGGGATGGCTGCTGAGGAGGACGTGAGCAATGATTTTGTGGGATTTGAATTGTAGGAGGTGTTGACGATGAATGATATGGAAGTCACTACATCAGATATAGCGTTATATGAAAATATTCATGGAACAATCAAAACCGCACGAGCTGGTGTGATTAGAACAGTTAATCAAACCATGGTTTTAACTTATTGGGAAGTTGGTAAATACATTAGTGAAGCCATCGGCGATCGAGCTGATTATGGAAAATATTTGCTGAACTACTTATCTGAACGTCTGACAAAAGATTTTGGAAAAGGATTTGATGTGAGTAATTTACGAAAAATACGCCAATTTTATCTAACGTTTCCAATTCGAGACGCAATGCGTCTTGAATTGAGTTGGACACATTATCGCACACTGATGCGAATTAGTGATGAAAAAAAACGTAATTATTATTTAACAGAATGCGCTGAGAACAGTTGGAATACACGAGAATTAGAACGTCAAATCAATTCTTTCCATTATGAACGACTTTTAGCGACACCAAACAGTTCGGAAGGCGAGAACATTACTGTTACTAGTCAAAGTGATCCGAGCTATATTTTGAAAGATCCTTATATCTTGGAATTTCTAGATTTGAAAGAGAACAAATCTTACAACGAGAGTGAACTTGAACAAGGCTTGATTGATAAACTACAAGATTTCCTCTTAGAGCTAGGTAAAGGTTTTTCTTTTGTTGCACGTCAAAAAAGAATTACGAGTGAAGGCGGAAAGCATTACTATATTGACCTTGTGTTTTACAACTATCTTTTAAAATGTTTCGTGGTCATCGATCTAAAGGCAAGTGAGTTGACTTATCAAGACGTTGGGCAAATTGATTTTTATGTTCGTCTATTTGATGATACAGTTAAGCAAAGTGACGACAATCCAACCATTGGAATTGTTTTATGTGCTGATAAAGATGAAAGTATCGCCAAATACTCTGTTCTTGCTGACGATAACAACTTATTTGCTTCCAAATACCGTATGTACATGCCAACAGAAGATGAATTAGCAGCAGAAATTGCACGTTCAAGAGAACAGTTGGAAGAACAATTTTTGCTAGAGAATACAAATTATAGTGAGTTTGCTGACGAAGAAGAATTCCATGGTGATTTTTCCGAGTCTGAACTATAGGAGATGACAAATGAACAACCTGACTTTACATTTATATACAGAAAGTGAATGTTCTCTGGCTGTTAAAAATTATCAGTTAAGTAACCAAATTAATTCGCAACATCCCGAGGAAGTCATCCGAACCTCGAAAGATGATCCTGCTCGTTACCCAGTAGGAATTTATGATAAACAAGCAAATTTAGTTGGGTTTATGTGTCTACACGTTGGTGCATCACCAGATTTCTACGACATGGAGAATGAAAACTACGTGTTACTTCGAAGCATGTCCATTGACGATCGCTATCAAGGCCAAGGCGTTGGAACTGAGAGTTTACGTTTCATTTTTGATTTTATAAGCAAAGAAATCGATTCGCACATAACAGATGTCGTTCTAGCAGTAAATGAAAAAAACATCGGCGCCCAAAAATGTTATGAAAAAGCTGGATTTACGCCTCGCCCTGAAAAGAAAATGGGTCGCTTAGGTTGGTTGATTGTGATGGATAAATCCAGATAGATCAAAGGAGCTGAAATAGATGGCTGAACTTACCTCTTTAAAAAACATCGGTAAAGCAATGGAAGAAAAGTTAAGGTCTGTTGACATTACAACAGCAGAAGAGCTGAAAGCAATAGGTAGCAAACGAGCCTACTCGAAGCTGAAAAACAAATATCCTAGCGACAAAGCCATGAGCCTTGTTCATCTGTATGCCCTCGAAGGCGCCATAACCAATACTGAATTTAATCAACTACCGGAACACGTTAAAGAAAGTTTGAAGCATTACATTGAAAGCCTGAAAATTTTCGGTGTTAGGTGATATTCAGAGAGAATTGGTTGGATTCCCATTATAAATATCCATAGGAGTTGATAAGATGTCGAAAGTTAATCATTACCAAGAAATCGCAAGTGAATTTGAGGGGAGGCATATGTCTTCTTTTTATGAAAGGCCAGCTGAGCGTTTTGCCGAAATGATTGAAGAGGGTGAGAAAATTTTATATGTGATTGCAAATCTAGCAACTTATTCTGAAAAAGCCAAGAAAGCAAAGCGACATGAAATTTTATTTGTGATCACATCAAAGCGGATTTTCATCGGGAATAATAAAGGAAAAATCAATGAGACTTTCTCTTTAAAAGATGTGACTTCGGTTAAAAGAGAAGGTGCACCAAAATTTAGCTTCGAAGTAGCGTTTGGAAATCATATTTATCGGGTAGATCATGTTGTGAAAGAAAAGATTGAAGCCATTGCTACTTTCTTATCTGAAAAACATGAAATAGATGCAGATTTATCAGCTGAAAATTCTCAGCAGAATACTTTGAAAGGAAGAGCCAGTCGTAATGTGACAGGTATGGCCACAGTTATATCAAAGACACAATTCATCAATATAAGCCGTATGACTGAAAACAAAGTCATCTTTAAAGATGATAACAACAGACGAATTATTTGTACGGACGTTTCAAACATTCAGTATGCTGGAATTGTTGAGGGTGATAAAGGATTGTTAACTTACAGACCTAGACGATTTACCACGGAAAATGTTCATGAGTTGGTGTCGTTTTCACCACAATAATTCCATCTATGCTTGGTCAGAGATAATACCAAAAGAAAATACTATTACCAACAAGGAGTCAATGATGGACATTACAAAAGGTCAACGTTTACCTCAAAAGTCAGAGGAAATCATCGGAGGTCAATCTTTATGAAAGATGTATTTTCGCGCTTAGCGCCATTTATTCAAGATTTTATCTACTACAACAAGTGGACCGAGCTTCGTGGCATTCAAGTGGCTGCCTGCGAAGCGATTTTCGATACAGACGATAACCTGCTCCTCTCGTCGGGAACGGCTTCAGGTAAAACAGAAGCTGCTTTTTTGCCTGTGTTAACCGAGCTTTATGAAAATCCCTAATCGTCTGTCGGCGTTTTGTACATCAGCCCTTTAAAAGCTCTCATTAACGACCAATTTAAACGGTTGGATCAGCTATTATTAGACTCCAACATCCCCGTTTGTAAATGGCACGGAGATGCTTCACAAACGCAGAAGAATAACCTGATTAAAAAACCAGAGGGAATTTTACAAATTACACCTGAGTCTTTGGAAAGTTTACTTTTAAATAAACGTGGGGCTTGTTATAAAATGTTCGCTGATTTGCGCTACATCATCATCGATGAAGTCCACTATTTTATGTGGAGTGACCGCGGAATACAATTATTATGCCAATTAGAAAAATTGCAACGAATTACCGGAAATGCCCCACGACGAATTGGTTTAAGTGCTACATTAGGTGACATTAGCCTCGCTCAAAATTGGTTGAATATGGGGAGCTACCGCAATTGCATCGCACCAACCGCAGACGATGAAAAGAAAAAAATTCGCCTTTTTGTGGAGCGTTTTGTGAAAGCAGGTAACAATGAGACCATGTACGAAGCTGCAGGTGCTCGTGCCCATAACGAGTATCTCTTTAAGATGACCTTGGATCGGAAAACCATCATTTTCACCAATTCACGAGAAGAAACAGAGTTTCTGATGTCCAATTTGCGAGAGATTGCGAGGGAAAATAAAGCACCTAATGTTTATCGCGTTCACCATGGAAACGTCTCTGCCCTCCTTCGCGAACAAACGGAAGACGAAATGAAAACGTCAGAAGATAAGATCGTCACAGGTGCCACAGTCACCCTTGAATTGGGAATCGACATCGGCTCTCTGGATCAAGTGGTACAAGTTGGTGCGCCTGGTAACGTGTCTAGTTTTGCTCAACGGTTAGGACGTTGCGGACGTCGTGGGCAAGTGTCACAGTTGCTATTTACTTTTGTGGAAGACGTTCAAACGACAGCGGCCGATACATTGGGTCCGATTAACTGGAATTTCATCCGCCTCATTGCCATTATTGAGCTTTATACGAAAGAGCGTTGGGTGGAGCCCATTCTACCCAACCACCACACCTTTCCCCTCCTCTATCATCAAACGATGGGTTATTTAAAAAGCAATGGGGAAGTTTCTCCTGCCAAATTAGCGGAAGAAATCCTTTCTCTCTCCAGCTTTAAGGCCATCTCACAGGAAGATTTCAAATATTTACTAAATCACCTGTTAGATTTAGAACACATTCAAAAAACGGAGCGCGACGGTTTAATCATCGGTCGCGTCGGTGAAAACATCGTCAACCATTTTCAATTTTACAGCGTCTTTATCGTGCCAGAATACTACTTGGTTAAGGATGAAAATCGTACCATTGGAACCGTCGACAAGATTTATCCGGTTGGCATTCGCTTTTCCTTGGCGGGGTTGACCTGGGAAACCGTGGACGTCAATGTGGATTCAAAGGTGATTTTTGTTAAAAAAGTACCAGGGATTTCAGAGGTTGACTGGGACGTTGATTTTAGAGGGGAATTGCATACCTACTTGGTAAGAAAAATGCAAACCATTTTAACAGGCGAAGAGACTTATCCTTATCTTTCTGAAAGTTGTCAGGAGCGGTTAAGTGAAATTCGCTATTTAACGGGGCACAGTGGTATTTTAACTGATCTAGTGACCCCGCTTTCTGATCGGATGTTTGCTGTGTTTCCGTGGGTCGGGTCGAGGCAATTGTCTGCCCTTCATTATGCATTGCTTAATAAGGGCATGAAAAGTCGGTTGCCGTGGGACACCTGTATTTATTTAGAAGTCCTATTCAGTGGTAGTCCGGAGGAGCTGGAAGCCATTATCCGCGAAACCGTCGCATCGGATTTAAATTGGGATCAACTCTCCTTGCCAGATGGTGCTGAAGTCCAAGACCGATATAGCAAATATAAGAAGTACAGTGAGTTTATCCCCCTTAAGTTATTACGCAAACAATTTACCCGCGACTTCCTTGATTTTGAAGGATTAAAAAAAGAGTTGAAGTAAACGTTGAATGAAAAAAGTGAGAAGTAGCTGTTGAGGCTAAATCTCACTTTTATTTGTTAGTTAGACTTCTTTTTCTTTTTTGCTGCAAAGGCTAATCCTGTTGCTAAAGCTAGTCCACCTAACATGCTTGAACCAACGATCACACCGGTTTGCGGTAGGAAGCGATAACCGTTTCCACCCGTTCCATTTCCAGTATCTGGAATAGGTTCTGAACCAATGTTCGTATCATTAACTGATGGATCCGTTGGAATGTTTGGACCGGTCGGCTCCGTTGGCTCACTTGGAGTGCTTGGTTCCGTTAGGTCTGTTGGTTCCGTCGGTTCACTTGGGCTCGTTGGCTCTTCTTCACGCTCCCATTCGGCGACAAAGACGGCATCTGCTGTAATCGGACCAACGACTGGTGACCAACCGACAAAGGTGTAACCTGGATTGTTTGGCACCGTCACTGGTGCTGTTGGAGAAGTGTTGTACCTCACGGCTCCGTTAACGTTGAGGACGCCTTCCACGCCCCAGTTGAACGTGTAGTTCACATAGATTGGCTCCCACCTTGCGACAAAGACGGTGGCTTCTGTGATCGGGCCTACGGCCGGTGACCACCCAGCGAAATGGTACCCTGGGTTAGCTGGGATCGTGGTTGGAGCCGTTGGCGTTGTGTTGTAAATCACTTGCCCTGTAACCGTCGGTACGCTTGCTACGTTCCAGTTAAAGGTGTAGTCCACGTATACTGGTGGGATCTCTTCTGGAATCCATCTGGCAACAAATACCGTATCGACGGTAATTGGACCGACAATCGGATCCCAACCTGAGAAGACGTATCCCGGATTACTTGGCACCGTCGTAGGAGCTATCGGTGCTGTGTTTTGTCTGACGTGACCGGTCACGTCAGGGGCGTCTTCTACGTTCCAATCGAAGGTGTAGTTAACGTAAACGAATCTTGGCACGCCGATGTTACCGTCTTCGTTACCCCAGAGGGCATTGTAAGTCACATCGGTATTTGGCATGGTAAAGGTATGACTTGGTGTGCGAATCACTCCTGGGACATCGTTGATGTTGCCAGACGTTGGCGCATTCGTTCCGCGTATCCAACCTAGGAATATGTAATTCGTAGACTCTCCAGCTACGATGGTCATTTCATCGCCTGGTATCCTTGTTCCACTCGACGTTTGTCCTGTTGGCGCTGAGATCGCAGGAACGTTGTTGATCGCTAGGTTACGCTCTGTTGTCGTCCAACGGGCGTAAACGGTCATATTTTCCGTTACAACAGTCGTTGATGTAAAGGCTGTGCCACCCTCAGTTGCCGTATACCAACCAGCAAACACGTAGCCTGTTCTTGTTGGGTCTGCTGGCATGGCTGTACCAACCGTTAAGCCACTTTGGACATCGCGGTATTGTGTCGTTGGCGTTCCGCCATTTCCATCGAAGATCACGCGAACGTTAGCGTTCGCTGTCCAACGGGCGTAGACCGTGATGTCTTCGTTTACTGGCGTCGTTAAGGTAAATTCTGTGCCACCAGAGGTTTCTGTAAACCAACCGGCAAACACGTAGCCTGTTCTTGTTGGGTCCGCTGGCATCGCTGCACCAACCGTTAAACCACCTTGGACATCGCGGTATTGCGTCGTTGGCGTCCCGCCATTTCCATCAAAGGTGACGCGAACATCGTCGTTAGCTGTCCAACGTGCATAAACCGTGATCGCTTCGATGACTGGGGTTGCAGAGGTAAACTCGATGCCACCTTCAGCTGCCGTATACCAACCAGCAAACGTGTAACCTGTTTTCGTTGGATCCGTTGGCATATTAGGACCTACGATCAAGCCACCTTGCACGTAACGGTGCGCATCTGGCGTTCCACCGTTGGCATTAAAGTCAACGCGAACGGCCTCGTTCGTCGTCCAGCGTGCGTAAACGGTCATGGTTTCAGTTATGACGGTTGCTGAGGTGAACTCAGTTCCCCCTTCGATTTCTGTATACCACCCAACGAATAGATAACCTTCTCTTGTTGGGTCCGCTGGCATCGCTGTCCCAACCGTTAAGCCACCTTGAACATCACGGTATTGCGTCGTTGGCGTTCCACCATTTCCATCGAAGGTGACACGAACGTCAGCGTTCGCTGTCCATCTAGCGTAGACGGTGATCGATTCTGGTACGAGGGTTATCAAAGTAAACTCGGTGCCACCTTCTCTTTCGGTGTACCAACCTTCGAACACGTAACCAGCCCGTGTCGGATGCTCCGGCATGTTCAAACCGATCATCAAACCACCTTGAACATCGCGATGCTGGGTTGTTGGCGTTCCGCCATTTCCATCGAAGGTGACGCGAACGTTAGCATTCGCTGTCCATCTTGCATAAACGGTGATCGATTCTGGTACTGGTGTTTCAGAAGTAAACGCGGTGCCACCTTCAAGTTCCGTATACCAACCAGCAAACTGGTAGCCTATTCTTGTTGGGTCGGTCGGCATCGCTGTACCAACGGTTAACCCGCCTTGCACGTAGCGATACGCATCCGGTGTTCCACCGTTAGCATCGAAATCCACACGGACATCATCGTTAGCTATCCAACGAGCGTAGACGGTGATGTCTTCTGGTACAAGGGTTAAGCCTGTAAATCGTGTACCACCTTCAAGTTCTGTGTACCAACCAACAAATTCATAACCAGCTCGCGTTGGGTCTGCTGGCATGTTCGGGCCGACGAACAACCCACCTTGAACCGAACGAAGGGCATTGCCAGCATATCCTGGAATTTCTCCGTTATTCGGATGGAAGGTGACGGTAACATCAGCATTTGAAATCCATCTCGCATAGACCGTCGTATTTTCTGACACTGGTGTCGATGAGGTAAATTCCGTTCCATCAGAAGCCTCCGTGAACCAACCGACAAACTGATAGCCGGCTCGCGTTGGATCTTCTGGCATCTCGCCGCCAACGGTTAACCCACCTTGCACGTAGCGATACGCATCTGGCGTCCCGCCATTAGCATCAAAGTCAATGCGGACGTCATCGTTAGCTGTCCATCTCGCATAAACGGTCACATGTTCTGTTACTGAAGTCGACTGGGTAAATTCCGTTCCGCCAGAAGGCTCTGTGAACCAACCAATAAACTCATAGCCAGCTCGCGTTGGCTCTTCTGGCATCTCACTACCGACGGTTAACCCGCCTTGCACAAAACGATACGCATCCGGTGTTCCACCGTTAGCATCGAAATCGACGCGGACGTTATCGTTGGCGATCCAGATGGCATCAAAGACCGCATCTTCTGTAACCCGTCCCACCTCTGGCGACCAGCCTACAAAGGTATAGCCTGGATTCTCAGGCGTTGTTGCTGGCTCTCCCGGTGCCGTGTTATAACGTGTGGTTCCTGTTACACTTGGAACGCCTGTTACGCGCCAGTTAAAAGTATAGGTCACATAAACGGGATCCCACTGTGCAACGAAGGTGGTGTCTTCTGTAACCCGTCCCACCTCTGGTGACCAACCGACAAAGGTATAACCTGGATTGCTTGGGACCTGGGTTGGTGGGATCGGTGTCGTGTCATAAATAACTTGACCCGTCACATCAGGGACGCCAACAACGTTCCAATCGAAGGTATAGTCCACATACACCGGCGGAATAACTTCCTCAATCCATCTCGCCACAAACGTGGTATCTTCTGTGATTGGACCAACGATTGGTTCCCAACCAGAAAACACATAACCCGGATTCTCCGGAATTGTTGCCGGCTTCATTGGTGCCGTATTGTAACGCACTTCGCCCGTTGGATTCGCAACCTCTGTTAGACCCCAATCAAAGGTATAATTCACGTAGATCGGCTCCCAAATTGCATCAAACGTCGTATCTTCCATGATTGGACCAACCACCGGACTCCAACCGTCAAATCGGTAACCTGGATTAACTGGTACCTCACTTGGAGCGACTGGCGTTCCGTTATAAGGAACTGTTCCTGTGACATTGACGACCCCGCTCACGTTCCAGTTAAACTTATAAGCCACATCGTTTTGAGATGACCACTGCGCCACAAATGTGGTGTCTTCTGTGATGGGACCAACTTCCGGGCTCCAACCTGTAAATCGGTAACCTGGATTAACTGGTACCTCACTTGGAGCGACTGGCGTTCCGTTATAAGGGACCGTTCCTGTGATATTGGCCACACCCTCTATATCCCAATCAAACGTATAATTCACACTCTCTTGAGGTGACCACTGAGCGACAAACGTGGTGTCTTCTGTTATCGGACCAACCACCGGATTCCAGCCCATAAACCTGTAACCTGGGTTCAATGGTACATCGACTGGTGCCACCGGTGTTCCGCCGTATACTACGGTTCCCGTTACATCTGCAACGTCTGTTACGTTCCAATCAAACGTGTAATTGACGTCTTCTTGTGCTGCCCAGCGGGCATACACCGTTACATTGGTCGTGACAACCGTCGTCGAAGTAAACTCGGTGCCGGCCGCCTGATCAGAAGTCGTAAACCAGCCAACAAATCGATAACCGATTCGTGTTGGATTCTCTGGCATCTCATCCTCACCAACAACCTCACCACGCAAGACCTCACGCACATCATCGGTTGGATCTATTAACGTTCCACCGTTGGCATCAAAGGTAACCGTCACGATCCATTGTGCATGCAGCGTCATGTCATTTAAAACTGGATGGTCGAAGTTCCAAGGGATAAACCGATCCGCCATATCGCTTGCGTTAAGTGCCTCGATGTCAACTTCTTCATCTTGCTCAACCTCAACGCGAACGGCCCAGTGGGAGAATTCATACCCATTCGGATGAACTGGTTCTGGACCTGGATTAACCGCTGGATCAACAACCTGTCCACCAAATGAGACCATCTGTGGATCAAAGCGATCGACATCGCCAATGGCTCCTGGCTCACCACCTTCTAAATCAAACGTTACCGTGCGTGCACCAATGCGACGAATCACAATGGAAGCAACGCCACTTGTGTAGTCCGCATCCGTCACCTCAAGGATCAGCCCTGGTATAAACACATATCCCGTCTGATCACCGGTCGGTGTCACAACTAAATCGCCAACGAAGGCCGCGTCACCAGAAATTCTCCAATACCCAGATGGATGGCGAACAAGAGTCACGCCGTCAATCTCAATTTCATCGACTGCCACTTCTGAACCATCTTCGTCCACAACACTTACCATCAGCAAGTACTCTGCCTCGTCCGGCGTTAATAAAACATCTGCAATGGCTCCACCCGGATCAAGCATCACCGGGTTATGAAGGGACCAATTTGGTGCGAAACCTGGATGGGTGGCCATCACTCGGACTGGTTCTGCTAACAAATCCCCTCGACTCGCTACTTCCAAAGCAACTGCCCTGGTAACCGCCTCTAAAAAGTCGACGATGCTTGCAAAGCTATCCGGATCTAAAGCCGCTACAACGTCCGCTTGGATCTGACTAAGAATCCCAGCCTCAATGGCTGCGTATGGGATCTGATAGAAGCCGACCTCATCTGTGATGGCTGCTCTACTATAAACCACATTCCCATGACCATCAAACACTAAGATCGTTGCACCTTCGATTGGAACGCCACTTACGTGATTCCATACAAAGCCTTCTAAATATCCCGGCGTTCGTTCCAAGGTTCGATCTAAGACAATGCGGACGTATTCACCGTTGGTTCCGGCTAATAACTCATCTAAAATACTGTTTTCAGGCGTTCCGTTATAAGCATTCACTTCCCGTGAAATAAACCCCGTCGCCGAACCTTCTAACAGATTGAAACCTTCATCACGGATGGTGAAAATACCTGGACCATCTATGCTGTGAGGCGGATGATCATTGTGTGTTAGTGTCGAATGGTAAATTGGCAAATAGATCCCTTCTGCAACGCGCTGAACCACGCGAACCTCTTCGTCACGGACGCGCCTTAATGGAACCACTAAGGTGCGAACAAGAATTGGATCGCCTTCGGCAGCATCCTCAATTTGACCCTCTCGGTTCGCTTGGTTCCCCGTTAACTGAAGAAGTGCACCTTCTTCGTTAACTAACGGATAGAACCATTCAAAGAAGTCTGAAACGGGGAGATCATCTACCGGTAAAAAGGTTCCCGTTGTGTCTTCCACACTAAACGTAGCATTCTCCGACATGCCAGTCACACGGAAGTGTTGGAAGTTTCCTGCCATGAAATTGATGTCCTGCTGCGTGGCGTTTCCTACAGCCGCACCCGTTCCAGCTGCTGCCTCTCTCGGTTGATGAACCATTAAACCAGCTGCTGGTGGATGAGCCACGCTAACGACCGCTGGGTCAGGGGTGTTATCCACCGTTAAATTAAGGTTTGGCATTGGGTTTGCTCCTAGACCATCGCCTGTAAGGTTTAACGGCCTCAAAATCGGTTCGCCATCTTCTGTGTAACCCATGTGCTCCACAAATCGAACGGCCATTTCTGGTAAACCAATGTAAGCCACGTAAAGATCTAAATCTAGAATTCTTTCGTCCTCTGCTGTTTCTATCGGACTCGCATCGCGGTCAATCAAGTGCTCAAACCTTAACTCCGTTAACGTGTTTGTGTTATGCAAGGTTGCTGTTGCTTCTAACTGATCGCCCCACATGACCGTTTGGACTTGGAAATGACCACTCGGATAAGCATTTCCTGATTCAAACGTATCGCCAGGTGTAAAGGCTGCGCCTGCTTGATCGTTATGACTTGTGTGTGTTAACGATGGCTCCAAAGCCAAGTGGCTACCTGGTGTATGCCCTGGTAAGGCACCGAATCCCTGTCTTGCCCCTTCTGGTGTTGGATTCGTTGCCGCGGTTCCTGGAGGACCTGGCTCGTATTCCTCGTGCTCAAATTCATCGTCCGTTTGTGGCTCTTGTGGTACCCACACACGGATCTCAAACGGAACCCGCTCCATTGGTACACTAATCAAGCCACGACTTAACTCATCCAAGTCACCCGTATAAATAATGCGATAAGCCGGACGATACCCCAGGGCTGTAATGCGTACCACCGTATAATCCGCTAGGTCTGTTGCCGTTGGATCCGATGGATTACTGGCAGGATTTCCTGCTTTCGGATTCAGCCCGCTAATGATCTCACCTGGGTTATCGTCGTCAACATCAAAACGAATGAGACCCATTCCACGCATGGTATCCACACCATCTTCAAAGAATTGGCTATTTAAATCGACTTCGCTGGCGTCAGCACTCACGATTTCAAACCGCGCATGGTTGATGTAATAATTCGGGTCTTCCCCAAACAATGGATCGTAACCGCGGATAATAATCCGTCCACGCACTTCTCTCGTTTCAAAACCAACCACACCATGTTCACTAATTAAACCAATCGAGGTCTCGTTTCCACCTCGACCGTTTAACGTGATCTGATGCTCTGTCGCGTTGTTATCAACCGGTGTGAATCCGGTATACGTGTTGAAGACTTGCGTTCCGGTGTGTGGAATCGGCGTATAAGCCGGACACGCTAGTGGATGCTCGTCTGCGTCGTTACATTCTCTAAATAGGAACCTGATCGGATTATTGGCATCCTCAAATGGCAGGTCCATCACTGAGCGCCAGCGATTTTCATCGTCTTCCGTTCGTTCAGCTCTAATAAAGCTAAAGAACGGTGCTTGAAGACCGCCGCCCGTTTGCCAAGCAAAATAAGGATACGTCGTTTGATCTTCTAGATCGACGCCTTCAATTCCGGTCCGCCAAGGTCCACCACTAAATCCTGGTAAAATGTCGTTCGTTAACAGCTCCGTGTCCACAGAGAAAATCCCATTACGATTGCTTTGAATCGCTGGATTGGTCGCTGTTATACCGGTTCCATTTGAATTAAAGGTTGTCTCGTCAACAAAGACATTAGAAAACGTAATCCCTGTAATGGCACCGTTGGCATTCTGCTGCCCCGTACCGGCCTGACTCGTTGCTACGGCGTATCCACCGACCTGTGCAGATACCCATGCGCGATTAATCTGCACACGACCCGTACGACGTCGTCCTAAAATACCATTACCAGATCTGGCACTATTTGCACTTCCACCCGTTACGGGACCAATGTTATAAACGTCTGTGATCTGCAGCGTTCCTTGGTTACGACCAACAATTCCACCAGCAGAGTTTCGACCACCAATGCTACCTTGGTTAAAGCTAACTTCAACGCGGGCATTGGCACCGTGACTGCGGCCAAGAACACCAGCAACACCATCCGTGTTGTTATTTGTGCCAACCATCGTCACATTTCCAAAGTTACCTGTATTTCGAATCAATAAATGACGGCGTGCACCGCGACCAACAATGCCTGCCGCTGTCGCTCGACCACCACTACGGGTGGTATTGATGTTCCCCTCGTTAACCGCTGCATTGACCGTCGCATTGTTACCGTTGGCAAAGCCAACAATGCCTGCCGTATTCTCAAATCCCCGTACATGGCCCTCGTTTCGAACCTCGTTAACGACCAAACGTGCACCTGTACTCCGACCAATAATACCACCGGTGTTCGTCGCAGGACGTGCCACCGTTGGCATGACGTTTCCTGTATTCTGTGCCCCTTCAATTCTGAAGTCTGCACCACCAACACGACCGACAATTCCACCAGCATCTTGAGGCGTTCCACGACCACTGGTAGCACGCGCAATGTTAGCTGTATTGGTCACGTTACGAAGGGTAATATGACGTGGCCTTGACCAAGCAATGATACCACCCGTCTCACGACCACCGGTTACTAAACCGTGATTTTCAATGTTTTCAAGGGTAATCCTAGCACTTCCACGTGGTGGATTTAAGATTTCACCCATGATGCCACCCGCCGAACCAGCTGAAGCACCGATGGTCACCTGACCATTGTTTGTCACATTATTTAGCGTGACCACTTGTCCACCAACGGGGTGGACACGACCAACGATGCCACCAATACGTGTATGGTTACGTGCCACCGCGCTACTACCAACATTGGCTTTGTTAACGTGGCCATTATTTACCGTATCTTCAATAATGAGACTTCCTCGTGAACGACCAATGATACCACCCATGGCAGCCGCCGATCCGTTATTCGTATTGTCTGCTGCGGTTGCTTGGTTACCCGTTGAGTTACGATGTAAGATACTTCCTGACTGGGCACCAGCTGGGAATAATTGTCCTGGCCTGGCTGCGCCATTAGGCGTTCCGTTATGACTACCTGTAATCACAACTCTAGCCGACGTTCCAGCGTACCCGACTAGGCCACCCATGGCCCCACGATTCCCTTGATGCTGCACCACACCGTAGTTTCTTGAGTCGGTGATGTGCAAGGTTCCAGCTGTGCGTCCCACGAGACCACCAACACGACCGTTTGCTGTGTTATCGCCTCCTGAGTGCTGAACTTGAACCATGGCCTGGTTTTCAACGTTGTTTAGACTTAAGGTGGCTTGCGCATTCAAACCACCAGCAATCCCACCAACTTGTAGTCGTCCCCTAATCGGATCTGCTAAGTGACCATTCCCCGTTGCAACGTTAGCACGGGTTGACGTGACGGTCGTATCGTAGATCGCAGCATGACCACTAAAAGCAAACCCCAAAACACCACCGGCGAGATTTGGACCGGAACTAAGACCAATGCCTGTTGCTGCCTCACCAGAAGCACCACGAGATTGACCACGCATATCGACGTTAACGAGGTTCGTCGTATTTTGATCCGTCGTTACATTTAACCTTCCACCATTAACCGAACCAACGAGACCACCCGCTGCTTGAATTGTACCGCCTCCACCACCATTAGAAGCAAACACCTCCAAACGCTCTACTGAAGTATCTCGAATGTTTAACGTGGTGCCGTTTGCTACACTACCAACGAGACCACCCCAACTTCCAGCACTATGAGCATTGGAAGCTTGATTCATTTGCATTCTCTGGGCATTCGTTGTCGCATTGGCACCAGCACTCAAAAGATTGACATTATCAAGGGTGACAACCGCATTAGGACCATGGGTCGCACCGACCACAATTCCAACGTGACGCGGGTTCGCCGCTGTAAAATGAGCTGCAGCCGTTGTCGGTTCCGTGCCGTCGTTCATAAAATTAACGTTACGAATCACCGCCCCGTCACCCGCTTGTTGAACAAAGCCGACTGCCACATTAGGCTGATCACCGATGATTCCCGATGGCGTCGTATTTCCAGTTGTACGACTAGCACGTAAACGCAACCCCGT
>Ga0123352_10009089_pt1 | contig 15523 bp, 6 predicted proteins | sample TergutLab28metaG_FD_89700 | JGI IMG/M metagenome (GOLD analysis project Ga0123352, IMG submission 89700) | Labiotermes labralis P1 segment gut microbial communities from Petit-Saut dam, French Guiana - Lab288 P1 | ecosystem: Host-associated > Arthropoda: Insects > Digestive system > Gut ... | reverse complement strand
TATATATATATATGGACCTGTATTTATTTCCTATTACCCCTTTTGTGTATCGCTTATTTCACGATGATGTCGCTAGCTCAGGCTATATATTGTCGACGTGGATGGATGCTGTTTTGATAGGATTACTGTGGAAGTGAAAACAAGTTCCGTAGTACAGTACCGCCGAACTGCCCGTACCGCTGTGAGGATCAAGGTGTGGACGTAGTATGATCGTGCGTCCTCACGTTTCGCGTCTTATTTACAGTGTTTTGATCTGTGGGCTGAGTTTCAAGAGACACCACACGGACGTCTTACAAATTCGACGTTTTTATATAAAGCAACATCGCTGAACGTTTGAAGTTATGTCAAATTGCATAAGTAGAAACCACGGCGATTATGGACCAGAATATATAGAGTATTGTAGTTTTTGATAGTCGATTCTTATAGACCAAAGTATTGTCAAGGCAATCTCATAAGTTCCTTCAGAATGCGTTGTTATTTTGTTCGCTCTCAAAATCGGTAAAACTGGGCTTGCATTCTCTGTGCAATCCGACCGCGTTAGCAGCTTTCCAGATTTTAGTTAATTTCGTGTTTTTTCACTGTCTGTCTTGACGATTAATGGGGTAGTGCCTTGAAAATGGCCCCAGGCGCCTTTATTCTGATCCTTTCCCACGCACCATCAGGGCCCAACTCGTTCCACGCTGCCTAGCTTATCAAACTGAACAAACAACTTTTTACTAAATGGGCGAATCCCTCGAAGAAAAGCATTTTACGTTTTTTGGAACATCCCTACGGTGGGTGTGATATTTATCTCTCCATTGTTAGAAGCTGGCCTGGCACTGGCAAGAGCTGTTACAAAACGATCGTCTGTGAAGTACGTCGTTTGTAGCGTCATGTCATTAACATTTCGCCGACCAGGAGGATAATGTGCCTGCAGGTGTGTAGCCTGAGTAGTAACAGATTTTTCTGTTGTTATCAGTCTTATCCACTAATTAGTTACATTTGCAATTAGTGAGGTTACAGTAAATGCATTTTAATGCGGGCACTTAATGCGTTTCTAAATTACGTTGAAATTTTGACGCGTGACAATGTAGATAGATTCTTTCGCGTGTAAGTAAAGTCATTTCTTATGAGCACCCTCTTGGCTGCGATGTGTAATGACAGAAGAACAGCATGAATCCCAGTTTGTTGCTGCCGGTTCTGGCGGTGTGAAAGTCTACCGTAGCACAAGAAGTTGCATCGAAACCCGCCAATGCAAACTTGGGCACAACCGCAGAGGAACTGCGTGCAAGAGTAACCGACAAGTTACTGAAGGACGAACATATCAGGTAATTAATGGCAGTTTTTGTACACTGTGTACTAATCTCTGATGCGATCTGTGTGGACGTATTTTAGCGACCTTTTCTAATTCATGTTTTTCACATAAGGACCTCCATATCGCCCAGATCACGTTTGTGGATTTTCTGCCCTGGAAGAATCGTGCCTGCATGACAGCAGGGTGACAGCTTGTAGCCCATTTCAATTACGTGCATTTTTTTGCCATGTTTTTGGAAAGACCTTGTGTGACGACAGGCCTGCAAAGTCGCGTGTAGCGGTAGTTGACAGGCCGTAGCTTAAACTTTTTAAAACCTTCGTTCTAATTTCGGCAGCCTTATGTTGTAGAATTTTTCATGTATTAGCAAGTGCAAATTCGTCTTACCTGTATAATTTATTGTAGACATCGCTTCTTGTAGAAACGGGGGCCAATAGACCGCACTCGTCGTCAGTAGTTTATTTTCGATTAAGACGTGTAGGGGCCATCACAATTTTTCGTTGCTTTCGGCTTCTTGATATGTAGTACGGCAATTTCGAAGTAATTTGTCATTGGCATGTACGTTCTGCGTCTGCGACAGCGCGGGGAAAGTAAAGATTGTCTGGAGCGAACAAGATTCATTGACTGCGTAAGAAAGTTTTACAAGCTGACGTCATGTCTAGCTACCCGGACAGCTGTACACTACAGCGACACGAAAATTGCTGAATGCGAAATTTTGAAATTTCTATCTAAACGAAGTATGCCGTTTTCACTCACCTACATGAAGAAGAAAGTTACATGCATTCGGCTTTTTTTTGGTAGATAAACGCATAATTTTATTTCGAACGGATAACGTCGTCGGATTTATGTAGATTTTTTGTTTACGTGGAACCAAGTAATACTGCAGTGCCGTAGCTGCTATCGGTCACTGTGCACCGGGTAATGCCACTTCCACGGCTTTCAGTCCTACGGCGTCACGAACTGAATACTGCAGGTTGGGTGACGTCGTGGGTCTTCATAGGGTAGTAGGGCTAATGGGTAGGTTTGTACATTCTAGGAGCGAGTTCGCTTTCAGCTGGACATCCTGGTATACGCCCGCCAGATTGTCAATATTGAAATCGCGATTTTTTTTTTTCGTTTCTCCTGTCTTAAAACGTCTTTATTTTTTAAGGAGCTGTGTGAAAATTGACGCTGTGGAAGTGAAACAGATCGTGATCATAAACAGTTTTCTGTTTCGTAATAAAAGAGGCAGTGCACTTTGTTATCGTAAAACAGTATTATGCTGCTGCTGTATCGTGAGCCGGGCACTCCCTTTCGCTAGGATTTCCCAGCGTTTCTGGAGGCCGTGGAGTGAAAGGTCGCACGAGTGAATCGCAGTTGGAACGCAGGAATGGTACCGCTTCCACAACAGGAAAACAAAAGTTACAAAACTGTGTTTCAGGAGATGGAGATGCAGTAACCTTACACACACACACACACACATATCACAAGGGTACGGCGTACTTTATACTGTGTCATACACATACAGTGATACCTCGGTTAACGAAGATAATTCGTTCCGGAATCACTTTCGTTAGCCGAAACACACATACAGACGGAAAAGATGAGCTCCTGGAATGGCCCGACCGTTCATGTTTGCTGCTTTATGTTAGCGCGCGCATTCACTATAACATTCGTTGGCCGACCCCATATTCGTTAGCTGAGTCCGAAAAAAAAAAGCGAAAAAAAACCTTCGTTAGCCGAAAAATTCGTTAACAGGGTCACCCGTTAGCCGAGGTATCACTGTACTGTATTGACGAAGGAAACTTTGTGCAACGCGTGCGCAGTAAGATCCGAATATCATACACTCCTGTCAGCCATAATCGCTGACATTCCCGATGAATCGTTCTCAAAGCCCCCCCGCTTCGTCACAGATCGGGATCCCTTATTCATTCCGAAGCATTTCAAGTTAGGATGCAGCGCACTGTTTTGTCAAGAACGCGTTGCTTCACGAGTTTTTAGGCGCATTCGCAAAATTGCGAAGAAATAACTGTTAGCTTGGTCGTGTCTGTCCTCGTGTAACATCTGGGCTCCAACTGGACGGATGTTCATGAAATTTCATATTTGAGTATTTTTCGAAAACGTGTCGAGGAAATTGAAGTTGTAGAGTTAAGTACCCCCCCCCCCCTCCTCGAAAATCGTGCCGTTTATTAAAGTATGTGGAGAAATATTGTAGAGCCGGGCAGACCACAGCCGACAATATCGTGCATGTGCATTGCATCCTCGATACTTACGGCTACAGAAACACTCTCAGAATACGTAATACTTATTGCTTTTACAGGACTGCAGTGGTTGCGCGAACGCGCCTAAATGTTAGTTGATACGTAAATTGTCTGTCTTGTTTGTTTGTGTGTGTGTGTGTGTGCATGTGCGGGACGTTTTTTTTAAAGTAGGATATGTGACTGGCTGCAGAATGGGCCCAGTTATGGGTTTAGAAATTTTCGTGTTATACGGGCTTCATTTACTGTCGTGTAATAGGAAAAACAGGCGGACGGTATCGTCATGTCCGTATATACGCCTGCCACCCCACAGACATATTCCTACCAGTCGACAGGTTTTCATAAAAAAGAAACGGTATGAGCATTTCAGTAGATCATTCATTTTATTTCAGCCAGTAATACCAACATGGTGTCCGTCCGAACATCATTTCGCAACGACATTACCGCCACGTAATTTGGGCTCGTTAATTTTTGCTTGTTAGTGGCCTATCGAAACCTTTCATTCAGTTCAATTCACAATCTTGTAAATGGCTGTGCGGTCATCGCGCAAACCTTTATAGATTTCGGTTGTACTGTGCTGATTAATGAATCGCTGATGCATGTGTCTGTGTTGTATGCCAGTATGTCATCGTACTAACACACTGTGAAATATTTATGTTTTGAAAGGCGCATGCATGTCGACTGTGCGACACGTTTGAGCAAATGTTTAAGATGTCAGGCTTCAACCGCAGTATTTTGGCATGCTGTTTGGCGTAGTTTGACAGCTGATTACCAACCTATACCGTGTAACATCCCAGAAATCGGGCATCTGAAGTGTCATTTACTCAGTGTGTGTACTGAAATGTGTGGTTATTACATATACTTGTCGCCGGTCTGTGTGGGATCGGTCCATGCCGAAACATTTAGGAAAAAATCACGCCTTTTTCTCCCCAGAACTTTAACTTGCCACGTCTGTAGACTTTGTTCTCGAGATTGATGTCCTACACAGATTGCATAGTTTGTTGCTGGAATCGTGTGCAAATTACATCGTTAAACAGTGGCACTGATAAAAAGAGTGGGGTGGCGCTTGCAGTTTGCTCCTTGTCCCGTTTCTTCGTTGGTTTGTATGATTTGTAGGAAAACAAGTCGAACTGCGTACGCGGTCTGTTGTAATCAGGTGGTCCCCCATTCGAATTTCGGCCGGAATACCGACTGCTGTGGGGCACGCGGTGGTGCAGTTGGTTGAGGCACAGCGCAAGAGGCCGGAAGGTTGCGGGTTCGATTCCCGTTGGTGTAATTAGAATTTTTCATTGGCATAATCCTTCCGGCCGCACTATGGCCCTGGGGTTGACTCAGCCTTTAACAGAAATGAGTTCCAGGAATATTTCCGGGGGGATAAAGGCGGCCGGTGTGTAGGGCTGACAACCTTACCACATTCATGCCCCGATCGTCTTGAAATCTGGGAGTCTCAGCCTCCTGGAACCGTCAGGTTCTGTACAGGCCTGTCATGGGATTGCTTTGCTTTGCTTTCCTTTATACCGACTACCGTCTGTCCCCCCACCGCCCCTGGTGTTTGCAGTTTCTCGGAATAGTTAGGTCACGTCCACTCCATAGCACATTCTTTACGATTCATGATTCCATGAATCACTTAGTCACTCAATAATACGAGTTCCTAACTGTTTTGCTAGATTTACCAATAAGGAAGAAGTGTAAATAAAGCCTAGGACAGTTAAGAGTAGCGTGCGGAATACTGTCTAGATGATCGGGCATGATGAATCGCACTATCTTGTGATAGAAATTTATATGGTGGTAGAACTAGGCGTAACCCGTATGGTTCTTCTTATGTTCCTTAAAAATACTCTCCGTTTTCAATTTTCCACTGTAGGTTTTCCCCTGTGCACAATTCTACATTCATGGGTGAAACTTACAAAGTGTTCCTCTATATTTCCTACTTTTCTTGTAAATATAGGATTCTTGTTGAATTAACAGCCCCAAATATTTCACAACTTTACCAAAGAAGAGTAAGCGATAATATGTGTTATAAATTTGACTTGGTGATATCCTAAGTAATTAGTAAGTAAATAAGGGTAGTAACTTCATAAGCTGCCTTTCTTATTCCAAGTTGATTTATGTAGTTTGTTTTAGTTGTGGTTTCAGCATACTGGCCTCGTTTCTCCGTTACCCCACCAATTCCAGGAACGATTCTTTCTTGCCTAGGTGTAAGACGTGTAGGTCAACAGCTTTACTTCCCAACTTGTATCGCTGAGTGACAGGGCTGTTAGTCCTCTTGTGGTCAGTGGACTAGTGACAAATTCTACAAGTATGCCTATTCCGCCTAGTCTGCTCACCGTTACGGTGAACCATTTGCATATTCCTAAATTGTCTAACATGTATTTTGTTGGCTAAGACGTGGAGTTCAGAATTCTGTTTCGAGAATGGCGTTATGGAAAAAAAGTGTCATGAGTTATAGCATAACAGTTTGACTGTAACTTTTTGGGCATAAATAAACCCCCCATTTTATTACGGACCGTGTAGGATGATTGTTGTGTCATGCTGTAAGTCTTCAATTATTTTGTAACATTGACCCGTAGTTACAGTTTCATTGTTACAGTGTAACTTTGCCTGAACAGTCACCTTTACGGTACTCGTCATTCGAGTGGTTAGCGTTATAGTTGAGGCATCATAATCTTTTTCCTCTATGTCTTGCTTCCTGCAGACGGTTTTATTTGGTTTTCTCATTCCAGTTTGAATGTAAATCGAAGATCATTTGTCAGTGTAAACTGTTCGGATTACGTGGCCTCTGGTTCGAGCTCCAACCCGTTTCAATGAAGGTTGCACAAATTCTCCAAAATTATGGAGACCGCCTCAAAGTTTCGGGCGCCAGGTGGGTGACAAGAGTTTCCATATTCAGGGTCCACAGATGTTAAGTGCTACCGTGCAGAATTTAGCCGCCACTTTGGCCTGGATCCTGGTATTTGTGCAGTCCTGGCTGTGATCATCCTAGTAACTAGTAGTATGATAGTGGTCCAGAAGCAATTATTTAGTGAGGTACCGTTGAAATTACTTAACAGGCTGGTTTCTAAATGGCAAGATTATTAGAAGCGTGCGAACGAACATACAGCTTGTGTCATTGACACTGCTGAAGTAGAAGAAACGAAATATAAAATATTTCGTCAGCAGTAAGAATATAGATTAGGAATGTAAGAAAACAACTGAAGTGTTCGTGTCGCCAGTAAGGAAATTGCAACTGGTAGTCGCAGAAGAGGCCGTAGTGTGTGTGCCGTAGACCATTGTTAGTGATGTATCGTAACTGAAGACACTTCCAGGTACTTTGTTCTTGATTGAAGGATCTAGTGCCTGCATAGATGCGACGGGTTTCCTTAACAGGAATCCAGTCTATTGCGAAAGTGCGGAAAGATGCACAGTTTTCGGCACACCGCATTGTAGGCACCCAAGATACATTTTATCCACGTAATGCCCAGCAGTGTTACTTTTTTTGTGTGCTTCAGTAATTTTGAGAGTAGAAAGAAGTCCCTCCTAAAATATCCTCTTGAATAAAGCGTGATTCTTTTCGACCGGTCACGTCAGTGAATGGTGCGTCCAGTGTATTTTCTTAAGCTCAGCCAACCGCAGGGTAAGGATGTACACGATTTGTGTGCGCAGCTGACGTATCTGCTTCTTAGTGACACACCGGAGGTACATTTGGCACTTCACCGCGTGCTGCCCACACGCCGCCAGACGGCTTTTAGTATTTAGAATGTTTGTGTCATTTTTATCGTCGTTTTACCTTGGTCCACTGTGACCTCTTGCATACTTTGTTCTGACAGGCGCTCGTGTATCCATGAGTTTTGCCGAAGATCGTAGTGTAGTTGTATGGTCGGTATTCGGTAGATTCCCTGGTCGAATCTCGGACCATATACAGATAATTCTGATTTTTCTGGTTTTCATGACTTTCTGCAGTCGGGAACTTTGTTGTCATTGCTGCACATATTTTGATTACTTACGGTAAGTGTCTAAAATTTCGTTGGTCGATTTTCAATAGACCAGTTGTGCCCCCCCCCATGTTCGGTTGTGTTTGTATATTTCGATGCACGTGTAGTGAATTACCTGTGGTTGCACTTGTGTGTAGCGGTGGAGTTTTATTGACAAGTAAGTGTTAATGTTATATTCATTACCATCAGGATCGTGATGATCACCAAGAGAGCTGCATTTGCTTCTTCATTCAGTCGGTCGGTCTTCATACTAGTTCGCCTTTAGTTTCCTTTTAAGCTACATGGGTTGCTGCTGTGGGGCCTAAACGCGGTGGCTGTAGGCTGTTCGAATGTTAGGTTCAGTCAAGGTGAGAGGGATCAAACAGTCCGTGAACTTGGCTTATTGGCAGTGGTAATCATCTTAACGGTAAACCTGAGTGTTCCTGGAGAGTGACTCATCAGCTAATTGAATCTGCAATTACATCATTCTTTGGTACGCACAACTGAACATTGTCTTGAACCGCATGTTTTGAAGACGTGTTGGTTGCTGCAGGTCACGCTTTGGGAGGGACGATTGCTTTCAGAAGTGACATATGCAAGCTGTATTTTTACGCTTTCCGAACAAAGTTGTTGCTGGAGTATTCGGGCGGCCTATGTGTAACACTAGCTGTTGCATAACTCTGTCTCGAATCAGAGCCGCCTTTAGGACTACAAGTATTGGAAGTAGTGGGGAGCCATGGTGAAGGCAGGCGATATGCACTGAACTGTGATGTTTTTTGGGAGGCGGTGGGAATTGTCGGGCTGAGTGACTGCTAGTTCCTGAAGTGGGGCCTGCGCTGTGTGGAATTTAGCGTAATTTGTTAGTGTTTGTGCATACTATTACGCAGGACGAAGAATAACGAAATTGAGTAATTATTAAAAAGGTAAAGTGATGACGTTACAGGCCCGGTGTGGCCCAGAGGGTGGGTAGAGTTATAGCTCTACTCTTCCATGACCGCGGCACTAGAAGGGGGTGAGTGGTCAGCACCACGCTCCGGCCTCAGTTTACCCCCGGTACCAGTTTTACAGGGGGCTGGGTGGGCCCCAGGGCCGGTCTGGACGGGCGGAAAATCACGTCTCCACCGGGATTCGATCCCGGACCGTCCAGCCCGTAGTCAGACGCTATGCCGACTGAGCTACCCGGCCCACTGAGTAATTATTAGGTACAATTTTTAAGTACCGGTGCTCGCTATTCTGATGGATTATTGTTACTTTTTTCCTGTGATGTCTGCTTTCACAAACCAGAGACAGAAAGGGGACACTGCATTTTCGGGCTTCGTGCGACCGGTACATGCCAATAAAGACAGTTATTTTTTCTCTGAAAGCTAACTTCTCTGTAACACCTTTCATATTCTCTGATCGACATTTTACCGCTATGTTCGATTTGTAACACAACGAAATCTTACCTAGAACGAAGTTCGTTTTTACCACGTTGATATCTTGCCCAAGTGTATTATCAGCAGAAAATGAATGAGAACTTTCTCTTACGTGTAAATCGTCTGAGATAGCATCTCTTCTTTCAAATTACGTGCACAAACTTCAGGTAGTTGGAGAAATCCTCCATCGTTTATGGAACCCTAAGGTTCGTTACCGGGCTTTCTGCACCACGAAGCGAAATGTTACTATAACCTGCTGGTTCATACAAATTTACTTCGTGACATGCACGTAAATTTAAACGTGCGTAATACAGTCTCCGCATAATAAACATATAGCGGTGAATTTGTGTTCAACAATTTGCACTAGTTTGTATATTAAGGTTACTCCTACATGTTTCAGCAGCGGTGAATTTGTGTTCAACCATTTGCACTAGTTCATATATTAAGGTTACTCCTACATGTTTCAGCTATAACATTTGGCCATCTTCAGGGCGCACGTGTTGCTCAAAGGTCAGTTAACATCGTCGTTGGTAAATGGCAAAATATAAGTTAAAGAATAAAACATGTCTGTTTATCAATATGGGAATAAAACCGAGGTACATGAATTTATTACTTATATACGTCGAAACCTGCTACATGTTTCGGCCACATTTTGTCGCCATCTTGAGGTCTGTGTTGTACCAAGGATATGTTACAAAGATTACAAGCAGTGTATAAATATAAAATATTGAGTTGTAATTATATGGTTTAAAATGTGTTAAAATATAACCTACAGATAAAATTATTTGTGCTCAATTAACTTGTAGTGAGTGTTCTTGCTTTGTGCTCGTCCTAGCCCCATTCAAGTAGGGTGATGTAGTGTCTGCAGGTCGCACAGTACAATACGGTACAGTACAGTACAGTACAGTACTCACTGTCCTGTACCGGGATGTACTCTGTGCCCGTAAGAATCACAAGAAGCACAGGTACACAGTGTGGCAAACTGCGGCATTCTTTGTATTAAATCTGGCGGGACGCAGCACAATGGGGGGATCCGATCACCATCGTTTCTCGAAAATGGATTCCGAGACGCTTGACTTGTGCAGGCGTGTAGTGACAGAAGCCACGAAGACGTGCTATACTGAAATGAATTGGCAGCAGCAGTTGAAGTTGTGCGTTCGTTCGAGCATTTGCTGCGAAGGAATCATCGCTAGTTGTCGTATGGCAAGTACTTTTTATCTCTGAATTCTGTCGGTGTTTCAAAGAGATAAGTGCGTGATATGTATGCAGGATACACACCACTTTCAAACGTAACGGCTAAGTCTAGAAGGTGCGGCATATCTTCCTTCTCATTATATTGTTTTGGGCTCATTCTTGTTAAAAGCTTTCACAATTACGGTGATGCCGAATGTGGGGACACTGAACCAGGAATTTTGTACAAGAACATTTGCATTTTATGTGCTGACGAAGGACGAGACAACAAGCAGTGGCACTTTATTGTCTGCTTGGGTGCCTGCTGTATCCAGCGGTTGTGCCAGGTCAGATTTACGTTCACGATTGCTGGTAACAAAACGAACAGAACATTGCGTAACATCTTACAATTTTCCTTGTACTTGTGTAAAATTCAGTGATCACACCTGACCTATAAAATGTATTAAGTAGTCGAAATTACTTACTGTCGGGGGGCGTTCCGACCATAAGCACAAACCATTTAAGGCACCGCTCTGAAGTGTGGAACTTGGGATTGGTCATTTTCACCACAGGACTTCGTAGCCAGCTCTTCGTAAGTTCTTCCTTTTATGCACTTTCCATAGTTCATCCTGCGGGTCCATTCGGTGCCATTCCCGCTTAAGTCATCGGAAGTCCCTAACTTCGCCTTACTTTAACCACTAGGGCGAAGGTCGTAGAGTAATGGTTCGAATCGAACTGCATCGGTGCCATCAAAGAGACCTAGTGACAGACGTAATGAAGAAATTTCTATTGCAATGCTTGTCATTTGTTGGATTCAGCCTTTTAAACGTCTGTAGTTTCCTCTACATAATACCAACTTCAATTTATGCCCTGAAATGATTTTATTTAGGACCACGGAGTTTGCAGAATAAACATGGAATGTCGTTCGAAGAGTTTATGTCGTAGTGTTTTGTGAGAGGTGTAAACTGAATTTTGAGTTAGTATGTAGATGAATTTCATACTTCAAAGTGTTAAAGCTTTGCCCTCGCGAAGGGGTGGTGACGGGTGGGTGTCTATGGCTGCGCATGACATATTTAGTGCTGTCATACCATGCGTTTTGGCAAGTGGTCCGTCCTCCGCGCGCCAACGTGTTTCGTTGCCTTCATTAGCACGACAAATCAACGACATGACACTACCGTCAACCGTCCAGTCCATGTGAGATGCAGAGCCTGCTACCCACAATTCGGATAATTAACCAGCTAACTAATGAGTGTATTTACGAGAACTGATAATGCAACACGCTTATCAGGTGATTTTGGCTGCGTGGCGGCTTGTGCAGTGTTTTCTTAAGCGCTCTGTACACTCTCAGTTAAACTGAGCGATTGTACTGTGTGACATAATACCTGGCGGAAATACTGAGTAAACTGTGCGGTTTTGACAGGCAATAGCGCAGGCCTCAGAACTGTCCTTTCCAGTCGTCTTTCACACAGAGAACTGCACAGTTCACTCAGGGAATCCCACAGTTTCCTCAGTTGACCCGCCAACACCGCGATGGCATCATCTCAAGCCACATCCGTTTCTAGGAATTTATTCAGCAGATAAGCATCGCATTATATATTCCTTTTCAAATGCCACTTCTTACTCCACATTTTACGCTTTCTTTTCTTCTTTTCGGATAACATTATGGCCGATGTGGCTAGCGAACAGCGAACGACATTTTGTTTTTATCCACCATAGTCACACGCACAAGAAGACACACAGAACTCACAAAAAAAACCGACAAACCTGATGGGGAAACCTGTGCTGTGCCAGAGAACATGCAGTTCAGTTTTTTCGTGCAGTTTTTTTACACCGTTAAACTGCACAGTTTAACTTAGAGTGTTTGGGGCCCTTTACAGTACGTGGACGTCTGTTAGCGGTTTGCAATTAAACTTCGGATCAGGATGTCGTTGCCGTTCATATTTCGCTACTTTGACCGATGGAGCTGCTGTCATTGCATGCATCCCTCGCAGAGACACGCGAAAGGGACAACGATTCAGACAGATTTTATAACCACTTACAGTATGAACGTATTATGTTATATACACTAGACTCATTCATGATATTGCACCGAAGATGATAAACGGCGGGTAATACTGTGGAATTTGTTGAGCTTCAGATAGCCGACCGACCGCCTCTGTACTCCAGCTAGTCCTATATGTAAGTTCGTCACGCGAACCGCATTTGTACTTAATAATGTAAGAATGCGAATTGGTCGTACACTTTCGTAGCCAAGGTTCGTGAATTCCTGATGACTGCTCTTGTGCTACAAGCAAAAAACTGGTACATGGTTGCTACTCTCTTGTTGCTCCCATACTTGGGAAGCCGTTGCTGCAGTGTTTATTTACATCGCTTGCCCTTAGGTCTCATTATAAGCCTGTGCGGCCTGCCACATCTGGGTTTAGATTTCTGATTGATATTTACCACACAGGTTTCGTCCCTCTCGTTGCACCACAGATGTGATACTGTTCTATTTTTTGTTTAGTTGCATGATCAATGTATTAGAAATTTTACGTTAAACGTTAAGTACCTTCATCACAGCTTGTGTTATTAATTTATTTTAAGGCAATATGTTTCGACCAACGTTGATCATCTTCGGGCCAATACAATTATAAAATTTGTATTACACGGTTGCATTATTCACTGTTAATAATTGATATTTCAATTTCACATTTTTTAAATAACACGTTGCTTTGTTGTTACAACTGTTATGATGGTGTTCAAAATTCTAGTGCTGGTATGGTATTAGTATATAGAAAACGTGTTATATGTGAGGTACTAACTGTGTGTGTGTGTATTGTGTAGACTAATTTGGGCCTTTCAGTCGCCGACCTGTCACCGCGGAGGCCTGCGTTCGATCCCGGACCATTCTGTGTGCGATATGTGTTGGACAGAGGGCAGTGGGACATCCCCCAGTCATTGTCATTCCACCAGTGCCCCATACCTACCTCCATCTTAATACTGCGCTTATCGATCAACAAGCGCGGAAGCCCGGGAACGATAATACAAGCAACTCTCTTTCGTATGTCGGGGGGGGGGGGGGGCATTGGACTGAGAAGTGCTTCCACATTGTTTTGATTCTTCAGCGGGGTGAAACACGTTTCTGTGGAATATCAGGGCGAATTGGTCTGGAAAATGCTTGAACATTGTTTGCAGTCTTTACTTCCATCGAACTTTCCCTAATTATTGTTGATTTACTTACTTACTCCATGGGGCGGAGTCCTTCTTGAGAAGCTAACCCGTTTTTAGCTAGTCAAATTCCCTGCATTTTATGGAACCCGAAGGTTCATTACCGTATTCACAAGTGACCGCCACCTGTCCCTATCCTGAGCCAGCTTGATCCAGTCCAAACCTCCACATCCCACTTCCTGCAGATCCGTCTTAATATTATCCTCCCATCTACGCCTGGGTCTTGCAAGTGGTCTCTTTCCCTCATGTTTCGCCACCAAAACCCTGTATACGCCTCTCCTTTCCCCCATACGCGCTACATGCCCTGCCTTTCTCATTCTTCTCGATTTGATCACCCAGACAATATTTGGTGAGGAGTACAGATCATTAAGCTCCTCATTATGCTGTTTTCTCCACTCCTCTATTACCTCGTCCCTCTTAGGCCCAAATATTCGCCTCAGCACCCTTTTCTCAAACACCCTCAGCCTACGTTCCTTCCTCAATGTGAGCGCCCAAGTTTCACACCCATACAAAACATCAGGCAAAATTATAGTTCTGTATGTCTTGATCTTTACATTTTTGTATAGCAAACTGGAAGACAAAAGATTCTGCACCGTATGATAGCAAGCATTCCCTGACTTCTGATTTCACCCTTTCAAATGAACTATTATCATTCTTTATACTGTGACTTCCACATGCATCCTGATCTCGAGACGTGACCATGCACTTAGTCTTATCAGCATTTACTTCTAGTCCGGTCTCCGTACTAGCAACTACTATAGCTTCTGCGTTTTGCTTTATAGCATGTACGGTTCTGGCCGATATTATTAACATCGTCAGCATAAACCACCTGCTGCTCTGTACCATTTATAACTATTGCTGATTGGACAACAATTTTGGAACTGCCATTGAGATGTGTGATTTTATTACTGTTTTATTTGACTGTTGCTGTTGTCGCGGTTTCCTGATGAATAATTTGACTTAACATTGTATGTCAAGTTTGGAAAGGTGTTTGATTGGTACTTCTCTGTTTTGTTACAGGTAAGTGTGGAGGCTGCTTGATGTTGTGTTTGCTTGCAATCAACACACATTGTTTGGTGTGCAGAAAGTGCAGAGTTTGAATCTGCGGTCTGTTTGTAAGTAGCTGATGTTTGCAACAATCTCTTTATACGGCAAAATTAAGTATCCTGCTGAACTGTAGAAAGAGACACATGAACCTTCTCTACTGCTGACGCTGTGGATAGGATTTCTAGCTACTAATATCTGTGGCGAAATTAGGTCTTATTGTTGGAAAATTGTATGTAGCCAAACACAACTGTGTCACATGAGGTGTATTTAATGGCTATATAATGGACAACTAAATGTTTCGGCCTGCACTGGCCATCTTCAGGTTGTCTTAGGGGAACTTAAGATCTTACTATAGGCATGCACGCGCACGTGGTGTAGAGATCTCTACATACGGGCCTTATTAGCAAAAACAGAAACAGGAAACTAATTAAAAAAACAAAACAAAAACAGATACCGAAAAATAAAGCTATTTGGGGGTATCTGTTTTTGTTTTGTGTTGTTTTTATTATTTTCCTGTGTTTGTTTTTGCATTTGCAAATAAGGCCCGTATGTAGAGATCTCTACACCACGTGCGCGTGCATGCCTATAGTAAGATCTTAAGTTCCCCTAAAACAACCTGAAGATGGCCAGTACAGGTCGAAACATGTAGTTGTCCATTATATAGTCATTAAATACACCTCATGTGACAGTTGTGTTTGACTACATAGAATTTTCCAAGTTGCACACACACAACGCGGATGACATACTTCATAGGTCTGATTGTGTTTGAGAATCCCGTCTATGGCTATTCAGTAAACACTACAGCCTATCGATAGCATTAGCCGACATTTTACTGGTTCATAAATAAATTAAAATATGTTTGTGAAATGGATTTTCGTTAGACATGTGAATTCTGTTTTACGTGCTCTTGTACTTATTAAATAACGATGCAGTAAATCAATCCAGCAAAAGCCGTGTCTGCAGGGGTATGGTATATGGTAAAGCGCTTGTTGCTGTCTCTGTAAGACTAAATTAATGAGTGGTTACAGTTGACCCCTCTTTTTATTGGCGACCAAGGAACTTTTTTTTAGTTACGTATAGAACTTTGCATCCTGCAACACATCTCTACGTTTTAATTCTCGAGACCCATATATTTCATGTGTCATAGCCAGCCATTCCCCCCCCCCCCCCCCCCCCCCACACCCCCTTCCTCCGACAACACAGTGG
>Ga0123352_10009085_pt1 | contig 15529 bp, 19 predicted proteins | sample TergutLab28metaG_FD_89700 | JGI IMG/M metagenome (GOLD analysis project Ga0123352, IMG submission 89700) | Labiotermes labralis P1 segment gut microbial communities from Petit-Saut dam, French Guiana - Lab288 P1 | ecosystem: Host-associated > Arthropoda: Insects > Digestive system > Gut ... | reverse complement strand
CAACTGTTGACGTGTCGGGCGGACCTCCCAAATATTGCATAGAGATATTGGATATACCGCTGTTGTCGTGCAGGTTCGTTAGAATATCAATGATATTGTTATCCCCGTTTAACTCAAAATGAGCGTTGGGTTTAATTGAAGCTTTCGGAGCTTCTGTGTCATTGTAGAAATAAATAATATTGATTCCGCCCACTACGGGATTTTGTACCGTGACTGTGCCGTTTATATGTGTAATCCCTTGTCCGTTTACTTGTACCGAATCAATCTGAAATCCGTTGAAGTTCACTTGCCCGTTTATTGTAAACGGGGTGGAAGTGTTATAAGTGCCGATAACAGGAGGTACTATCGACTGGTTTGTTACTTTGTCTAAATATTGAATCGTGTAAATATTTACCGCTGCCGCAGAAACATTGAAATTGAAAATGGAGAGCAACAGCGTACAAATAAGCACGAATGAAATAAGGCGTTTATTTATTTTCATCACCGCAACTTTCTTCAAAAATTTCATCAAATAAAACAAGTTCTTCCGCTCGCCATCTGCATTTCGGTTTCCTGAAACCAAAAATGACCGTGACCACCAACGTTACTGCTGATGTTACAAGCGTTGCAATTAACAGAGTTTTGTTGTTCATGAAACTAAAACCTCTTTCTTTAACCAGTATTTTTTTGTACATTTCTGTATTGTCCTGTTATCCAGCTGGGTGAGTGATAAATCCCCGGCATTCCGTGTTATATTCGCTGTGATGGTTTGCTCTTATGTGCACGAATCGTTTGTCTTTAAATCTGTCATAACCGTAACTTTAAGTATTCATAAAGTTTTTTATACGGGTTCCCAAACAGGAGTACGCTTGCAAGCAGCGATGAAAAATCCGGTTTATGGATTAACGGTAAATCCTGCATTACAAGCTTCCTCACATAAAGGCTGTGTTTTATATCCTCTGCTATACTGTCCATATTTCTGTAGTAAGACTTCGCGCCTTTACCGCTGTATACCGCTTCGGCTGCGTATATTGAGGAAATGACGGTATATCGGGTGTGTATATCAATAAAATGGTCGATATAGCCGTTCATATCGCCGATTTGTATGGTGCCGTTAAAAGTTTTCGGAAGACTGGCCTCCGATGGTACAACCTTAAAAACCGTGTTAACATCTGCTTTTTCCAACGTATAGGCACATTGCAGGGGGTAGCAGTAAATATCCCGGTCAACAGCGGCATGTGTAAACATAACGCTTTCATTTTTACTCGCCGCACCGGCTCCGGCGGCTTCAATCAAGTGGGCATACCCGATGCTTTTACCGTTTGATGTTTCCACGAGCTTTAGTTTTTTATCAATTTTGACAGTTTGACAATTTTGGTATATCTCAACGCCCATTTGTAAGGCGATTTGGTAAAACATTTGCACAAAGTCAAGATAATTAACGACGGCTGTGTCTATCGTTTCGATTACAATGTCCCGTTCAATATCAGCTATTTTAAAAATAAGAAACCGGCCTTCGTTGAATTTATAGTTGTTCAGCGGCGTTATACGTCTTAATAACTGACGGGTCAACGGCGGTAAAATCATTAAAGCGTTGTACTGCGGAGGATAAACCTCTTGCTCCAAGACGGTCACGTTTCTTTTACTGTCAAGTTCTTTTAAATGGATAGCTGTAAGCAACCCAGAGAAACCGCCGCCGATTACTACTGTGTCAGTTTTATCAGTCATCATGGTTTCTCCTAAGATAAATTTTTTGTATTCGACCGTTGCTAATCGCCATATCCATGCGCACAAGGTCATCTTCACAAAGAAGCAGCGCACCGGTTTCGTCAATGGTCATAATTGAAATATTGTCATATGAATCCCGTAGCAGATTGATTAAATATAAATTTGTGAAAAAAGTGTTATCCACATATTTATCTGCAAATTCGCCTGATTTGCCGTATTCGTAGTCTTCAACAATATATCTGACGAAGTTTTCGATAGTGGGTTCAATAAAAAGCGTTTCCTTCCGGTTTGAGCAGGCGCACATCAACAAAACTAAACCGATGAGAAGCAAAATTCTTTTCATAGCCTCGCTCCAATCTGTTACTTATATTTCAATCACACTCTATAACGAAAAAAGGACCGTTATTTTACAAAGGCCCTTTAAAAATATTTTTATATAAACACTCTGCCGTTTTCCTGCGGTATTCCATTATCCCTTAAATATAATTGGTATCTCATGCCGTTTTCTACCTGCGCCAGCTTACCCATTTTTTGCGCTATGCCTAAAAACCCGGTGCCGCGTTTCAGTTCTCCCGGCACGTAAAACATCATTTTATTACTGGCTATATCCCGCAAGAAGTTTGGATTTCTCGGAATGTTAATTTCTTTGGATAACAGTTCCGCGCTTGCGTTTAACGCCTGCATCAATTCGTAAAAATCGTCATAATCGGTTTTCCGTCTTGGTGTATATTCTGTGGGTATGATGTTGCCGCTTTCTCTTATAATTTGAAGCAGAGTGATAATTTCTTCGATTGTTTCACGGGGAGAAAAAATATAATTTAAGGTTTCTTGGTCCATTTCTAAACGGAAAAGCAGTTCAAGATAGGTTAATTTCGAACCTTGCAGCTTTGTTGCTCTTAAGTTTTCAATCAGCCTGATTGGATAAACAACCGGATGAAGAAATTGCTCGAATTGTTGAAATGTCCTTGCGCATTTATGGTTTATTTTAGCCTCGGCATACTCCGGGCTGATAAATAATTCAAGAAGCCTTTTGGCGATTTTATCATCCATTACATTTTTTAACGCCAACGCCGCCATTGGATTCATAGCGGCAAGCTCTGCTTCATAAAACATTAAAAATTTCATTACACACCCCCTCCGTAAGCTTATTTACAGTGGGTTAATAACCCATCCGTCCAATTTGGCTAAGTCCTTGTATTCAGAATCAACCAAAACGGAAAGCTGACCCCTGTATAATTGCGAATATGCTGACCGGCCATCTTTGAGCGTTACGATGCGCCCAAGTGCAAGTTTTTTATTGTTTGCATCCCGGAGGTCTGTCAGTTGGTTAACCCGCTTTAAAAGCAGGCATGACGAGCGTTTTCTGTTGATGATGATATAAGACTCTTTTGTCCCCAAAATATCTTGCAAGCCAAAGGTTTCTTCGCCATATTGAAAAAGCAGATTTGACTCAATATCTTTGACATTTGAGCTTCCGGTAATTGTCGTTGCATGGAGGTCGCGCAGTGCCATAGTTCCGCCGTTATTATCAACAACATTGAAGCCATTATTAAAAACAACCGTGTACAGCTTTTTGGAATAATCCGATTTTAAAACATCGCCTTCGGCTATATTTCTGCCGTCGATTGTATAAACATTTGAACACCGTCGGATAGAGTTATGCTGAATAATAGGAGAGCCGGGCATATTCCGGAGTATGACTGATGTACTGTCAAGCTGGTTTGGTGAATCCTGTAAGCTGAACATGATAAACCGGTTTCCTTTTTTTGCTTTGCCTTTTAAAGTGAAATACATTCGGCAGGAACCTCCTTAAAGCATAACGCTTCCAAATCAACCGGAATTATCGCTTCCAAGCTTTGTTTAACCTTTCTCAATTTGTAATCGGAAAGGTTATGAATACCAAGATATTTTTCAACCACGGCACTGTTAATTGAAATCAGCTTCACCGTATTTTTGAAAATATAACTGCCGGCTTTAATATTTGGTTCAAATTTCGGTTTAATTCCTATGCTTCTCTCCGGCAGCGGCGCGTTATATGATAAAAGCCTGTAATCGCTTAACATGTGTCACCTCCAGCAATAGGTCTTCTCGGAAATAACCCCTTGCTCCATTAAGTCTTGAAGCATTTCCTTGCCTGCGGTTGCCTCGTCGATTTTTACATATACTTCTTCAAGTGTTTTTCCCAACAGGCTTTTTTTAAGAGAATCATCAAAGTGTAAATAATTAAATACGGGAATCATACCCGCCTTATAACAGTCCGGGCAGCCATCATCATTACATTTTGGACATTTAACCGGAAGAAGTTTCTGATAAATGACTGTATCAAGAATCATAACGACCCGCGCTAATGAAAGCCCTGTTAAATCAATTATCCTTGATATGACATCAGCAACGGAGTTGCAATGAAGCGTGGAGAAAACCGGTTTACCCGTGTTGGCGACCTTTATTGCCGTCAATGCCGTCCGGTCTGTCATTTCCGCTATATACACCACATCCGGGTTTTGGCGAAGCAACGAGCCGGCGGATTCATTGTATTCCTCATCTGTCTGCGTATTTATTTGCTTAATAAAATCTGTGACAATTTCCACCGGCTGTTCAACCGATATGATTTCCATGGGCTGCGCCTTGTGAAGCTCATACAATGTCGTCATAATTGTTGTATTTTTACCGGACGCTGTTTCTCCGCAAAATAATTTCAATCCCGGTCTGAGGTTAATGCACGAAGCTTGTATAAAATCAACGACATTATCAGGTACATTCAATGATTTAAAGGTGCGGCTGTATATTTCATTTGACAATATTCTTATGACTATGGCACTGCCGAAATAGGTGTAGTTATTTACAACGCGTCCTCTATGCCGTTCACTAAGATTGATGTCCATATATGCCGGCTTGCGTGCCGCCACGGATGTTGCGGCTCTTGCTTGGGTTGTGATTAGTTTTACGATATCCTCCATGATATCCGCCGGAAGCGTGCGTTTTGAAATTACTTTCCGCTTGTTTACGCTGTAAGATACCTCTGTGAATCTGTCCCTTTGCGTGATGCGTATATCAGAAGCACCAAGTTCCAGCCCTTCAAGCACCACCATGTTAAATAAATCCTTAGCCGGAAGCTTGTGTAAAAAATCCGGGCGTTTGCCGTAGCATTTCGTATAAAGATTTACATAGTCATACAGGGTAAGATTTACGATTTCTGTTTTATACCGTGAGATATATTTTACGTTTTGCGCTTGATATTCCGGTATCTTCCCTAAATACAGTATGTTTTCAGTGTTGTTAAGCCGTACAGGAATAAATTCTGTGTCACAGTAAAAATCAACGATATCCGGCGCAACCCAGCTATATTGAGGGTTCATGAAGTCCACTTTGTAGTAGTTTGCCAGCAATTCCCGTAAGGCTGTTTCCGGCATGATGTTTTGAGTGTGTAATATCAGAGCTTCCGGGGCATTGATGCCGTGACCGGTTTTAAAGGTAAGACTCGTTTGGGTGGAAACCATTGAAAGCACTTCCGCGCTTAATTTTCCTATAAGATGCGGCGTTATCATAAGCCAAAGCTCTCCATGTAAACCTCACGCACTTCTTTTATCATGCCGGGGTTTGACCTGCGAAGAGCGCACGCCTGTATTTCGGAAATATTGGGTATCGGCGTGTACTTGAACTCAGTAATTTGAGCGTCTAACAATCCCATTATTTCAAGAGGCTCTACTGCCGGGCTGACTACACAAACCCGCTTGGCTATGTTTATCGCTGTTATACTGCGGATTACTTGCTTTGCCGCGTTCAAGCAACTTAAATTTGTTTTGCACACCACCGTAACCGATTTGGCAAAGTGCTGTAACTTCGCGAATATTTCAATGCAGTCAGTCGAATCAAGCAATACGCTGATATCCCGAAATTTAGGGACGCAATCTTTCAAATATTCAATAAATTCATCAAGGTTCAGATTTGATAAGTTTTTGACGCATAATCTTGTATGGGTGCCGTCGTTGCTATGCCTGATGTGTTCTTCAAGAGGCTCAACATCGTTTAAGTAATTTGATAGCTTGTCCTTACTCGTAAGGTCAATAATCAACGCGTTACCGCGCCTTGACAGACCCTCATGCACCACGACTGCCGCAGCGGTTTTGCCGGAATCATCAGGTCCGATGAACAGCCGCAACGCGCTTTTAATCGTGGAATCAACAATGACGATATCTTCAACCCGCTGCACCCTCATAGTGTCGATAAGTTCCTGTTGATACCGCACCGTTTCCTCGTCAACGCTGCATAAGAGAACTGTAGATTCAAGCAATGCCCGGATTTCGCCCTCTACAGCCGATAATGTAAGCACTCCTTGGTCTAATGCTTTGAACAAGGATTCCACATGAACGGTTAGGTCTTTTGGGGCAAACCCCATGACCGGGCGTAAAAAAGTATTTATATACGGATTATTTGTCGGAACGTTCTGGTACATATCCTTTGAGCTTTCCGTAACAACATTTGATAGCGTGTTAACCAGCTTGTTTATGCCCTCTATACGGGAAGCCAGTTCAACCTGTATTTTATAACGGTCTTCCATTGCCTTTGATACTTTTTCCGTATTGCAGATATACAGATTCTTTGTATCTGTGTCGGCTATCCGGGAACGGTATTTGTTCATATCATCCGTTACCATTTGCGTTATGGTTTCGGTAACAGCGGTAATAATGTTTGAAACATAGGTAGAAATCATTTCGTTTTCCATTGATTTTAAAACTGACCGCTCGCTAACAATATCCTGTATCGACTCAACACGCATGGTCGCTGTCAATGATGTATCTGTCATTATGCTATTTATTCGTTTTTCAAGTATCCGCAACTTTGTTACTACATCATTGTAGGTTGACGATTCCTTTAATAAGCGCGTATATATAGCGTTTTTATCGAGACGCTGACGCAGTTCTTCAATGTCTTCAATACCTTCGAGTGGGCTGTCCTCAATTCTTTTGAAAAAATCTTTCGGGTTAATTTCTGTTATGTTGTCATTCTTATTACCTGTTTCCGATTGAGGATTAAAATAGTTAAAATCGTTGGAACCGGGTTTTATTTCTTCGGGCTTAAATATTGGCTTGTCAGTTGCGGTTGTTTCGGAATCGTTGTTATTCTCCAATCCGGAATTACTTGAACCGTTAAAATCGTCAAAACTTTGTACATCCGTCGTAATTTCTTCGGTCGAGGGTATAATCGTAACACTGTCTTTGGCTGATAATTTTTCAAGATAGTCGCTGATTAGCTCGCTTAATTCCTTGCCTTTCGCTCTTCCGATGACAATATTGTGAATATTCAGCTTGTTAATAGATTTTTGTGCTTCCCGTTCGTTCGTACACATGACCAGTATAGTTACCTTTTCATTTGCCGCCGTTATCGCTTCACGGTAACTGCGGCCTGTGGCGGCTGTTACCTCCGCCCCGTTTAAGATTAATACCGAAATATTGGAAATAGACGGGTCTAACTGGACATGGCTTGCTAATTCGGAAATTTTACCGAAAGCATTAACATTCGGCATTGCTGTAAGCATGTTTATGGCTTTTCCACATGCGTAAATCATTTTTAACATCCCTCCAGATTTTTATGGTGAATAACAATTGCCTTACCTCTGGAAGTGTGTTAGCTGAGGGCTTCTGATTGTTTAGTGAACGGAAATTATCTCAGCGTAATAACTTCTGGAACTTGTTTGCACCCATACTATTTCGCCGGTTTGTTTTCCTAAAACCGCACTGCCAAGCTTGCTGTTTGTGGGAAGTCTGCCTTTTGAGGCGTCTCCAAGTTCAGGAACAACAACGATAAAGTGAAGCGATTGACCGTTATCTTTCCGTAAGATATCAATTGTCGAGCCTATCCCGACATAGCCTGTCGGTACATATTCGTCCAGTCCCATGCCGGTTAATGCCTCATATTTATTTTGAAGCGATACTAACTCCGCTTCACCTTTTTGAATATTGGCGATTGCATTATCATACTCCGCGTTTTCGCGAAGGTCGCCTTGTGCGGCGTGAGTACTTTTATCCTGACGGTATTGCGGAAGAATAATATTCATAAGTTCGTTGATTCTTGCGTTTACTTCCCGTGTCTCTTGTTCAATCTCCGTTATATCAATCATCAGGAACACCTCCGTCTATATGTAACTGGAATCACTGTTTACGTTAAGAAGTAATTTCGTGAATTTTATAGCGTTTATCCGAACCATCAGAAATAACTTTCCAGTATTCCACGCAGTCGTCTCCAATCTTAACAAGCATTCTGCCGTATTTTACATTCTTGAAAGTAAGTTCTTTCCTCACGGTAATTATCTGTTCTTCCGCGGATACAATTGTCCATGTTCTTAGCCTGTGTGCAGGAGAAGCCCATATTTTATCGTTGTAATAGGTTATTTTTTGCTGCATCTCTATTGCTAATTCCCGTGTTATAAACTGAAGAAGTTCGCTTAATGACCTGTATTGATAAGCACGGATATAGGCATTATCCGCTTCCTCCAAAAACGCGATAAGCTCATTTGTTTGCGCTTGGCTCATGTTAGAATACGGCGGTGACCTGTGTTTTGGTTTACCTGTATTTAAACGCGCCGATTTTTTTTGCCAAATAATTATCATCAATAAAAAAGTTGTAAGAACAATCAGCGCAATCACAATAACCATATCCACTTCACAGCCCTCCTCCGGAATGCAAATGCATTTTACTTATTCCCGGATACTTTCAACCTTGCTTTAATAATTGAGATAATAAAGAAAATGACCGGCAGGGAAATGACCGCGCCGATTATTATTGTTTTTTCGGAATCTTTAAAAAGCGTCCAGAATATCAATAAAAAGATAATGCATAAGACAACCGTTATTGATGCAACAATCAAGTCAATTATGATTCCGCGCGCATATCCGGAAGCCCCGACAAAGTACTTACTATCATCCATCACACAGGGTATATGAACAGAATTATCACTGTATTTAGTACAGCAGAGCATTAATATTTCTTCTTCCAATAATTCGTCGGGATAACTGTCATTCTTATATGTTGTGATATTGCCGCTTGACGCAATCGCGACGAAAGCGATATCATTTTCGCCGTTTCTTGAAGCATAAATTTCTTCATTACCGTTTAACCCTGAACAGTCAAAGTGCATTTTTAAAGCTTCAATGCTCGCTTGGGTCAGCACAAGTTATGCCCCCCTTAAAAATTGATTTAATGTTACTTTCGGAATTGTATTCGGGGTGCAGTCTTGTAATATAGTCGGAATGGCATCTTGCCACGGCTGTTTATTAACCAATTTTGTTTTACCGAATTCAGCCGGCAATATTGCCGCACGGAAGAATATTTCTTTCCAATTCCATTTTTCTTCAATATAAGGAACTTTTGCTATTTCGTTTTCACTGATAAATGTGTTTTCAAACTCAACAAAAGAATTGTTCCGTACAATTAAAAGTCTTTCGGAATTCTTTATTGTTTCAATGAAAACAGCCAGCCTCGGGCTTCCGTTTCTGTAATATATCCTGCTTGCAACATAATTTCCGTATTCAATCCAACTGTCTCCGCTGAATGTCCATTTAACATTTGGGCGCGCAAGCTGCGTAAGCGTTATCTGCGGATAAAGCCTGCTGTTACAGCAATTGTAGGTATCTTCCTCGTTGAGACATTGGATAAACTTTTTAATTTCCTCATGTTCAAAAGGCGCGTCTTTTATGTCCGTCAATGGAGTTTGCAATATGAAAACATTAAAGTTTTTCTTCAATATTCCATTTCTAAACGGGTCTTTGGTATCAACAATCTTATATTTACGCTGAATTAAGTCGTTGATAATAACCGCCGCGTTGTCAAATACAATGACATCCGATATGTCAATAGTGTTGTCCGGAATATTGATATTTGACACCATATCAGCAATATTCTGCCTGATATCAGCAATCAGGTAGCGCGTGATTTCTGATAGTTTAAACAAGTTTATCCCTCCCTTTCTGCCGTTTAAGTGAATAAAAATATTGGAGCGGGTGCCGTCGGAGGCAGGAAGACCGCCATCGTGGCAGGTGTTAATACTCTCGGAAGATTAACTTGACTTCCGAGATGTTTCGCATTAAAAATAGAACAAGAAGGCAAGCTTACATAAATAGTATAGCCGCGCAGTTCTGCATAAGGCTCAGCTTCTTGGCATTTTTCGATTTTGAATTTTATCCGGCGAATTTTCTTTTTATTATTCACGTTACTTGTGTCATCTGCGCCGATAAATAAATCCTTAACCTTCATAAATTCGCTATTAATTGCTTGGGCTTCATCGGGAATGTTCTGTAATAATTCAATTCGCCTTAACTGTAAATCTGTGAAATTTGTAATACCATCAAAGTACGCCATTGTACCGGCCTCCTAATGTTTCAGTGAAAGAGATTCTTATTTTCATTTCTTAATCACCTGTCATAACGCTTGTTTTTGAATGTTTTACAAAGCAAATATCAAATAGATAATTTTACATGAGAACAGATTCTACAGAAGTTTTGCTTTCCAGCATTTTTTTAATGACTGCATCCACATCAATGCCGTACTTCCCCGGTTTGTCATATATACTGATAATGCGGTTTATATCGTTGGCAATCGCAATCGGGATATAATTTTTGTTCATAGTGCGGGTATCTTCAATAACGCATGAGCCGGTAAAAGCGGTTATAAGCTTGATATAGTCGTGCTCTCCATCGGGCAAGATATCATAAAACGAGTGGTAAAAATGTCGCCCGTGCTTTTCCGCTTGGCATATAGCAGATTTTTCATCCCATTGGTTCGCGTGATGCGTCCAAATGTCATTTACTTTGATTTTGCCGCTGTACGCTTTGACCTCAATTAAAAAAATGCGATAGTCGGTAACCATGACAATATCAATTTCGTCGTCTGTTCCCGGCTTGCCGGGTTCATGGATGAAACAGCCGTCCGGATTCAGTTTTATATTTCCCTCTATATTTGAAGCATGCGGATATGCGTAAGATTGAATAAGGACGCAACGGCGACCAATTCGCTTTTTATATAACGCCAGTATTTGAAGAGCGGCGGCTTCGCCTATTGCCCCCTTACCTGCACCGGCTTCACGCCCACGTAACTTTGACATATCGTTTAATAATTTATCAATTTGAGCTATAATAAAAATCACCCCCTGTAACAATATAAAAACACGCCAGCCATAATAAAATCCGGTTGGCGTGTTTTTCATAATCATGGTTCATGTTATTTTACTGCATTATCGGTAGACATAACGCCGTAAAGTCTTCGGTATCTCCGAGCGATTAAATCGCATAACTTATTCGGCGTAGCTTTGTCCGAATGTCCGGCAACATGAACAAGGTTAAATTCTTTGAACCGCTTTGATTTAGTAAACATATTCGTAAAGAGTTCCGCGTAGTTTATTTTGTCTAAACGGTTTATATTGTTGTTAAACATTTCAACGATTGATTGCGAGTCGGTGAACACGGATACTTTGCTGCCGGGATGATTTTCCGCCAAATAATTAACGCAGATTACGATTGATAATAACTCGGCTTGCGTTGATGTTACCTTATGAAAAAAATCGGTGTCGCTGTGCAGAAATGTACCCTCCGTATCGTTAAGCGCGATGTAAGCGCAGCAGGCATAACGTTCTGATGTACTGCTGTCCGTATAGGCGAGAATTCGGTATTCTTGCCGGTTAATACTTTTTTGATTACGGTTGTCAGATATCGACACGCAAAATCCGGCCGCTTTCATAGTATACGAAATAGAGTTTATCGTTTATTTGACGAACGGCGTATTTGCTTCTATCTATCGTTGCAACTTCAAAATAGTTAAACGCGATTCCGTCCGTAAATAAAACCCTGTTATGCTCATGCGCCCGCAGATAAATATTTCCCATATCCGCGCAAAAAACCTCTTTGAACGAATCCAAATCGTCCATTGCCAATAAATCCTTGTCAATGAACCCTGTGAATACTTTAATGGGCGCGTCTTCAAAAAGGTTTTCTCTTTCACCCACTAAAAGGTCATATAATTCGCCGGTATAATCCAAGGTAGAAATGTCGATTATCTGCTTTGAATCATCAGAATTGCAAAACGATGAATAATACAGCATTTTATGCTTCAAGCCTTTTGAGAAATCATCACCGTTAAGGAAATCATCTTCCGCACGGGATAACATGGGGAAATGCTTATCCATGGGGTGAAGAGGCTTGTATTTAATATCGTCCGGGTTTGAGTAGTTTTCATAACAATAATCTGAAAGACTTACCCCTTTGTATGATTCGGGCATTAGGCTTGACTCTTCAAGAAAATGTGATTGAAGATATTTTAAGCTGTAATTGTTTGAAGTCTTTGGTATATAACCGGATTCTTTCATTTTTTCATACGGTATACGGGCGTTTTCTTCCTTACCAAAATGCCATGCAAGGTAAAGCGGGTAAGTAACAATCGGATGCTTTCCAAGTGGAACGACCCAATAGGGCGTAACTATCGCATTTACACAATAAAACATAGGCTCGCCGCTTTTGAACATGAAATTGGAAATATTGAAAGTTGTTTCATATTTACGCTCAAATGTGTCCTGTATCTGCTGACGGACTCCCGGTTCGACGGAAATATTGATATATATGCCTTCTCTTATTTTTATGCTCGTTTGGTTTTTTGCAAGCAAACCGAATTCGCAAAGGCTTCGCGCAACCAACTGGACTATATCATCGCCAATATTTATATCATGCTGTTCCAACTGAGGTTTAATTTGCTCCATAATATTTTCTTCAATCGAGCGGACAAATGAATTCTTCTTATCTGCCAAATAATGAGGCCATGTAAACATCCGAACAGCCATGTGCCGAGCGCAGACCTGCCCCGGCTCTGTGAAGATTTCATTTATATAAAGCCAATGACTTGCACCCATCGCAAGCCGTGATAACTCGGAACGCAAGTCTTTTTGGAAGCCGGTTAGTGTGAAATTCTGCCTCGGTAAATGAAAATCAACAATTACTCCGTTGCCCTCGAATGTGAACGTAATAATACCGTCTCCCGAAACATTCTCCGCATCCCGTTCAATGATATCGTATATTTCATCATAGGAAAGCCCAAGTATTTTAAACGCCGCGTCAAGGTGCCGGATTATATCGTCAATCCTCACGGAATTATCGGTCTTTATTCCGTTTAGTACATTGTTGATATTAATTTCCCCGTTCTCCACCTTTTTGCACAAGTTATACAGAGTTTCAAGATTTTCAGGTACACTTTCTTCATAAGTGTAAATATCCTTAATAAACCCGGTTTGCAGACTGAGCGCGTTTATTTCGCCTTCTTCAAACATATCGGAATTGCCTTCTATTAAGTCGTGATTGTATTCATTGCGAAGTGAGCCGTTCTTTTCAAAAAGAATATCACGGTAAATATTTAAAACAGTATCTACCGCACGCGGCGTTGTTAACCCCAGTGTTTTGTACACTTTGAAAGAAGTCGCGTCCGTTTTGCATTTTAATGACCCGGCTAAATACTTTGCCATGGATTCTATCTTTAACCGATGCATTATTTCATCCTTATTCTCTTCAAGCTTAAGATTCCATAATGACGACGGCAGATATTGTTTAGATGGCATAAGAAACCTTACTGTTGCGACAATAAATTCGTCTTTCGGCATTTTAAATTTCATTGAGTCAGCCGTAATTTCCACAGTAAAGTTTCTGAATATATATTTGATGCATTTGACTGTCGCGGGTGATTTCGTTGAAACCAAATACCCGTGATTAGAAGTAGGCAAACTCGCCGCTACCTTACGCATACTTTCGGTTCCGATGCCAACCGACCAACCGGGTTTTAATTCCGGAATTAGAGATAAATCGCTTTTCACATACGCCAATCCGGTATGCGTAAATCCTTCAAGTGGGAAATTATCCCTGACATACAAGGGTTTATCAATTTCACTAACGATTTTCGATATTAACGTCGTTTTCAGCCCATCAATACCCCAAGCGAAGTAGGCATCAATAAAATCAATCGGGTCGAAGCCGGCAATGGGTAACTCTTCGTTCATCTTGAAAAGACTGTAAAGGTTATAATATCGTTTGTTTGCAAGACGGTCCATCAGGTTGTAGTTATCCGGGTTGAGAAATTCAACTTCCGAAAAAAGGGCTTCCGGGTTTGTGAATGAGTTTACCGGCATATAAGTCATGGGGTTATTGGGGTCAAATTTAAAGGGAGTTTTTATAAACTCAAGAAACTCTTCCCGTGTATTTATTAAAAATTTATCCGGTTCTTTCCAACTAATGGCGGAATCGCCGAAGCGGTTTTTCGTATATTTACTCAATTCTTCTGAAGACATTACATCATTAGTTTCAAAGAATTCCGAGCGTTCAGTATCGGTAAGAGAATCAAACTTTATTTCCGGTAAATTCTCAATATTATTTTTGGAGCTGTCTTCAAACTCCATTTTTCCAAAGTAACTGTAGCCGTTATCAATAAGCTGCATAAACAATTCTTTGGAAATAAGACCACTTGAACAAATACTGTACGAATCTTCGCCAGTATCAATTTTGTAGCCTAATATTTCGCCATCACGTACTATCTTGTGTGTTAAAATGTTCAAACTTGATTCACTCCTCTTTAATCATTTTCTTGTAAATATTTTTCAAACGCTTTAGTGATTTCTGATTTGTTAATCATGTTGAAATCAACCATCATTTCCAATACTTCTGTTAACACATCGCTTGCGTCACCACTAGTCGAATAGCCTTCATTTACGTGCTCATCAAATATAGTTTTTGGCAATTCAACACACCATGCATTTGTCTGCCCATGAAGGTCATCATTGGTAATAATTAAACATTCCACTTTTTCTTTCTCCTTTTTTTATTTAGTAGGCAGGCGGGCTTTTAGCCCGCCTAACCGGTGCAATCCATTAGCCGTCTTGTTATGTCATTTCAAACGCTTCTGCGTATTCGGTCAGAGCACGGCTGCCGATACCTAAATTCGTTATCGCGTTTTCGATTGCTTGCTTACGACCTTTCGCTTTATTGTCATGAGTTTCTTTCAGCTTCTTCAGCGTTTTTGAAGACGCCACATTTTGCTCGGTCAGAAACACGGCGGCGACTTTTTCGAATGCCGCAAGGTCGTCTTTGCCGACTTCAATCATTTTTTTCATGCTCTTTAAAGCATCGTCAACTTGCTGTTTGTTAAGTTTAATATGACTCATTAATTACGCCTCCTTACGGCTAAACTTCGCCATGATGTTCTTTGACTTTATCAATGACTTTTTTAATCGCATTGATTAACGGCTCAATTTCTTTCGCGAGTAGCTTATATTCTGCGGATGATGCTCGTAGTGATTCAATGCACTTCTTGGCTTTTGTGCCTTTCCAACCGTCTGAAATGGTTTCGATAATTCGGTCCAATTCACGTGATTGGTTTAAAAGCTTCTCGTGGTAAATAATTGCATTAAAGTTAAAAGATGTAATCTGGTCTGGTGTAAACTTCATTTGCTGTGCCATTTACCGTGCCTCCTTTTTTTTCGGTGATATTGCCATTCTTATATGTGCCGTAAGAATGATTTTTTTTAATAAGTCCGAATACTTTGCGGATGTTTTACTGTAAATTGAAAAATTCACCGAATGTCATTCCTATCCATGATTGCGTATTCATTCTTCGCTTCTCAATTCTGATTGTTACAAAGTCCGTAAAATCGTCACCTCCCGGAATACTGCCTGTTCTGCCGGTTATACCGATAAACTGGCCCGGCCGGAAACTGTTCATGCCGCCGGAAATGAAATTCGTGTAAAATAACTCCCTATTGGTTCTTGTATCCCGACATGACACCTAATGCCCTATTATGATT
>Ga0123352_10009084_pt1:7500-15529 | contig 15529 bp, 5 predicted proteins | sample TergutLab28metaG_FD_89700 | JGI IMG/M metagenome (GOLD analysis project Ga0123352, IMG submission 89700) | Labiotermes labralis P1 segment gut microbial communities from Petit-Saut dam, French Guiana - Lab288 P1 | ecosystem: Host-associated > Arthropoda: Insects > Digestive system >... | reverse complement strand
ACACATACACACACCCACACATTACAAAACCCACACATTACAAAACCCACACATACACACACCCACACACACACACACCCACATATTACAAAACCCACACATACGCACACCCACACATACGCACACCCACACATTACAAAACCCATACATACACACACCCGCACACACTACAAAACAAGTTAAAACAAACACAATACAAGATACACACCAAATAAAATAGTCACAATACAATCCAGTACCCTCAGTAAAAGCTCACCCCAATATACATGGTACTTTTGTCCCCAAAAACTTCAATTTTCGAACCATCAACACAGAAACTTGCGTACGGCACGAGCCACCACAAAATTATGCGTGCCACAAGCAAGTTCCATTCTGAGCTTTCACAAATATTAGGCGCCTAGGATTGGTGCACCTCCGGCAGAGTGTACATAAGATCAGCTCCGGAGTTCAAGGTGACGCGTTCTGTCCCTCCGGCAATGACTGTAAACTCTGTTTTCTAGGTGAAAGGAATTTCAACGTCCCCGGAGTGTGGGTGGTTTCCCTCCTCCAGGTGGGATATCAGGGGCTGGACGCGACCCGTGTAGCAAGTGCCACTTTATGGTTTGCCTTTGCTAGAAACCGTGAGAGAGTCCTGGACATTTTACGGTGAACTTGTAAGCTCGGCGGCCAGCTGCTCCCCTTCCTCCTCTCTGTTTCTTTTATCTTAGATATAATACGGTTTGTGTTGGGCCCTTAGAGGTTTCCTGACCTCATCAAACTCAATCAGAAGCAGCAATCGACTGCAGTAATGTTTCAGACAGTATGACGGTGAAAGATATAGAAAGGAACATCCATGTTTTCTGGTAGAGAAAACAGACAGAGACAAAGAAAAGAGGGCGAAGGTGGGGGGGGGGGAGGAAGAACGAGAAGGGCTGAATTTGCCAGACAAGGACATGTTTATAATGCAGGGGAAAAGTGACATAAGTAGCTCTTCGACGAAGAATGGTAAGTATAAAAATACAGGAACCAAATACGTTAGAATTATGAAACAAACTGCATTTTGAAGAGAAAAAATCGGAGAGTATATATCATGTTTAAAATATTCAGTACCTATATTTGTTGAATAATTATATAAAATGCAACTTTAGAGGTTAGCGGTGCGGTACGACACCTATAGGGGTCGTTAGGCGTCAAAGGGTTAAGAAATTCACTCGTCGCCTGTCAGATTAACCCTCTCATGGCAGAACATGCAAATCAACTTACTGTTTTCGTGCTGCATGTTCCTGACAAAGTAGGAGAAAAAGTGTTTCATACTCACAAAACATAAACCTGTTGTCTTTGTTAATCTTCATGGTTGCACCGTGCATTGATAATATAAAATTCTTTATTTGTCCAACTAATGCACACAAATTATATTAAATAATTATTAAAACATTTAGGATTATAAAATTTGCTCCAACATGTTTCGGTTTACATAAACCATCATCAGGGATCTACAGCCTGTGCTTAGCTAAAATTACATTTCTGGTTCCAGTATACGTGTCGTATAGATGTGTTCAGTGTCATGGCCGCATATGCAAATTATTTAACCTTTTGGCGCCGGAATTATTTTCTTAATTTTAGCACACCCTGTATATAAAATGTGAATAATACAGGAACCAAATACGTTAGAATTATGAAACAAACTGGATTTTGAAGAGAAAAAACGGAGAGTATATACCTTGTTTAAAATATTCAATACCTATATTTGTTGAATAAATATATAAAATGTAAATTTGGAGGTTAGCGGTGCGGTACGTCAACTATAGTTGACGTTAGGCGTCTAAAGGTGAATATAATTTGTATGCATTAGTTGGACAAATAAAGAATCTGTTATCTCCTCGTATTTGTCTTTTTTTTGGCCTTATGTGAGAAACACGGATGGTTCTGACCCACAGAAAGCATTCGCCACAACTAAGCAGTACATTTTATCTGTGCATCGCAATGACGTCACTAATCCCAATGCCCCACGAGTTTATAAAACTTTGAGTGAATATTCCAATTACCGATCTGACATCGTCGCCCTGGTTGTGACATTTACCAATTTATCATTGTCTTTCCTTAACCTCTACAATCATTACAGCGTTGTATAATTTAAACCCATTTTAATTAATCCTCACTCAGTACTTCTTTGTTTCGAATGTCTGGAATGTCTTGTACTGTACTGTACTACCACCAATCTAATCTTACAACTAAAACCGGTCCTCAGTATATTTATTTTACCCAGACGTCGTACTGTCTAAACCACTGGTACAGTACCACAATGCTTGCTATATGAGCCACTAACTGCACACCATATGGCTGGCAGTTTGCCAGTCGACTGTATCTCTTACGGTTCCTGATATAAAGAACGACAATTCCGCTGAGCAGCATTAAAATTTTAGTTTTGAACTAAAACATATTGTGTTTACTGAGAGGTACGGAATAATATTTTAAATAATATTTTTTTTGGCTGAGAAGCTATAAGGATCAAAGCAGTAGCACGTCAGGCTAACACAGGTAGTTAATAAAGCAAATTTCTTTATTTAACTTCGTAGCTGGATGTTTCGGCCTAAGAGTAAACCAAGATCGCGCTAAATGTAAAAAAAACATAAAAAATATCAATTTTTTTGTGGCTTTAAAAAAAACGACCAAAGTCTTAAATATATTCCATGCATATTTTACGGTTAGGCTGATTGTGGCTTACTTTTAAGACGAAACGTGTAGCCACTTTGTAAGTGACAATAATTTGTATCGTAAACAACATTTTGTTACACCGAATTCCGTGGCATTTTATCACTGTATTGCAAACTCGACGGTATGCGGTCTTCTCTCTTCAGGGTTGTTACGCACCGCAGCCAGAACCCTCGCACAACTTTTTGCCTCAAACCCACATCACGCAGCTACAAGCTCCATATGCCACTGTAACCTTCACCTCTCAGCTACTGCAGCAGACCACCTTTCATTATAGGGCAGCTTATTTCTAAAAGCTACTAAATCCAAGAGAATAAAAGGAAAGACAGCAAAGAGGAAGAAAAACGAATTAACGACAATGGCCACTGAGAAGGAAGAAGAGGAAGCCGACATCTGATAACTTCTTTTATGGCTAGTTACGGCAGTGGAATTGTTTCGTGAGAATCCTTGCTGTATCGGTGTCTGCGGTTCTGAGCGGGACTAATGCATCGACGGTGTACGGTACGTACAGTGGCACTGTGTATCGGCTGGCGCCCTGACCCGGCAGATCAGATGCGGTGTGGGCTTTCAGCTTTACTCTGTGTTCTTTAGCACTCCGGCAAGAAGAATTGTTTCTGGGGGTTTTGTTCTCTAGGTACACGGTTCATTTCTTAACTCAGAGAAACAGACTTTACGTGTCACCTCTCACTCCCACCACTTCAGTGAGTTGATTCTTCTAAGACCTTTCAAGGGACAAATCAACCAGAATTAAGATTCAGTCCGTACCGCGCAGTAAACACATTGAGTCTGGGCCATAAAGATCAACCAGTTAATGCTGTAAAGGGAAATAATCGCTGTTTGTTCTCAGATCTATATAAAAAAACACAAATACACTGTGTGGGCAGAACGCAGAATTGTTGAATGTTAACCTTTTGGCGCCAGAATTATTTTTTAATTTTAGCACACTCTGTATATAAAATGTGAATAATAGAGGAACCAAATATATTAGAATTATGAAACAAACTGCATTTTGAAGAGAAAAAAAACGGAGAGTATACCCCATGTTTAAAATATTCAGTATCTATATTTGTTGAATAAATATATAAAATGCAACTTTAGAGGTTAGCGGTGCGGTACGACCACTATAGTTGACATTAGGCGTCAAAAGGTTAAACTGGTTGTATATGTATAGTGACCATTGGGTTTTGAAGGGTTAAAACAGGCCACAACCACTTCACTCCATGCACTACTGTTCTTCTAGCCAGTTGTCTTCGTGAAGAACCCAAACAAACAGAGTACTCTGGACACAGTTCGTCTCCTACCTTCACGAGGCACAGTGGTATCGCTTTGTATCACATGATTTGAAATTAAGAAAGATCTGCGTTTTCTTTCTCTTCCACAGTACAATTTTGTGTTCCCCTTTGTTTTAGCAAAGAATGTTTAAATAATATTATCAATCAGATTTTTATACAAATTATCTATTTCGGTCATCTGCTGAAAAGTGCTTGTACTGCAGCAAGTCGCAGACACACAGTATTTAGATGGAACTGTCAGTCATTGGCAGTCTGAACGAATAATTTTAGACCGTCGGTCTTTGTAAAGGAATAGCAGTGTGTTTTCTGAAGCCATGAAATAATTCCTCTATAACATTAGGATGAGCCAGAGGCTTCAGACTGTTAAGAATCTACCAAGAAATTTTCTTTGAAGGATAATTTAAAAGGAAGATGTGAGAAAAAAAGAAATTTGAAATGCCTGTGAGAAATGAATGCAAAACTAAACGGAACTCTGAAGCGTTACAAAACATGAAACAGAGCATGCGCACTTGCCTTTTGAACAACAAGTTTGATAGAAGCCTCAATCGCAGAGCTATCCAAGCGCGGAAGTTATCTTGAGTCGTTGAGTGGCTCATAAATTCTAAGATATTTTCTAATTTTAACTTTGAAGTAACTTTCCAGCTAACACCGAAGACAGATCGCAAAGTGTTCTGGTAAAGGCCGGCCGAAAACAGAACATCAGTTGATAAATGTCCTCCAGACATTTATCTAAGGAAAACAATGTTCACTGTTTTAAGACATGGAAAATAGACGGTAATTTGTATTCATAAACTGCTAAAAGGAAAATACTTCAAAACCTTCCCGGCCTGAAAGTTATTTTATTATTAGAGAAAAAAATTAAATTTACACATCACAGAAAACGCAAAGTATTTCCAACGTAATCATAACTTCTGAAAGTTAATTGCCAGTAAGTCTTACCGATTCTTCCCATTTTTTTGTAAAACCGAAAAATGTAGCTGTTGTTTAAATACAGATACTCTGTTCAAACCTTCAATTTATTATTTTCTTAATATTTGATATGTATGCTGTAATTAATGTAGCTCATACATAAATGGAAATGTGCTCTTCAGCACGGTTTAACTTGTTGAATGACACAAACGGTCCAGACAGTTGCTTCCTCCGCCACCAGAATGCTGTCTAAAGCACAACCCCCCCCCAAGCTGTGAGCCTCCCGCCCAGTAAAATTTTCGGTTTTGCTCGGTATATATGGGATGCCACACGATTTAGATTACGGACGTTTTCAGCGTCTATTGCGTGTGTGTTAAGATCTACAATGGGCAGACCGCTGAGCCATTAAAACCAGGTTGAAGGAAGAGCAGCGGCAAGTCCTAATCTATCAGCAATGACGGAGAAGGTAACCAGCACTAAGCCATCACACACAAATAGCGACAAAATCCTGTATAGGCAATCCAGTTCCAGCGGACGCACGTTCGTAAGTGTTATAAAAAGTCTGAGGATCTTTTACTCCGTGACCGGTAGTGGGAGGGTCTGCCCAATCTCATGGTGTCACAGAAAGTCGCATTATTCACACCGATGACGGTGTCTCAAATCTCGAACTGTCATAAAGTTTTAAACATTTCGACACTGATAAACGTGACAGTACTTGCGTCACCGTGCGTAGTAATGCGTTCACGGCTTCTAACTAAGAGGATTATTCACATATATTTCGGTTTATATAATGCAGACCACCTTGTTGTAGCAGGAAAAGACAAATGTAATTCAAACTAAATCCCACAGAGTGCCACTGATGCAAGGAGTAGTAAGAAAAGAAAGTCACTCCATTTCATACAAACGGAACTTGAAACAAAGAAAGCAATTTCCTTGGATTTAGATTGTCGAGCAATATTTTCGATATATCTATCCTTCTTCTGCCACTCGAATGTTAAAAGAAAACAGAAAAAGTACAGGTACAAAAAATAAAGAGAATATAAGCTAAGTCGCATCTTTGGAATCTTACAATATTCAGATGTTTTTCGCTGTACACTAAAACTGAATGAGCCGGCGGTCTTTTTCCGTTCAAATACACGGACTCTCGAAACAGCCGTTGGATTTCTGTTGTTTGCTTAACACTTGAGGTCGCTGATAACCACCCAAGGATCTATTCATTAACGAATTTCATGGAGCACAGCCATCAGGTGGTCAAATTTCTCGCCTTCGTATAACTGGAAAGTTCATTTCCGTATCATATTTGACATGGCCAATTCCTGTGGTATTTTGATTTTGGTCACAAAATAAAATGATTAAGAAAATTTTGCACTTGCGCCAAACAAAAACCTAACCTCAAAAATTTGCACGCCTCTTCTTTCAGGTATGAGCCTTTAGGAACCTACAATAAGTGGCTGTTGGTCTGTATCTTGTCTCATACTTTGCATATTGCTACATTAATTATAACGTGTAGGGAAATATATGTACAACCTAACAGCTCTGGTGCTGCAGCTGGTCCGATGCTGCAACATTCTCAGTTCGGGAATGTGAGATTTTGTACGTTTTCAAGGGGGGGGGGGAACCTGATAAAGGCAAGAAATATCTAAGTCTTTCCCCCATTTTTACACAACACAATACATTCTATCCGCATCCTAGCAACAGACCTACAACTCCGCCACAATCGACTGCAATCCTCTTAGTAGAACAGGGAGAATTATTATAGTGTGTGTGTGTGGTGTGTGTGTGTGGGTGTGTGTGTGTGTGTGAGTGTGTGTGTGTGTGTGAGTGTGGGTGTGTGTGTGTGTGGGTGTGTGTGTGAGTGTGTGTGTGTGTGTGTGTGGGTGTGGGTGTGTGTGAGTGTGTGTGTGTGTGTGTGGTGTGTGTGTGTGTGTGAGTGTGCGTGATGTAGTGACAAGCACCGCAGTTCTAAATGAGCCTACATGCTGAAGTCAATGTTATCTGAAGTACATTTCATCTCTACTGCTCACCTTGTACTTCCTACGATAAGGATGGGCGTAAATTCAATTACTTACGGCAAGTGGCGTGGAGTGGGAGAGTAAAGCGCGCAGTTTAGTTGGAACAGAGGAGAGAGGCGCTTCATATTCGCACTTTGTTGGAGCAGCGCATTAGGAGAGTAGAATGGGAAACTGTTCTCAGTGTGCTCTGACGGTGATCAAGATATTTCGTTTCCCGCATGGAATGATGGGTAGACGCGTACGTGGTGGCGATAGCCGCATAGGATATCATATGTACATGTTATACAGGGTGGCGCGAGAGTCACGTGACACTGGTTGCACCATGTTAAATATCGGGTGTTAAGTGACTGTTCAGTCACCCTGTATTTTTTCTAAAGTAACAGAAATAAAACCCCTCAACACTTTCTCGTAATTTCCTCCGATACAAATTGTCATGAAGATTATTTCGCAGGTGCAAGGTGTGGTATGTGCGTACTGACAGACGTACCGATTAAGCGATTTAATAAGCACTCCACAGGGACGCGAATGTAACAAAGTAATGCAGTTTTTAGGTGATGCCTAATGGCAGAACGTTCATACCAAGTTCCTTAAGCACATGTTCAGAAGACGAAAAGCACACATGCACGCACGCAAACATGCATGCACACACACACACACACACACACAGAACATGGTGATGTCACAGACTATTTTTTTTTCAGAAAGGAAAATAGGCTAGAAGAACATCGACAGAATTTCAAACTACACACAGCACAGCCAATATTTGTGCCTTCACAGTTTTGGGTGGTGGGGTGGGGTCAGGAAGGAAACAGTCGAATGTAGCGCCGTTAAGATACCAATGTGAGCCGTTAAGGTACCAATGTGAGCAGTTAAGTTAATAACGTGAGCCGTTAAGTAACATTGTAAGCCGTTAAGGCACCAATGTGATCCGTTAAGTTACCAATGTGAGCCGTTAAGGTAACAATGTGAGCTGTTAAGTTACCAATGTGAGCCGTTAAGGTAAGATTGTGAGCTGTTCAGGTATGAATGTGAGCCGTTAATTTAACAATGTGAGCCGTTAAGGTAACGTTGTAAGCCGTTAAGGTACCAATGTGATCCGATAAGGTACCAATGTGAGCCGCTAAG
>Ga0123352_10009084_pt1:0-2500 | contig 15529 bp, 5 predicted proteins | sample TergutLab28metaG_FD_89700 | JGI IMG/M metagenome (GOLD analysis project Ga0123352, IMG submission 89700) | Labiotermes labralis P1 segment gut microbial communities from Petit-Saut dam, French Guiana - Lab288 P1 | ecosystem: Host-associated > Arthropoda: Insects > Digestive system > Gut ... | reverse complement strand
TATGTACTGTATGCACTGTATGTACTCTATGCACTGTATATACTGTATGTACTGTATGCACTGTATGTACTGTATGCACTGTATGTACTGTATGCACTGTATGTGTTTTATGCACTGTATGTACTGTATGCAGTGTATGTACTGTGTTTACTGTATGCACTCTATGTACTCTATGCACTGTATGTACTACATGTACTGTGTGCACTATATATACTGTATGCACTGTATGTACTGTATTCACTGTATGTACTGTATGCACTGTATGTACTGTATATACTCTATGTACTCCATGCACTGTATGTACTGTATGCACTGTATATACTGTATGCACTCTATGTACTCTATGCACTGTATGTACTGTATGTACTCTATGTACTCTATATACTGTATGTACTGTATGCACTGTATGTACTCTATGTACTGTATGCACTTGGTTTGCAAATTACCAATATCCACGGTGACATTTTTGGATTGAATTATTTGACGCCGCGACAGGCTAGATTGAACTTAGGTAGCCTTTCTTTGAGAGTATGCCTGCATTGAAATTTGGATTTGGTTGCATCATCACAGCACGAAGCTCTGTTGGTGGAGTGTAAGAGGAGAGAGGGGCGTGGCCTGATCACCTACGTTTCGGTTCCTCAGAATCCCTCCCGGGACGGTAGTGTTGAACTAGAGTGCATTAAATCCACTAGTAATATCAATTTGAGAAATTTTGGGGAAGAAACACCACCCAAGACTAAAGAAATTAATTCACAGCCGCAAGAAGTCGTATTGAATGATTCTGAAGCGTGGACGGTCATCAGCAAGGAAACAGTTGTGTTGAGGCCCAGAGCTAAGCATACGGCACTATGGAAAATACAAGGAGGAAATTCTAAAAATCCCACCTGCCTTTTGTGTGTGGAACCGGCACATGTATCTACTGAAGGCATATGCGTGGTCCATGTTTTAACTAGACCTAGTGTAGCAATACACAGAAATCAGCCAGTTGGAAAAATCGTGCTTCCCTGTAGTTACACTCAGTTAAACATGCACGCGCCAGACTTCCCACATGATCTCGAGGTTAGTAAGCAGCTGGACAGCACTCCGGAAATCAGATATCCACCTAATTCTATAACGCCTATGATTGCGAACTTTAGTGATGAGGAACTAACCTTACCTAAGGGAACGATACTTGGGGTAGCCCAAGAGGTTTCTGAGAACTTAGTTGTCTCAGTTAACCATGAGGATGACGCGGATAGAGGTACAGAGCAGACATTTTTCTCTGGAAACAATAATTACCTAAGGGTTTTAAGAAGTATATAGATGAGAAGCTAGCACATTTGTCTGAGCCGAGAGGAAAATTATAGAACCCGTTTTAATTAAATATGCAGGAATTTTCCACGAAGATGAAGACAACGATTTTAGGAGTACTAATGTAGTAGTGCACAAAATCGAGACAGGAGATGCAACTCTTACAAGGAAGGCACCATATAAAACCCCATTTGTTGTAAGACAGGAGATGAACAGGCAGGTTCGGAAGATATTAGATAAGGGGTTCATAAGTCCAAGTTATTCTCCTTGGTCATCGCCAGTAGTGTTAGCGCCGAAGAAATCTGAGAACGGAGTCCCGAAAAACAGGTTTTGCGTGGACTTTAGGGCACTGAACGCTGTCACTAAGTATGATAGCTATCCTTTACCCCGATATGAGGAGACAACGTCGACCCTCTCGGGTAGCAAGTTCTTTCCTGTACTTGACTGTTACTCAGGCTTTTGGCAAATTAATATCCATGAGCCACACAGCGAAAAGACAGCCTTTTCAGTACCATCATTAGGACATTATCAATCCAATAGACTGCCGTATGGACTGTCCAATAGCCCAGCTAGTTTTCAGAGGCTAATGGATCTGGTCTTGAAGAACTTGACAGGAACGGAATGTTGGGTATTTATAGATGATGTTATTGTCTATTCAAATAGAGCGGAAGAGCATGCCAAGAGATTATCTGACGTTTTCGAACGGTTTAGAAGAGCCAATTTGCAACTTCAACCAGAGAAATGTGTCTTTATAAAAGACAAGGTTACATACTTAGGATTTGAATTGTCTTACCGCGGTATTGAAGCGTCGCCGGATAAGGTGAAAGAAATGCAAAATTTCCCCTACACCCCAATCAGTGAAAGATGTTAGATCATTCCTTGGGTTAGCATCTTTTTATCGCAGACTTGTGCCTCACTTTACTGACATTGAAAAAGCTTTGACACAGCTAATGAAAAAAGATAAAATATGGGATTAGAACCAAGAATGTCAGGAGTCATTCGATAAGTTGAAGAGTAAATTAAGCAACAGCCCTGTGTTGGCATTTCCAGATTTCAAAGCGCCATCTTTATTCACAACTCATGCTTCAACATTTGGACTAGGTGCGGTCTTGTCTCAAGTGCAGGAAGGCATTGAGAGACCCATTTCTTTTGCAAGCAGGCAGCTTAATAAAGCAGAGAGCGCTTATTCAGTATCAGAACTAGAGACATT
>Ga0123352_10009083_pt1 | contig 15531 bp, 9 predicted proteins | sample TergutLab28metaG_FD_89700 | JGI IMG/M metagenome (GOLD analysis project Ga0123352, IMG submission 89700) | Labiotermes labralis P1 segment gut microbial communities from Petit-Saut dam, French Guiana - Lab288 P1 | ecosystem: Host-associated > Arthropoda: Insects > Digestive system > Gut ... | reverse complement strand
GTAGTAGTAGTAGTAGTAGTAGTAGTAGTAGATCTATAGATCTAATAGTATATCTATTAAGCCTGCCCCAGTGGCCGCGTGGCTAAGGCGTAGGTCTACAGCCGCTCGCCTGCTGAGAGTGTGGGTTGGAATCCCACCGGGGGCATGGACGTTTGTCTGTTGGGAGTGTTGTGTGTTGTCAGGTAGAGGTCTCTGCGACGCACTGACCACGCGTCCAGAGGAGACCTACCGACTGTAGTGCGTCGTTGTGTGTGATATAGAAACCTCAAGAACGAGGAGGCCATGGACCGCGTTGGGCCGCAACGCCACAGAAAAAAAATCTATTAAGTACTTGACAAGAAGAACGAAATAATTCTTGCCAGAAGCTTTAAACAGACACTTGCATGTAGTGCCGACATCAAGAATTACCGGAGCCACAACTCCACTCCCCCATATGCCTTCACGGTGTCAAGAGGGACGACTCCTTTACTTTTTACTGTAAGACGTCAAATAGAGAAGAAAGTTCCAAACAAAAAAAGCAAAGAGAAAAGGTGCATTCGAGGATATAAGGTGCATATCGACGACGAATGCAATCAATAGATAAGGTGCAAAACAGGGTCAAATTCAAGGAGATGGAAGGATGCTCACCTCATGAACAGAATACAAAAGAGCCAATGGAGGAACGTGATAACTACAAAAACCGGCTGGCAGTCGCTAAGACCATATACTACCATCGAATGATAGGAAGACACAGAATAATGACCTGGAAGAGAAGTGAATGAAACATACTGTAAAATAATTATCGTGGACACAGTTTAACAACAGAAATTCTCAATTGCGATTGACGGTTTCAGAATAGAGATCTGAAAGCGATGTGTCCAGACTAAGAGGCAGCAGTCCTATTCATTCTTCTGTGACGTTATAAACGGTATGAAATGTTATTATGAATTGCAATTTACAGATTTATACCTGCTAATAGAATAACAGCAGAAGACAATCATCTTTGAGACGCTAAATTATTAAATACTCAAAAGGGTAGACGTGCCTATACCAGCATTTATAAATTTCATTTGACCTCAATATGCAGTTTCTCACACACCCTGTTGTCATGGTGAAGCGTCAACAATAGACTGCGGAGCGTGGGCAATATCAGTGACTGTCCCACATCTTAGGTTCTCCTTTTACAGGACGTATGGAAGAGGAAGGCAATTTGAAATTGTGGTGCTCGTTGAACGTGAATGTTTGAATATGAGATTCCTTTAATGTACAAATTGTAGTTTCAAACCGTCTTAACCTGCATGACAATCACTGTTATAACAAATTTTCGCAGTACTTCTGCACATCTCTACAAATTGTTCATCTTGACACAGTTATCTTTAATTCGTTTATCTAGCAAACAGTTTGAAGTCAGAGAGTAAAGTAAATATTTGCTAAAATTACTTGTGGCATTTTCAAATTAGAATGCAAAATCGGGACACACACAATCACATACTCATTACACAGCAGATAAACAAAATAAACATTCAGGGAATTTAACCCAAATGCAAGGCACGGCAGTTACCATGTTGTACAAACGTTAAAATAATCCTCTAGTAATTTTATGTTTATGGTTCCATGCATCGCCGATCTATATTAATAATTGTCCAACGAGATGCAACACAAAGCAGTCTATTTATAATTCTGCAAGTTCACTCTACATGTTTCGGCTGCCCAACGTGGCCAAGCTAGCTTGGCCACGTTGAAAGGAGGTAACTGCACAAAAAATATGACCAGTCCCGGAGGCTGTAGTTACAGTTTTGTGTACTCCTGATGATGGGTATGGTTGACACCCGAAACATGTAGAGTGAACTTGCAGAATAATAAATAGATTGCTTTGTGTTGCATCTCGTTGGACAATTATTAATATAATTCCCTACGAGTTCAGTTAAGTGACTCGTTTTGTTGTCTGGATAAACAAAGAGTGCATTCATAAAGTGCACTGACCTGTTAACTTAGTAGTTCACAATACCGATGCTCACCATGAGGCAAGAACTAAAATTTTATGGATTATGCACATGATCTCCATGATACATAGTGTACATTATTTAACAAACTAACTACTAGGAACAGTTACTGGATCGGTTATACTCAGTTTATTAACTTATGTTTTATTAATGAGTCTGTCCAAAGTTCAGATTAAATGACGTCGAATAAATGGATGATGGTGCATAACTAATTGCAAAATGTGTGAAGGGAACGGTCATGGCATAAATAAAACCAACTTTTTGTGTCGCTACAGCCCAAATCAGGCCTAGGCTGAATGACTGTTGTGGTTTTTCGTACACACACATTCACACCCGCCAGAATTCCTCTGAACTTGTGACTAGCTAGTCGCAGAGGCCGTTATCTACACACAACAAGCACCATGCCCTCAGCGGGATTCAAACCCGCGATCGCAACTATCGATCAAGCAGCGCCGACCTACGCCTTAGACCGCGCGTCCACTGCGATTGGCTTACAATTTAAGACAATATACCAGAATTTGCGCCAAGGAGTTGAGGAAATCTGATTTATATCTCCCTCAAATTATTCAGTGTTTGTACCAAGATCCGCGCCTCTCGAATAAGTCGGAAGCCTTATCACCAGACCCATTCGATCACGTTACTCCATGTGGTTCAGTTATATCAATATGTAGCATATAGGTATATACGTGAATGCAGTAAAGGACCACCAATTAATAGACAACTATGTTAAGTGGAAAGAAAAGAGCAACGAAACCAGGTTACAATTGTTAGGCCTATACAAGTCTTGAGGTTGTCACGACATTAAGGATTCAAACTATGCGCTATTGTGTTATGATATCGTGTAATTTGGCAGGTGGGTAATCAACGTCCTGCAGGAAAACACTAACTCCGTTTTTAAGGTGGGAATACAATCCTGGGATTTGCATTTGTAACAAATTTATCCATCTTAGTAACTGACTAACTTAATGCACAAATTCTTATTTTATAACATGTTTATTACATTCCTCTACATGTTTCGAGCACTATAGTGCTCATCATCAATGGGTCAAAATTGTATTATACAGCATCTGGTATCACCACACTGAAACAAGTGAGTGGTCTAAAATGTTTGAATTCATATATAAATTTTACTACTACGTGCCCATATTTATAAAATGGTATTTTAGTAATTTTAGACCACTCACTTGTTTCAGTGTGACGATACCAGATGCTGTGTAATACAATTTTGACCTCCTGACGATGAGCACAGTATTGTTCGAAACATGTAGAGGCATATAATAAACTTATTATAAAATAAGAATGTGTGCATTAAGTTGGTCAATTAATAAGATTATACTGAGATGCACGCTCAGCAAAACATCAAAATTTATCCGTGTATTAGACAACACGACGTTACACACCGACGAGTAAAAATTGTGACAGTAGTAAAGAATGTGCAGAACTGATTATTCCTACGAAGCAGAGGACTTCTTAAGAATCTAACAGTTGGTACGATAGTAAAATATTCTCAAATACTTTATGTAACGAGATATTAATTATCCAATAAAGAATCGTCTGTTGGCGGTCCCTATCCTAAGCGAAATAAATCCATTTTACAGCTTCACACTCTATTTGAGGTCCACCTTAGAAATATTTTTCCTTCTACATTTAATTCTGCAAAAAATAAAACTGCTTTGTTTATGTCATGTGTGAATGTTCCAATTAACTGGCATGTTGTGCATTAAATGGCATGTTGTGCATTAACTGGCATGTTGTGCATTAACTGGCATGTTGTGCATTAACTGGCATGTTGTGCATTAACTGGCATGTTGTGCATTAACTGGCATGTTGTGCATTAACTTGCATGTTGTGCATTAACCGAAAGCTTTGAAACTTCCTTCCCACCCCCACCCCACCCTCTGCATTTCAAAACCCAATCTTATCTCCATTTTTGGACGCCATCCCAAAGACATCTTAACAGTATATTTCGATCCCTACCTACGTCTTCAAGTTGGATGTAGGCACAGAGCATGCTGCAAGACCATACAAGACACCACGTCTCCACTCGTGTATGTGCACTTCTGTGTACCTTGGTAAAGTAACTGACCGTAAATCTACCTGACAGCAAGCCCAGGATGGTAAGCATTTCCGCTGAGTAACATTAAAGCACTGCGTTCCTGCCAGCGAAATTTAATGACGTATAAATTGCTTACGTCAGGAGCAGTGTCAACAGCCCTTGTCCTGTGCAGAGCATTATAACCCAAGGGATTCTCCTCATGAACACTTGTCAAGAATTTGTCCACTTGTTACAGGCACAATACCGAGTGCAGCAGTAACAGTACTCGATTTAAGCCCTCGAAGAAAGAAATCAATCTAAATAACATACAAAAAATTGTAGTGACTTCCCACCACACAGAAAATTTTCAGATTCTCCGTTATAGAGTTCAGCCGATTAAGTCCGATTAGATAAATAGAATCACTGTTTGTTCTGAGAATCAAAATAATATATGAACAATCTCTGTAGGCAAAATAAAGTGTTATGACACATTAAAAGAAGTAGAAACTACAGTTATCAATGTATTGATAGTATTAAATTTGATATTTCGAATTCAATAATAATAATAATTACTATTATTAACTGCAATTGGGTTGTTACCCGGTGGCAGTGGTTATTTTGCATGTATACAAAATATAAAATTGGTTACTACTAAATTTAAGTCGGGAGGGCTACATGAGAAGCGCGTAGTGGCAACTTGGAATCTTGGGAACCATCTCAGCATTTGCTTATAGACACAGGGAAACCAAAAAAAACCTGTGGCGATATGGTCGAACGGAGGACCTTCCGAATACTGACTTCTAGCCAGCAGTCCGGCATCTACAGTAAAAAGCATCTATCAGTGCCTCCGCTCCAAAATACAACTTAAATATCCCATGGCACTCATCAGACATTTACTGTATGCGATTTCACAAGAGCATTATGCATATTCTACGGTATATTTAAGTCCTGACACCGATATCCTTACACAATGGACTGTGCGACATAGGGAAACAGAAGCAACAAATCTGCCTTAGATGGAATTTTGGAACAGTATTTATATATTATTGTACGTCTGCATTCCTACCCGGAGTTCACCGCAGTATAAAAAAAGTATGGGCTATTTTAAAAATCTGGGGGCTGCAAAGAATATGACTTCCTAGCGACAGGACATACAGGAGCTGGCCGAAGAAAATTCCCATGAATAGTAACGTCAGAACGAGTGTCACTGTACAATCATGTAAAAGACAATATACTCCAGAATACTGTCAGCTCCTGGTTCACTGAATCTGATTTGGACACAAAGCGGGGGTTGAAGACGAGTGCAAGTACTTGGGTTACAACTGGACTCCGAGTGAATAAATGATGTACTGAGGTAAGAAAGAGAGACGACACTTGAGGGTTGTTTGGCCGTGCATCTTCCTCATGAAATAAAGTGAAATGCCAACTTGATGCAACTGGGTAATTTTATTAATGTATTCTTAGCTCGACATGTTTCAGGTACATAAGCCCATCATCAGGAGCATTAGATGTTGTGTTGCAGCATACGGTTTTCTGCACCGAGTGTTTGGATGGGTGGTGGTCTTGACAGCCGTTGCCTAGGTCGTGTGTGCGGTGCGGGCACCGCCCGCACCGCACACACGACCTGCTCCTGATGATGGGCGTATGTGCCGGAAACATGTCGAGCTAAGAATTTATCAATAAAATTACCTTGTTGCATCGAGTTGGCATTCCTCATTATTTCAGAGACGATACTGTTGCTAGCGTATTCGGTCCCTCCGCGGCGCTTTGACACCCCTTCCATAGTACGCCAGAACGTAAGCAAAATGTCAGCGTGCAGCGGTAGATGTACCATCAGACAACGATTCAGACCTACCTACAGTTCCAAACAGAGCCTGCACTAGGACAGAGCGGCCATTTATCATCTATCGACCATAACAATGGAAACATCAGCGAGAAAGAAGCTTATAAATAAAGAGGACATACACATAGAATTTAGTTGAACATAAATCCCTCTCAAAGAAGATGTCTTAAGAATTCTTTAAATTTCAGGGGTATAAAATTCAGAGGCAGACGTCCTTCGAGTAATTTTGCACCGCATTCAAACTGTTCGGTATTTCCGCGCCGACGTCAGCCGAGACTTTCCTAAGGTCAACTGCTGAATCCGTTGTTGTTTTAATCGCAAAATGCTAATATAACATAATTGCGTGTTTTAATAAGTGTTAGAAACACTCGTTTTGCGTTATAGTGCCACTAACATACGCAGGAGTTTTAGGAGATAGAAAGTAGTCAAAAAAAGGACATTTAACTGAAGTCAAAAGCTCCCTGGTTGGAAATTTTTTGTTCGAAAACGAGGACGCAGCCGGAGGAAAATGGAAGTAAGATAACCAAAGTCTACACTAATAAATACACTATTATTACAGTGTTAATGCCAGGTACAACGCGTTTTTCTGAGTAATTGCTTATGTCTACTGAAACTTCCGTCTCAGCCGCATACAAGCGCGACTTGGATTTTAATGTTTCTGACCTAAGACAGCGCTGAACACGCCGCCCTTTATAATATGCGGCAGCACGAGCGACACATTCTGCTTCACTGACATTCATCGATCATTTTTTGAAGTGACTCTTTTCACTCCTTGACCCGATTCGTCTTATTCTACCCTATGCGCTGAATCCATAATACAAAACCCAGCCACGTGTCCGCAAAATTTTGCCGCTGGTGAAAGTCCATATGCAGCGCTGAACGTGAAGTAATGCTTACATCGACCGGAAACTGATGCGCAGTGACTGACGGCGGTTGGACACGTACCAGAATATATAATCCGATCGCTTCATGAATCAATGAAGTGGCTGCTGACCACTAAGAGCTTATGCGTATTAAACTGTCGTCGAGGTACCGCAAAATTCCCCAGAATTGTCAGAGGAAATTGGATTGTGTTACGCAAGAAGAAGGAGAGAACAGTCGGCCCTGTTGTTTACTGGCCACTGCGCCATTACGACGTGTGGGGAACGGAGGTATTCCTCCATGCATTCCTGAAAAGTGCAGTTTAAATAGGGGAGTGTCAGTGTTATAACCTGGCTGCTGTATTCCAAGAGGATCAGTCTTCAGTACAAATGACATAGAGAGGCCCAGTGTCAATAAGTGTCATTTTAAACGCTATTTTTTAAATTTTAAAACGAGATGTTTAATACAAAAAATTTTTATGCATTCCTTGTTTCCCCATCCAAGTTACATTCCGTGACTACAGTATCCTCACATGTCTCGCTACCCTAATAATAACGTAACGCTTAACACTCAACCTTCCTTGTCATGTAATAACGGAATTATCAAACACAATTTGAATTACAAAAATACTACATTCAATTTTGCACGCTATGGAAGCGCAGAGCTCCGTACAGAAACTTATTTATGACATCGGCGGGCACATCCAGTACACAGCGCATAACAGGCAGCCACCAGCTAGTCCGAATTAATAAAATATAACTGCAATGCCAACCCTAGTGGAGGTGCAAAACTACACAAGAGCATTTCTACTTAACGATCAGTTCTACTGATGAACACATTTCTCCGTCACAAAACACTTGCAAAGCATCTCAGAGTAGTTGTGCTTCTCACTAAACATACTTCACTAAAAAAGAACTGAAGCCAAAATTTTAATTCTTTCACAATTTCTTCAGGTGCAGAAAGTCCTAATAAATATCTAAAAACATACAAGTAGATTTATTTATCTCAGTATTTAACCAAATTGATGCATAAAATTTGTTTCACAATAAGTTTTATTTCATGCCTCTACACGTTTCGAGCACATGTGCTCATCATCAGGAGGTCAAAATTGCATTACACAGCCTCTGGTATCAACACACCTGATGATGACACATGTGCTCGAAACATGTAGAAGCATGAAGTAAAACTTATTGTGAAACAAATTTTGTGCATCAAGTTGATTAAATACTGAGATAAATATACTGAGATGCACAGTCAGCAAAACGTCAAAATACAAGTAGAGTTATCTCTGTAGGCCAGGATGGTACATGGAGTGGTGGAGTTACGATTCATCTCATTTGTCAATTCGGCATTAGGATGAAGGTGGGCAGTCAGATTCACTCTGCGACCGAATTACCCCAGTGGAAGGCGCCCCTGGCATCCACTACTGGAAGATGGGTGGGCCCTAGAACCAGCCTCAATGCTTCTGAAAAGAGAAAAATTTCCTGCCTTTGCTAGCAATCGAGCCACGATTCTTCGGTCGTTCATACGGCACAATAGGTATCCGAGCGATTTACAGCTTCAGAATCATGTCTGAAAATAAATATGGCCAAAAATCCAAACTACGGCTGCTAGAGGAGAATACAAACTGAATTATAAAAATCAGATATTTTTTAAATGAAGAATTTCTCTTTGTAAATATTTATCGACTTTCACTTCTGTAAATTTATCAAATTTAGTGCATAATGATTCTTGCTACAGTCACTGTGTAATGCGAACATGCTGCAGTTATCTCAGTACGGACATGCAATAAGGCTGTTGAAATACATCAGTGTGTCTCTCTCTCTCTCTTCAGATGGATGACTTTTAGCAACGATTCTTCGGTCATCGAATGAAACCAGAAAGTAACGAAATTTCGTGCGATCAATATTTTTGGAAATTACTTCTACTAACATATAAGCCCTACTTTCTTTCGTAATTCAAATATACTCACATGCAGCCCCTAGTATCTACAGTTTATCTTTGAATTTATTCCTTTAGACCTGAAGACAGAGGCACTATGATTCCGTGAAACATCAGTGTCAGGACACAAATCTTTACTGTATCTAAACCCAAAATGATACATTCTTAACGTTAGTTAATTGATTTTCCGATTAATACAACACTATAAACGAATATAAAAATGGGAAATCAATAAATGGACATTGACTGAAAGGATAAAAGGGAATGATTTTACCTCTTGAGAGTATACATTTTCAATTTACAGTTTAAGATTTAGGCCTACGTCCCTCCTTCAATGTAAGAACCTTCTGCATGATGTTACTGTATGTAAAAATGTTCTCCGTTTTCCTTTCTAGATACTACAAGCCTTAACTTGCGTATACAAATATTTGACAGAGTGTAGAGAGACGTTCACAGTAACAACTTCAGAAAATTATACCAGAACGCAACACAAGAGAGTGATCACCGAATAAGTTGTAAACACTGTTCACTGTCTGTCGTGGACATTATATCTATATATGACATAAACTATCAGGACTGACACAAAATACACTCTCCTTACTAAGAAAGGCGATATTTTTGTCACACCCGATGCCAGTACGCGAAGACAGATCTGTGGAAATAGACTTACAAAAATATTTTATGCCTTACTTTCTACTGGAAAAGAGAAAAGGAAACTAAAGACAGAAAGTAAGATATTTTTATAATGTACGTGGGATTTCAAGTTGCTAATGGCGTACTGAGGCATGAGAAGCGAAAGATGTACTGCACCAAGTATATCATCGGTGTGTATCTGAGGTCCGGTTTTCTGCAACGTGCAATAATGAACATTAAACGAAACAGATAACTGAAGAATAAAAAACTAACTAGATGCCACTTGATATTTTATTGTACTTCTTATGGGCTCAACATGTTTCAAGCATTACTAGGCCCATCATCAGGAGCTCGCGACTATGATGTTGATTACCACTGCAGTCCGGACAACTACTCCAGCCTAACCGCACCTAACCTCCAACCTACAGCAAACTAAGAACGAAACGATCAATGTGGTAATCAACATCATAGTCGCGAGCTCCTGATGATGGGCATAGTAATGCTTCAAACATGTTGAGCCTATAAAAAGTACAAGAAAATATCAAGTGGTATCTAGTTGGTTTTTTATTCTTCAGTTATCACAATGATGCACGGTCCAATAAACACCAGATTAAACGAAGTAGTCTGTGACCTCGGAAGCAGGACAGCTAGCATTACGGGAGAGAGAACTCCGTAAAAAATGCAGATTTAACGTGAAAGCTGTCACTAGAGGTTCTCTAGTCCGTATTTTACAGAACACGAGGCAGTTGGTCCGTCTTCAATACCGCCACATTTTTACACAAACTGTCTACGGTACATTGCCACGGGGAAAGGGCGTCGAAGTCGCGGTAGTTCAGTCGGTGCAGAACCAGACTACGCATAGGACAAGAGACAAATAGCGGTTCGGTTTCCATTCTCCCTAACTTCCAGTTCGACTCTGGGCCTCATCAAGACTCTTATTCAAAAGATACCGGGAGCGCTCAAAGTGACACTGACCAATCTCCTCCACCTAGCGCTGATACTAAGATTGAGTGAAGTTACAATATCTATCCCTCCCATACGCCTTCACCCCTTGAACGGTGACGGCTTTGAACCTGCTTCCAGCAATGTTACCTATATTTCTTTCTTATTCATACAGAAAATGAACGTATTTACCCACAGAAAACAACCGTGGGTTTCCTCAGTCCAATTACAAGATTAATTCCTCCCCACCCGTAGAGCTACCCACTCATCACATACGAAGTTAAACAATCCTTATATTTGAGAACATTATTGCTAAAGAAACCACACACAAATTCTTCAACCTGTATTTCTTCTTAAGAGTTGGCTACACGACACCAATTTACTTAATAATACCCCAAATTCAACGTACTGCTCACTAAGCAATGTTGCTGACTGGTCTTGACTCAAACTGCGGACAGCAGGCACAGCACCGCGTCTTCAGAGTCCATTGTGGTTTCGGCCAACATGTTTGTTTCTACACCACCCCTTGCCTGTATATGAAGCATCTTTTCTTCCCCCTTTGTTCCGTTAAATTGTCCACTCTTTGGTAGTCCAACCATCGCTTTTATAAAAAGAATGTTTCAACCCTTATTCTTCTGCTCTTTCAACCTTCGTGTCCTACATCCTTCCTCCCTTTTTATCTTCTACTCTGTCAGGTTGGATGTGCCAAGGGGGAAAAATCCCACTGGTATGAATTTTTAACAAAACACCGAAATACAAGTGGCGAAGCTGCCCGCTCGTAATATTATCGTATTTCTTGCACCTACGGTTCTTGGAAAATCAAGACACACAGTTTTGCGAGCGCTTTAATAAAAACTGTAAACTGTTTACAGAAATTACGTTACATGGAAGATATGTAAATTTACTCTACTTTCCAATTCGCCGTTTATTTGAGAACTGACTTTATATTTTTCCCTTCGGCTTTGACTGTTTATTTCTTTTTTTGTGTGTGTTCCTACTCTGTTCTTCCACTTCGTTTTCTATCTTCAAACAACAATTCTCTCGCTCTGTCTTTTATTTTACGCGGCTCGTTTCCCAGCGGTATTGCTCTTTATTCTAGCAGTTTCCCGGGAGATGCAAATTATAACCAAATTGAACTTAAAGGCGACATTTGAGTTATTCCCGTTTCGCTCGTCGATTTAACTTATGATAAATAAAAAATGGTTTTGACTATGGTACATTTCATCTAGAATTACTTGTTTTTGGACTGTGTCCATCTTCCGGTATTCTGAACGGTAGTGTTACAGGAGCTGAGTGTGGTTCTGTGCTCAGACGCGAAGTACTGCTACTCCTGAGGCTGGTCCCATAATAAGAGCTGTTATAATCACGCGAACACGTGAACACCTAGATCAGTCACCTAAACTTGTATAATAATCTAAGATCAGTTTTTGTCAAAGGCCGATAGTAAGAAATCTACAACCAAATTATGAGAAGTCCGTGAATATCTGCAGCAAGACCTAATCTGAAGTCGAAAAATCAATGAAACCAAACCAAAAAACCCACCCCTAAAAACCGAATCGAAAGAAAATTTAAACTGACACATTATAGACCTTTATTACCTGTCTATTGATAGTGCCGTCTATGGACGAACTGGAACATTACAAGAGAAATGAAGAAAATTAAGCAAGAAGAACCAACCAGATTTTACCGGCTTCGTTACCGCACTGCCGATCTAAATGAACAATATTTCCGTTCAGTGTTGTGTTGCTGGGCACGCCAAATATATTCGACAGCACGTTTTATCTTTACTTGTATAGCACAAAGGCATTTTCTTGTAATAAAACCAAGTAGACGCACTAATTTCTCAAATTTATTTTTGGAATAAAACTCTACACGTTTCGGATAGTTTCTCTGTCCATCATCAGTAGTCTAGCACTGTATACACAGCAACAGGTATAAGTGATACAGGTTTTGCCGAGTGCTAGACTACTGATAATGGACAAGAAGACTGTCCGAAACATGTAGAGTATTATTCCAAAAATAAATTTGAGAAATTAGTGTATCTCGTTGGTTTTATTATAAGAATATATCACGATGCACGGTTCTCTGAATGACAAAGGTACTTCTTTATTTCGAAATTAACTGCTCTGAACTCAAACACGCTACGCGAAAGGCTATACCACGTACAGATATTCATTACTACCAAGTTTAAATTACTATATTTCTCTCATAAAGTATTCCAAATTATCACCAGTCTGAAGTACAGATACCTGTTCATCCTCTATTACGAGGACAGAAAGTTTTGCTTTTCAGCCATGTCACCAGATTGACATAAGGAGGAGCTAAAAGGTTGAAAATTTTGATCCAGAATGCTCCTTACATATTTCTGAGAATTTTGACCTAATGGAAGAATTTCACGTCCAGATTTGGAAACCACATAGTCGAAGCAGACAAAAAAGTCCTTTCCATTTTTGAACAACATTTCATTATCTTGTGTCATAAGCCCAAGGCCGAACCACAGAATCGTTATCGTGACGCATAAGACAGTAAGGGGCTAAACAGTAAACACCTTTAATATTATCCCGAGACTGTGATTCCTTTGGTCTCCAGCATCCTCAAGTAATATTTAAATGAAAAAGCACAAGTACAATTTTCCACTGAACTATTTAGAAGGCAACAAAGTGCACGGAAAGTAGAAGCCTACATTTTCTTGCTTCTGACTAAACTTGTGAAGGAAATACATATTCTGTGGCTAACACTAGCGCCAGATGAAAGACGGTACATACTATTATTACTACTTAAAACCATGTGGTACAAAATTATATGCTGATGTGCGTCAAAGTATCAGAACTCCTTTCAGCCATGATATTTCAAGACAAGGTGGATAAAACAAGAGAAAGTAGGAATTCACTTGCAGGCCTCTAAAGGACAAATGTACATGCACCTTTCGCATGACGTATTGATGCAGCTTGTACCTCCACATTCAAGTTATTTACAAACCCTTATGTTTTATGCATGTAGAAATGTAACAAATATTGCTATCTATAAAGCTCTTCTGTCAAATCCTCCTTCCCGAATTCCAAGTTCCTTTCCGTTATAAATCCTGAACTGTCAATAGTTGCTCTTTCCATAAGTCTTCTGTCTTTGTGCGAAATATGAATCACGTGACTGTCGTTCAACCCGCCTTGTGCAAAGAAATAAAACTATCCCGTCACGAAGTTTTACGTAGACTTCAAAACAACAACATAGAAATCTGGCACGCTGAAGGCGATGGAAGTGTTCCTACAATCATCATAAAACTCTTCCCTAGTTGTCTCACTGTATAAATAATGATATACCTAATTCCTGACTACAGAATAGTTGATAAATTACACCCGTGTTTAATCAAGCATTATGCTTCTATACCAAGTTTCACACCCATACAAAGAAGTGGCACGATGGTAGTTTTGCGTATAGTAATACTTAACATGATAAATTTTGAGTTATTATATAATGAATTATTTTGCCAAACTCAGTGTCGACTTTAACAAAACTGAACAACAATCATATCACGGATTTCTTTTTCTGTTTTTCTTTCAAAGTTCTCTCGTTCTTCATTCTTACCATCCTTCATTTTTCTCTGTACCTGTTGTAATTTATTCATATTTTCCCATAACATTTGTTCCATCCTTAGAACCATTCAATAAGTGTGATACACCACGTGTTGGCCGTCCTGTACCTTATGCGTGCACATTTAGTTCTATAAGATTTCTTGGAGTCCCAGTACAATTTTTCAGTACCAATGAAGTTCTTTCGTAAGTTAATAAACTTCTAATGATATTTTATTTAATCTACGACTTGTAACACAAAGTCTTCTTAAAGTTACAAACTTTTCAATTTACTGCGATACGAAACTGAGTCCTAAATTACCATATTAATTTCACATCTACAGAATTATCAGAATTTTAAAAAGTCACAGTACTTTATACAACCAAAACTGAAAATAAATTAAGGAATTTCTTATAATTAAAGAACTCTGTATTTTAAATCCTACTTCCCATTATAAGAGGGCTATAGATCTCATTCCTTATAAATTAAGCATTGCTCAATTTTAATAAAAATCCAACCAGATGCAACAGTATGCAGACATTTATTTACTGCAAAGTCACTCTTCATGTTTCGGGTGTCACAGCACCTATCATCAGGAGTACTAAAAACTGTAACCGCACCCTCCGGTACAGGTTGGGCCAGGTTGGAGGGAAGTAGCTGTACCAGTATTATGACCTGTACCGGAGGGTGCGGTTACAGTTTTTAGTACTCCTGATGATGGGTGATTTGACACCCGGAACATGAAGAGTGACTTAGCAGTAAATAAATATCTGCATACTGTTGCATCTGGTCGGATTTTTATTAATATTGAATTACGATGCACGGAACCATGAGTTTAAAATTTAATTACTGCTCGTCGTCAAAACTGGAAAGTATCTAGACAGCTGGAAAGATCAAAACCATTTTCTTTTTTTTATAAGACAGTGACTTCGAAACCAGCAGAGAGTGGTATGTGGAAAGCACACACAGACAGCAATATAAGTAACCGTGGCACCACGTGGACAGCTTGTCTCAACTGCACGTTCATTCTACTGCGAATTCCACGCAACCAAGTCTGTATCCCTACTGTAAGGGTGACGAAATGATGCAGCCTTCTGCGAATGAAATGCTGCCATTTGAATGGCAGCAGCATAGACAAGCGAAACGTCAAACTCACTGAGAATAGTGAGAATGAAAAAGCTAGTAAAAAGGGACTAGGCCAAGTTCAACACAGAAAATACTAACGTTAATCACGGTTTAATTTGGAGTCGGACAGGCATTCGACCGTAACGGGGCCATACTTATATTAACGCCATATTAAAAGCTAGGCAATAAGGCATGATCTACTGTACGAGGCCGTGTCTAAATTTTATAAACTCGGAAGCTTTTAAATATCGTGCAAATATGGACACAGCAAAAACTGTCAATATTAAAATACGAGAAACAGAAAGACATAGTCATTTTTGGTAAAAGCTAACCCCATTTTCTTAACAAAGAGAGCCCCGAAAGTCTTTACGACAACAGTGTGTGTTTGTGTGTGTGTGTGTGTGTGCGTGTTTATGTGTTTGTGTGCGTGTGTGTGTTTGTGTTTGTGTGTGTGTGTGTGTGTGTGTGTGCGGGTTTATGTGTTTGTGTGTCTGTGTTTGTGTGTGTGTGTGTGTGTGCGTGTTTATGTGTGTGTGTGTGTGTGTTTGTGTGTGTGTGTGTGTGTGCGTGTGTGTGCGCGCGTGTCGCGTAATTCGTCCGGG
>Ga0123352_10009082_pt1 | contig 15531 bp, 8 predicted proteins | sample TergutLab28metaG_FD_89700 | JGI IMG/M metagenome (GOLD analysis project Ga0123352, IMG submission 89700) | Labiotermes labralis P1 segment gut microbial communities from Petit-Saut dam, French Guiana - Lab288 P1 | ecosystem: Host-associated > Arthropoda: Insects > Digestive system > Gut ... | reverse complement strand
TGCTTATATCGTTAGTTTCAGTGTTGAATCTATTGTACTTTTACATTAGTACTTTCCGAAGTGTGTGTGCAGTGCCCAATATGGCTGTTTTCTGTAGTTCCTTGACTTCATGTTTTCCTGGTGTGTTGCTCACGTATTTTCTAAATGACTTTGAAATAGCCCCAGTCGCCCCCATTATTACTGGTATCACCTTTGTTTTCACATTGCACATGCGCTGTATTTCTATTGTAAGGTCTAGTTATTTACTTTTATTATTTCTCTTACTATAAACACTGACATCCACGTCTACTGAGACACACGGAGTCACATCTTATAGCCACTCTATTTTCTTCGTCCCAATTTGTAAATACAAAAACGTGCTGGGTCCATTTTCAGTGTAAATCATCATCTACAAAATTTCGTCCTTCATAATTATGATAAAAAAGTTTACATCTTTAAACAATATTTGATGCTTTCAAAAGTTTCAGATTTTTTTGAACCCCCAAACTGCAATGTTACTTGACAACTATTTCGCGAAAATTCATATTTATTCACAAGGATTTTATAGAAAACGAGAGTCTGAATACCGCTGATCTAATATAGTCCACATACAGGTGTAACGTAGACACTGACACATCATACCCCGCTCTGCCTTACGTGACCTTCATGTAAAACTGGCAGACGCGTACGTAAAACGCCTGTAGTACAGAAATACAAATTTGGTGTTATGAAACTTTACTGGCGGACTTCTGAGCAGCACAGAACACAAATACACGGTAGACAGCTAAACACACGCAAAACACTCTCAAAGGGTAACAGAATAAACTTTATACATATGCAAATTTCAACGAATATCTGCAACCAAATGAACCCCAGGTCACAAATTTTAAGTAAGTTTCTCCATAGAAGTATCTCTTTTGTTCAAGAATTCATAATTTCATGACGATGGGGTGTTGAAAAGGGGTGGGTGGAGAAGTGTAATTTAGTTAAAAGTCTCTTTAAAGTGGAGAGCTGAAATGGGGCAGGCGTACATAGCAAATCGATAACCTGTGTAGTAAGACCAGTGCATCCACCCAGTCCTCACGCAGGTCCTAATCCAAAAACATAGCCATTAGTCTCTCTCCTGCGGCACTACACTTGTGTTAGTCTTAGTCTATGAAGAATGACCCTAACAGTTATTAAACAGCAGAGGTAAAGCCCAATGTCTTACATATTTCGATTCTGGAACTAAGTAATCAGCCTCACGCTCCGGCTGTTTTATGCTCAAGTACAGGATTTCATACGGTAGAAGGCTGATTGGGAATTAACGGCCTGCATTGTACTGCGCGTTGTGAGATCTCAAAATCTCACGGATGTGTGGACATAACGTTTTGACGTGCATATGGAGAATACAATACCAATATTTGGAGATAACTGCTGCTTATGTGTGAACGGTGTGTGAACATTTTATATGTTTTGCGTGACAAAATGTCAGCACTGCAACGACAGACATTTTCGAAGTTACTTCCCCAAGAACCAGACATCCCGCAAGATCTCCAGTCAGCAAAGCCGGTCAACAAATTCCCCACATTTTACGCAATCCCAAAGATTAAATACATGTTCACAATGGTCTCTCATTTGTCCCTTGCCCTGAGCCACAAGAATACAGTCCACGTCATTCCCTATTTCTTTAAACCCCATTTTAATAATATCCTCCCTCTATACCTAGTTCTTCCGAGTGGTCTCTTTTCTTCAGGTTTTCACACAAAACCTCGTATAAATTTCCTTTCTCGCGCGTATGTTCCACAAGTCCCGCCCAGCTCATTCTTCTTATTATACAACTGAAAGAGTATCTGGTGAACAATATAAATGACAGCCGGTCCTGGTGGATGCGCGGTCTAAGGTGTGGGTCTGCGGAGGCTCGCTTGCTGGGATTGCGGGTTCGAATCTCGCCGAAGGCATGGATTTCTGTCTCTTATGAGCGTTGTGTTGTCAAGTAGAGGTTTCTGTGTCGGGTTGATCACTCGCCCAGAGGAGCCCTACCGAGCGTGCTGCGTCTGAGTGTGATTGTGAACCATCGATAATGAGGAGGCCCTGGCCCACTAGTGACTGCTGCGCCATTATGAAAATAAGGCACACAACAGGAAGTTCATCATGCTGTCTTCTCCACTCCGCTGTTACCTCGTCCCTCTTAGACCCAAATATCTTTCTCAGCACCCTATTCTCAAACACCCTCAGCTTATGTGCCTTCCTTAGTGAAAGACCACATCTGACACCCATATAAGACAGGAGACAAACTTATGATTATGAAGGTTTCGCAATTTATATTCTTTTGACATTCAAACGAGAAGACAAATCGTTCCGGACAGCATGTTAGCAGGACAGATGTTACACTGTCACTATCCACTTGTATTGCTCCCGAGACCAAAAGGCGGAGGTACCAAAAATCCTTCATAATTTATCGCGAAACTTAGTTGCTGTGAAAGTTAGATATACTTTAAAGATACACCATACTGTCAGCGCTATGCACAGTGCATGTTCCTGTGGTCTCGCTGGCAGGTTTAAACAGGACTGTACGGAGAGTCCGGGCACTCAAACGGCAGGAACCCTTTCAACTGTAACAATGACGTACGAACTCTGAAGTGCCGACCGCATTCAAACGCCTACATGCTCAATTCCGAGAGAAAAAATTGTTCCCAGTCATCTAAGATGTTTCAGCTAGAAGAGACTTCGCTAAGAAGAATTATTTTCTTTTCCGCAGAATCTGTTGGTGGACTTACTATGGCTCCTGCCTGGACCCAGGAGCAGGCAAAATGAAAGGAACGCACGAATTCTGAGTTAGGCTTTCAGTTATCGTGGAGGTGCCTGTAACAATGCTGTCTTCTGGGACGTAACGTCGCTCAATTACCAGAAGTGTGCCAGCGTATTAGAGGAATTCCACAAATTCCACGAAGCAGATTCCTCTCGAAAATCACACTTCCTCGGCCGCGTAAGAAATTCCTCGTATTTTAAAGAACAAAAACACTCAGCACTGTTTTCACAAAAGTCCGACGACGGATCTTATCCTGAGCCCGTTCAATCAGGCGTCTTCAGATCGATTTTAATAAGCTCTTTCTATTTACATCAATGCTTTCCAAGAGAGGGGTACACAGTGGCGCAGTTGGTTGAGGCACTGCGCTACAAGTCGGAAGGTCGCAGGTTCGATTCCCGATGGTGTCACATAATCATTCGGGCCGCACTATGACCCTGGGGTCCACTCAGCCTCTAACGGAAATGAGTACCAGGAATATTTACTGGGGGAAAAGATGGCTGGTGCGTAGGGCTGTCAACTTTGCAACCTTCATTTGCCGATTGTCATGAAATCTGAGAGTCCCAGACTCCTGGAAACCTCAGGGCCTGTACAGGCCTGTAATAGTTTTGCATTCCAAGAAGTCCCTTCCCTCCAGTTTTCCCAATCAAATTCTGAAAGCATTTCTGATCCCTCGTGTATGTTCTACACGCTCAGCTAATTGGATCGTCACTCATTTGATCGTTCGAACAAAATTTTTAAACATTACCGATAAGGGAGTTGGTCATCGTGCGTTCCCCCTACCCCTCCTTCCTCCCCCTGCTCCCTCCTCGCAGTTCATCGCACTTCGGTCCAAAGATCCTCCTCAGAACTCCGTATGGGAATAAATGTTACATTCCTTATTTGCGGCACATAATGGTGCAGTTACTGGCACCAGAAAGAGTAGCTGCAATTTCGATTATCAAGGAATTACTTAAGTATTACAACTAACACAAAAATCAGGGCGTGGCAAATTAACGCGATTTAAATACGTGGCTGAAGGCGTTTCCAGTCATTTTACGGATCAAACTATCTGAAGAACCCTTCAGAGCCCAGTGATTAGTATGAATACAGTTACGTTTAGCAACAAAACCTCAGCATTTTGAGCATTTTGAGCATTTACTGTAACTTTGCGTCATTCATAAGGCCCTCACAATAAAAGTTTTGACAGAATTAATACTTTGTAAAGATATGTGTAAAGGTGAGATTTCACACACTGGAGACTTCATACAATAAATCCTATTTATCTTATCATTACATCTGTTATTTGTTTTTTTTTAATGTTTGTGTGACCGTGCGTCATTGATATATTAATTATAAACAGCCAACTAGATGCAGCAATAATAGTTTTATTAATAATTTCAATCAGCTCAACATGTTTCGGGCAATAATTTCGCCCATCCTCAGGAACACTAGACTGTGTTTACAGCTTGTGGTATAAAGCACCGACGATGTTGCCTGCAGGCAACATCATCGGTGCTTTATACCACAAGCTGTAAACACAGTCTAGTGCTCCTGAGGATGGGCGAAATTATTGCCCGAAACATGTTGAGCTGATTGAAATTATTAATAAAACTATTATTGCTGCATCTAGTTGGCTGTTTATAATTATTGTACATTTGTTATATTAAGACAGATGATGATCACTTGGGCCGAAACAAGTAGCTTGTGTTGGTATTACACACCTTCGGTACGGTAGTTTCATTATCAACAAACTGCACTAATTTCACTTATCCACCCACCTAGGAAACTACGCAAACATGTTTCTGCTATTTCTTATGGCCAACTTCAAGTAGCACTGATATACGAATGATATATGGGGATTTAAAATGCTAAAATACATTGTAAATATATTATTACAATATCCATCTGTGGTGTCGACAATATATTACGTACTTACTCCATGGAGCAGAGTCCTTCTCGAGAAGCTAACCGGTTTTCAGCTAGTCAAGAAATTCCCCGCATTTTATGGAATGCGAAGGTTCATTACCGCATTCTCAAGTGCCCGCTACCTGTCCCTATCCTGAGCCAGCTCGATTTAGTCCATACCCCACATCCCACCTCCTGAAGATCCATCTTAATATTATCCTCCCATCTACACCTGACTATCAGCAATATATAGAGGTAAAGTAAGGGTAAAATTCACCCCAGAACAGGCTACGAAAGCCCACAGGGGAGTACAGGTATAGATCTACTCTTTCTTTAATCTCGACGCTAGATGGGGTGGGTGGTTAACGCCACGACCGGCCACTTTACCCCGGGGAAAGAGACCCGTTACCCATTATATAGGAGGCTGGGTGGGCCCAAAGGCCGGTCTGAACGGGTGCGGAAAATCTCTCCCCTCCGGGATTCGATCCCCGGACCGTCCAGCCTGTAGCGAGTCGCTGTACCGACTGAGCTATCCCGGTCCGTCGACAATATGTACAGATTAAAATGATACGGGACTAAAATTAAAATCAAGAACATCAAAACGTCTGAAATTGTTGGGATACGTTCACTTCGAACATGTGGAGATGTTAAGTGCTGTATCGCATCAAGCTTTTTGCTTGTGGACTGACACCCTATCTGTACTGGGTACAATTTGCTGGTATTCAAGTTACTGAAGTTGCGTGTCCGCATACAAGACACTGTCGTACAATAAATCACAGTTTTGTGTGACGTTGCTGATATTACTCAACAGTTATTTACGATACATAAGCTTTTATGTATATATCTGTAAAAAAATGATAAGTGGGTCCCTGTCACCACGGCGTGGCGCGTCCTCAGGTTGCGGATGGAGGAACGGAGGGTAGCTGCGAGTGTACTGAATAAGCAGTCACGGACAGCCGACAGGGGTGGTACTTCAGTTTGTGGGTTGGGCGAGGTGCTAACAACTCCTCACCTTCAAATTGTAAATGTTCTGAACCATTCACAAACGCCTCGAAACTGTGTGGCGGGCACTTGTGAATGCGGTAATATACCATCTGGTTCCATAAAATACGGGGAATTTCTTGACTAGCTGAGAACCGTTTAGCGTCTCAAGAAGGACTCAGCTCCATGGAGCAAGTAATTGAGTAAGTACATCAGCTTATAGGATTCACTGAAATGCATAAACTGTTAACCTGTAACACGAGATGTGAGGTTCTCACTGAAGATCTATTAACATTGCCGTCTTCTGAGTGGTGACTTCTTCTAGTTTGGTACTTTAAAGATGAAGACAGCAAGTTTCCCTGAAACGTCGGTAACGTTCAACATACACGGCGTCACATCCCAGTAATATCGTTATATTAGTTAGAATTCTAATATTGGACAGGCGGTATCACAGTGCTTAAAGTGCTGGTTCGATCCCAACTGGTGTCAGTGGATTTTTCATTGACATAAAATCCTTCCGATCGCACTATGGCCCTGGGGTCGACTCAGCCTCTAACAGAAATGAGTATCAGGAGTATTTCCTGGGGGTAAAGACGGCCGGTGCGTAAGGCTGACAACCTACCACCATTCTGTTCCTTTGTCACGAAATCTGGGAACCTTAACTTCCTGGAAACCTCTGGGCCTGTCTAAGCATGTAATGGTACTGCTTTACCATTATATATATATATATATATATATAGACTGGCTTGCAGAGAAATATATATATAGTTCTCTGCAAGCCAGTCTTCTTTCTTAAGAACAGGCAAATCGGCTTTCTGTCTCATAACTTAGACAGTCGGTCGGGTTGGGGCGTCCCTTTGTGCAGCAGAGATTGCGGAGCTGCTAACAAGGCGCGAGTGTCGTCTTCAATTAGCTACAGGAAGGCCTGCAGTACGAGCAGATGTCACATCAAAGAGCAGCTTCCTACCTGTTGCTGCTGCTGCTGCTGCTATGGTTACCGGCCTCAGGCAACGAACGACTTCCCAGCTCGCAATAATATCGATTTATATCGCAGAACTATCGCACTGCAAGTAAAAATGCACGGTTGGGACAGCAGGTCAGCTCGTTTCTTTATTTTATGGTGGAATGGATCAGCAAATCTTACAGTCAAGTTACAGGAACGGATATAGGGCTGACGTGGAGTGACCGTACGTCACGAATAGAGGCTGCGCATTCTTACTGTCTTCCACCTCTCGAAAGCCGAGACCTTGGGTTCGACTACTAGTGACAGAATGTCTGTGTCCGTATCCGGACTGACTGTGTGCATTACAGGCATAGCAACGGACTGATCGCGCATCTACAGTGTCTGACCAAACGTCCAGAAACAAGACTTCGAAAGGCCACTGGTCTTCAAGAATGTTAATTGGCGTAGGTTGGTAGCCGGTTACCGATATATCGTGCCAATCTATCAGTCCAATTTTTAAGGGTCAAGCCTTAAATCTCATAAGATTCAGAAATCCGGAAAAAAATGGAAGGCTATGGGTCTGAACGGTGTGCACCACCACTCTGTGGAGACGGACAGGCTAAGAATTGGATGACCAGATTTCGGTTCCCGGCAGTAGCACGGATTTGTTTCATCAGTGCTTGCTCACCAGCTCTGGTGCCCGCTCAGATCTGATGCAGTGATTCCCGGCAATAAGGTGGCATGGAGGGAGGGGGGGGGGGAAGCTAAACAATCACCTGTCACTAATTCCAAGGCCAGAAATGCGTGCTGTTTGTATTTACACACTGCCACACCTTTCCTGGAGTGTGCTTCAGTAACCCGAGGGACGACATGGTTAATATCGATGAGTACTGGGACTGAATAGAAGACTACGATTGGTGACAGAGACATACAGAAAATGAGACTGTCATTAGAGGATTCAGAGAGAAAGACCAGTTCTCTACAGGGTCCATTACTTCACATCTCGTGAGGAACTGGTGAGTTTTGACCAGGCCGACTGTCCCAGGCAAATCCAGCAGGCTCGCGGAATTGAGCTGTGATATGCTGTATACGAACCTCTCAGTTAGCATACTGGACACTAATGTAATTTTGGAGAACGCGCTGTGAAACGAATCTCAATCAAGTTCAACCGATCCGATTAAACGGCCAATAACAGGTAGAGTAACAGATGTCGCCTGTCAACTTGAGCAGGAAGGAGATATAAAATGAGGGGGGGGGGGGTTGAAGTTTCATTTTGACGACCAGCACCATCTATCTCGCATGTTGAAGGATAATACAAAAACAGATCTTAAACTGTTATAAGGAGTGTGGAATAGACTGACACAAAATAGGGACCAATGGCAGGCTGATGTGAACGAGGCAATGACGGGAAATTTCTCGATTACGTGAGCGACTATCAGCATCTCAAAAAGGATACTCTTCCAACTTGACATTAATTAAGACACATGTGTGTCAGTGTTTGATAAACAAATGCACATGATTCAATACACGGCCACATTTCTCGATGCATTTAAGTATAATTGTAGAGGGAGCGGTTAGCAATGTTCAGCGGAATCCGTGCCATATCACCAGTTTGCTATGCTGCAGTGTAGTGAAAGTGGAACAAATTCCTTCGTGTTAAATTGCCGCCCCAGGGCCATAGCAGGCAAGGGCACAACTAGGGATGTCCACAACGGTACCAGTTCTCCAACATCAAAATATATCTCTTTTAAAGCAAATCCTATATCCGGCAAGCTTTACATTCTCTGAACAGCACATCGTGATACACATTTGTGCGCAAGACCAACAGGATGCACACTCTTCTTAATAACTCATTTCACTTAATTTATCCTCGACATGTTTCGAACAAGTAATCGTTCATCATCAGGAGTTCTGTACAAGCATCTTAGAGTACTTTACCGTGCATCTTATGAGGAGTCTAGTCGCTGCCACGATACGATTGATAAAGATTCATGGTCAAATACTTAAGCTGCTTGTACAGAACACCTCCTGATGAAGAACAATTATTTTCTTATAGTAAAATCAACTAGATGCTCTAATTTCTCAAATTTATTTTAGGAATAGAATTCTACATGTTTCGGACAGTTTCTCTGTCCATCATCAGGAGTCTAGCACTGTACACACAGCACTAGGTATGTCATACAGGTTTTGCTGACTGCTTACTAGCGGGGTCGGGATGGAACATCCTGATCCCGCTAGCAAGCAGTCAGCGAAACGTGTATGACGTATGCTGTGTGTACAGTGCTAGACTCTTGATGATGGACGGAGAAACTCACCGAAACATGTAAAGTCCTACGCCAAAAATAAATTTGAAATATTAGTGCACTCGTTGGTTTTATTATAAGAATATATCACGATGCACGGTCCTCTGAATGTCAAATTCGAAGAATTATTTTTTCGAATTCGGCACATCGCACTAAACAGTATTAATTCACACCCTGCTTCCTTTAATCGCAGGGAAGTAGTCATTTAACCCCGTATAAACCAGAGGTAGCTATTTACACCACTGGTTCAAAAGTGACCCTTTAAAGCAGGTGGCCATTCCACGTAAATGTTACTTTAAAATTCTGTCCACACTCCTCACCCGGCGCCGGGGTCACGAATGAGCACAGCTATGATTCTGTTCCCCTGGGGTGTGCAGAGAGGACTTTACCTTGCAATTACCAGACTCCTAACATTTTAAACACAAGTTTTCAGACTTTCGCGGAGGAAGTATTCAGATTGCGGTCTGTTGGGTTCTAACGTTGTCTACATATCGAGGATTCAAGGAACAGGTCCCGGCGGTAGAAAAGCACAACTTTTCACCGAGTAAAGCGGTTCTTCGTCTTCAGGAGGTACCCGCTTCGAATATCAACATGACCACTGACCATCCTGACAGTTTTCATGGTTTTCCTCAGAGTTCCCCAGTGAAATAGCGGTATAGCACCAGCTTTGCCCCAAACTGTTATTCACCGGACACACTGCCATGAAAGACACGCAGCATGAAATATTTGCATTGGCATAAAATACAACGTCAAAAGTCGCAATTCCCTGAAGGTGGAGATACAGACGGTCTCGAAAAATTCAGGTTTGTCGCTGAATCGACGCGGACGGTCGTCTGATAATACTTTATTACTTATGGTCGCCTCATGTTCATACAGAACGTGTACTGCTGTAGCACATAATTGGTTCCACAGCTGTCCACGACTTCTTGACACTTCACAGCAAACCTTTGCGTCACCTTACCACGCATTCTGCACAAAATATCACGCACTGACACGTCGCAGTTTTTATTCGGACACTTCAATCATTAAACGCCGCGATTGTGCAGCCAGAATAGTGCAGGCTTGCTTACTTACTTACTCCATGGAGCAAAGTCCTTCTTGAGAAACTAACGGGTTCTCAGCTAGTCAAAATATTCCCCGCATTTTATGGAACCCGAAGTTTCATTACCGCATTCCCAAGTGCCCGTCACCTGTCCCTGTCCTGAGCCGGCTCGATCCAGTCCATACCCCCGCATCCCACTGCCTGAAGATCCATCTTAATATTATCCTCCCATCTACACCTCGGTCTCTCTTACCCTCAGGTTTCCCCCTCCCCAAATCCTGCATACGCCTCTCCACACCCCCATACGCGCTACATGCCACACCCATCTCAGTCTTCTAGATTTTAACACTCGAAAAATATTGGGTGAGCAATACTATAATTAAGCTCCTTATTACGTAGTTTTCTCCATAGTGCAGGCTAGGGGCTGGAAAATCCAAGGATCGTGGTTCGGTTCCTGGCAGGGGCTGGATATTCATCTTCTCCAAAAGTCCACACCGGCTCTTAATTCTACCCAGCCTCCTATTCAATGGGTACATTGGGTTCTTTACCCGCGGGTAGAACGGCCGGGACGTGCAGCACACCTCCGCCCTCCATTAGCGCCAAGGTTAAGGATGCATTGAGCTACAACGTAACGCTCCGTAATGCCTTCAGGGCGCACACTTCCTTATGTGACATGATCACAGTGCATGAGATGGACAGCTGAGTGAAGGGTCTGCAAGCTTTATGCAGCTCGGTACAATGACGCATCAGGATGTACGACAGAGAATGTCGCGAAGTTGCAAGCAATATTTCTGCTTTAGTCTAACTACACATCGTACATGAGACGTATTGTTAGTTGCCTATATGACTTGTAAATTGCACTTCGAATTTCTTAATGATCTGCACTCTTCGCCCAATATTGTTCCGCTGATAAAATCGAGGAGAATGAGATGGGCGGGGCATATAGCGCATATGGGGGAGAGGAGAGGCGTATACAGGGTTTTGGTGGGGAAACCTGAGGGAAAGAGACCGCTTGGGAGACCCAGGCGTAGATGGCAGGATAATACGAGTATTAAGATTGATCTTCAGGAAGTAGGATGTGGGGTATGGACTAAATCGAGTTTGTTCAGGATAGGGACGGGTGGCGGGCACTTGTGAATGCGGTAATGAACCTTCGGGTTCCATAAAATGCGGGGAGTTTTTTGACTGGCTGTGAACCGGTTAGATTCCCAAGAAGGACCCTGCCCCATGAAGTAAGTAAATAAGTTAGTAATTAAGTAAGTTAAGCATGTAATTAATTAAGTTAAGTAAGTTAATTAATTAAGTTAAGTAGGTATGCAAGTAATTAATTAACTAAGTAAGTAATATTCAACTACTTTCAGCGACCAAAGAGCCATTCATATACCTAGACGATCCCGGGGAACGAACGCTCACAAGCGCTTGATTAATTAAGACATCCACGTATTTTAAGGAACCATAAGATTCAGTGTCGTGTTCACATAATCAAGCCTGCCACTAATCTCGATGCCAAGCAGATAAATTCAGCCACATCCCTCGCAGTCAGATCATTTCAGGTACATCTAAATATTACCCTTCTGCGAAACCCGCAGCATTAAGTGCACTTCGAAAGAAGAAGGGTTTTCACGAAGATCAATTACAGTAAAACTCCAATAGTGTGGAATCGGGATTATCCAACCCTTCCAGTAGTTCGGAACTAGAGCTACTGAGCAAGCCTTAGGAGGGGAAGTGGGGGCGGTGGATACGCGGCAGCATCATTCGGACCGAATGGTACCGAGAAGAGCCGAGTCATTTCAACACCACCTCAAGTGATCTCTTTCCGTCATTTTCCACCTTTTAATACCGGAAGTGCTTGCATTTTCTCAATTATTTTCGACTTGCATCGAGTATTTATTCTCATTCGACTGTAACAATGGAGTCAAGGTCGAATAAAGATCCTAGTTGTAGTAAAAGTGTGAAAAGAGCACGTCACACTGGCCGTGACACAAATAAGGTTTTTCAAAGTATCTCCTGTTATCCCGGAATATTTGAGAGTCCGGCACCACTTCGCTTCCAGCGGTGCCGGACTGCGGGAAATGTACTGGTCTACTATGTTAGCTCCTTTCTCAACTCTCAAGATGGGTCTCCACCCCTTGTCTGCTATCTGTGCCAGCTTATTCAATTTATCCATTACCTTCCACATCTGGAGGTCGCCTCCTTTCTCCACAACTTAATGACGCTGTATGACGTGGACATTAAAGAGCCACTTTGAGACATGAGCATAGTGAAATAAAGAAACCAAAGCCGTAGCAACACTTCTCAAAGAAATTAAACCAATTCATGTTAAAAGTGTCTAACAATCTGCACAATAATAAATACCATCAGAGACAGTTTGTACTATATATATTACTTAATCCATGAAGCTGAGTCCTTCTTGAGAAGCTAACAGGTTGTCAACTAGTCAAGAAATTCCCAGCATTTTATTGAACCCGAAGGTTCATAACCGCATTCACAAGTGCCCGCCACCTGTCCCTATCCTCAGCCAGCTCGATCCAGTCCCTTTTCCCACATCCCACTTCCTGAAGATGTATCTTAATATTGTCCTCCCATCTACGCCTGGGTCTCCGAAGTGGTTTCTTACCCTCGGATTTCTTCACCAAAACCCTGAGAAACCATACGCGCTCCATCTCATTTTTCTTGATTTTATCACCCGAACAATATTGGGTGAGCAGTACAGATCATTAAGTTTCTCATTATGTAGTTTCCTCCACTCACTTGTTACTTCGTCCCTCTTACGCCCAAATATTCTCCTCAATACCCTATTCTCAGACACCCTAAGCCTACGTTCCTCCCTAAATGTGAGCGACCAAGTTTCACAGCCATAAAAAAAGGCAAAATTATAATTCTGTATATCGTAATCTTTAAATTTTTGGATAGCAAACTGGAAGACAAAAGATCCTGCACCGAATGATAGCGAGCACTGCCTGACTTCAATCTGCGCAAAAATTCTTTGTACCATATCGGGTCATAAAAACAAGCAAAACGCGAGTCAGGGTTACAGAGCGAGGGAGGGGGGGGGGATAAGAAGAAGTAGGAAAGGAAAGCTTCACTGTCGTGTATAGCAGAGCTTCGTACCAAGGACATGAGTTAAAATCCAAGAATTCCCATGAACAATTTGCTCCAAAAACTGACCACGACCTTGCTAAGCTATGCAGCGTTGTCTCTCGTCAGATCGAGATAAATTACATTCCCAGAGGTGAAGAGCGACCTTGCCACAGAATGGTAATCCTAACAAACTGTACGTTAGTCAACATGTGTGTGTGTGTGTGAACTGTAGAGGTAAACGGCCGGAATTCGGATTCTACACATTCAATATGCCACCGAAATTGTCAGAACATTATTTATTTATTTATAGATAAATGGAAATTCCAGTGGCTTGAGACCAGGCGCTGATTCATCGTTACTGCTTCAGGGTAGAAGAGACCCCAATTCTAGCCTCAAGAATGAGGCTGCAGATTCCTGCGGAATATTGGCAATCATCTGCCTAAATTATATGGCGGGAATTCCAATAATACCAAATATAACGTGGAGCCGAGGTAGCTCAGTCGATACAATGACCATGCTACGTCCGTGAAATCGCTTGATTTTCCGGCCCGAGTAATGAAATTTTTATCTGTTTCGAAGCATCGAAACTGAATCTGGGGTCCACACTGATTGCCGGGGGCTCTTTCCACAGGGGCGAGGGGTGAAGTTTAAAGTGGCAGTGCCGTGAATCTAACCACTCATTCTAAATTAGTGCCAAGAGTATACATAAGTGGAGTTATGCTCCGCTCCCCCCATACTTTGACACATCCTCGATGTCAAACCTCACCAGCTGATAAATGGACATAGCGGCATCGCACTCTGGAAGTCCCAGATTCACATCTTTATCGGGAATAACCGTGGTTTTCTTCAGTACTTTCAAGCACGAGCCAGGAGAGTATGAGCGTATATCATGTTCGGACACTACTGTTTGTATTCCGCAACCTTCCTGACTACTTACCGACTATACCGTCAGCGGATGCTACGAGAAATGAGCTGCTTCAACCACACTTCAAAGAGAGAAATAAATGTGGGATAATACAGTCAGTCTAGAAATGAAAGTTACAGGTTCCCTGTGCTTAACTAAGCATCAGGCCAAAAAGGAATATGAGGGAGTGGAGGTACAGCGCCACGCATTATTCATACCGGCAGTAGGTAGAGTGAGCTTCACATCCACAGCCGCTTCATTCCGGAAAAAACGGCTTAGGACATGGGTGTCCAACTTTTTCTGAGCACAGCCACAACCCTCACTGCTGGCCGGTAGTTAAAAAATCCCAACAAGTGGCATGCTTAAACTCTTGAATAACTGTGCAATATTTCAATACACGTACCGTGCCTCTTTGGGACCGCGGTGGCACAGTGGTTAAGGTGTTGTGCTACAAATCGGAAGGTCGCTGGTGTCGGTGGATTTTTCATGGACATAAAATTCTTCCGATCGCACTATGGCCCCGAGGGTCGACACAGCCTCTAATAGAAATGAGTACCAGGAGTATTTCCTGGGGGTAAAGGCGGCCGGTGCGTAAGGCTGACAACCTTACCACTATCCTGTGCCGTTGTCATGAAATCTGGGAACATTTACTTCCTGGAACCCTCTGGGCCCCTCCAGGCCTGTGAAGGGACTGCTTTACCTTTACCTTTACCTTACCGTGCATCTTTTATTATTTTGCACTATAACCAACAAATGCATAGTTATTTCACAAATTATCACACTCCTACATGTTTTGACACCATCGTGTCATCCTCAGACAGCTTGTAATCAGTACCTTGCCAAGATACGCAATTATTTCAAATGCAGCTGTTGGTATTATAATTTAGAATTAAGTTGTTTCACTAGGTTTTATGCAAGTTCTCATGTTATAGTTGTATATTTACTATATAGACTAGAATATGAGTAAGATTATGTAATGTTTTATGCTTTCTTCTGGGTAATTACCCGGCGTCTAAATTCAGAAACCGGGGAATTACCCAAGAAAGCATACAACATCCAGAACACGGCGAAAGTTTGAAATCAAGAAAGATTATGCAAGGTTTCATATTATTGCTGAATATATACTATATAGACTATAACATGACTTGCATAAAACCTATGTGAAACATCTTAATTGTAAAACGTATTACCAACAGCTGCATTTGATATAAATGCGTAACTTGGCAAGGTATTGATTGTAAACTCCCTGAGGATGACACGATAGTGTCGGAACATGTAGGAGTGTGATAGTTTGTGAAATAATTGTGCATTTGTTGGTATTAGTACAAAATATTTAAAAAAAAAACTGTGAAATATTTTATAGTGTCTGTACAAAATTGACACACGCGGCCGCGGGCTGTTGCAGACCTGCGGTTTAGGAGGCTGGAAGGATCCGAGAGCCAGTCTGAATGTCTTGGTTGACGGCAACATGGTTTGCCCCATACGTACAATCGCAATCCGAATCCACCTTCCTTCCCTAAGCTTGCAGAAAGCGGGAGATTCATCTGGATGACCACATTTTGTGTGTGTGTGTGTGTGTGTGTGTGGTGTGTGTGTGTGTGTGTGGTGTGTGTGTGTGGTGTG
>Ga0123352_10009081_pt1 | contig 15531 bp, 17 predicted proteins | sample TergutLab28metaG_FD_89700 | JGI IMG/M metagenome (GOLD analysis project Ga0123352, IMG submission 89700) | Labiotermes labralis P1 segment gut microbial communities from Petit-Saut dam, French Guiana - Lab288 P1 | ecosystem: Host-associated > Arthropoda: Insects > Digestive system > Gut ... | reverse complement strand
TGACATTTGAGCCTTTCATCGTTGTCGTTACTAAGTACTGACGATGAGCGCCCATACAGCGAAGAGTCTCAGCGGAATACATATAGTATTCCTTCCTCCTCCGCCTTGAAATGCTCGAAAATTCACTCAAAATCCGTCCATTCCCATTTGTGTCAACACACCCTAGTAAACTAGTGGTATGCACCAGCCCTAGAAGGGCCAATTACAGGCACAGCCCCTCAAGGGGAATTGAAAGTTCGCCAACCGCATTACTATCACAGGCCGCCGCTAAAGCGGCCTGTTTTTCCTTTGTACTCTTGCTACCCGTAAACGGGTCCATGTACTCCTTCAGGCTTATCTGGTCTGCCGCAATATCTTCTTGGAGCTGGTTCTGGATGTACTCTCCTATCGCTTCGCATTGCGTCCCACTGTATCCACATAGTATCCTCTACACCAGAAGCGACGATTGCCATACTTATATTTCAAGTTTGCGTGTCTATCGAATATCATCAGCGCACTCTTGCCTTTCAGATACCCTACAAACTGAGCTACACTCAGGTGCGGCGGTATACTCATCATCAGGTGTATGTGGTCTTTACAAGCTGATGCCTCGTGTATCTCCACTTTCTTCTGTTCGCACAGCTTTCTTATTATTTGCCCTACGTCTGCCTTGAGCTTGCCATATATTTCCTGCCTGCGGTACTTTGGCGCAAACACGATTTGGTATTTGCATCTCCGCTTTGAATGTGATTAACTATTAAAGTATCGCGCCCTCACAATGTGAGAACGCGACATTGGCTCCGAGGCCGTCCCCGGTGGAGCGGCAATTGATGTCAAATACGAACGTGGCGGCACTACCCGCTGGATTTGCGATTGTTGTGCGATTGGGGCGATGAGATGCGCTACGCCTGTACCCCATGAGCATCTGCATCCTTCTCACTATCACGCACCTCAACATTCGATGCCGCCGCGCGCAGGTTGTGCTTAACATACAATCCCTTGCCGGTCGGGCGAATCAGCGCCAAACACTCACGCAAATATGCATCCCAATCCACCGGTTCAGTCAACCACTGGGAATTATCTGTCTTTCCGATTTTATAGCTGTCCACGCAGTCCATCTCAAGCGTTTTTTGCAATGCGGCAAGGCTTTCGCGTGCCTCCATCATTGGCTCAAAGCTGGCAAATGTGGTCACGCCATTGCGTTTGAGTTCGGCAAGCACATCAAGCCGTTCCTGCGGAAGCGATGCGCCGCTTTCGTGGTAGCGGCTTTTTGCTTCGTCCATAAATGTCAGCGTTGCGCCAACCCAAATGCGTTCACCAAAGCGTTTGAACAGGTCAAGGTCTTTCAGACAGCGCTCGCCGCCTTTGGTGAGAACGGCAACCGGTGCGCCGTATTCAAGAAACAGCTCCAGTGCGGCTCGGGTTGTTGCGTTGCTATCATGCGTTTCGCAGTAGACATCACCGATAAACGACAGCATCACTTGTTTGGTGGGAACATTCGCTTTCAGCTCAGCCTCGATGTTTTTCAATACATCCTTGCGCGGGTGGGGTATGCGGAAATATGTATCTGCGTTGCGCTGCAAAACATGGGGCGCGTAGCAATACCTACATTTGTGCGAACAAGCCATGTACAGATTGCAAGCAAGTGGGCTGTATTCCCGCGCCTTGCCGGTGGGCTGGTAGATGACAGGCATAAAATCGCTTCCTAATCTACGATGAAATAACCGTAATGCTTCTCGAAATTATCACTGACCCTATAGTAGTATACCACCTTTACTCCATGTCGTTCAAGCATTGCGTAGAATAAATCAATTGCTTTGGCCGAAATCAGCACTTGGCTTTTTTGTACATTTCTTCAAGACCGTACATCTTTAGGCATTCTTTGCTCACGCCACTAAACCTGTTTGAAATGGCGGCATAGACGATTGCTGTGCCTTTTTGCAGCGTAGGGTTGGCGAAAAGCTTCAGCATAACATCGAATGGTATCCCATAGCTATCGCAATCAATGACATTAAAGCTGGACAAGTCCAACGAACCGATGACGCGCTTGCAATCGGCATTGAGGTTCTTGCCTTTGCCTTTTATGATTTCGATGCCGTAATAGCGGTCAGTTTTGAAATGACTCCACATCACGTTTTCACCGGCGTACAAATCCAGCACGGAAGTATTGTCAACCTTATCTTGATGAACTTTCGTCAGAAAAATCTTGCCAGGTTCCAAAACGGCATCAGCTTTAGCGCATTGTGCTGTCAACTTCAACACCCTCCATATTTTTAAGCGTTTCGATACTATTGACTATCCTGTCGTGTTCATTAATATCAACGCTGACCAAATAGTGAACTTGGGTGTATGGTTTCAACTCTTTCTTTTCAAGTTCGGCCAGCTTGGAAATATACTTCTCAACATCCACCCCCAAACTGTCAAGATTGACGCTATGTTGCAATTCTGTCAGCTGTCGCGAAAGCTCATTTTCATCGAATCCTGTTTGCAAATTCAGATGATTATGCGCGATTATGTAAGCTTTACGCTCATCGCCACTCAAGTGGTCGAGTCGAATGCACGGAGCTTCTTTCATCCCGAGCAACCGCATAGCTTCAAGTCTACCGTTTCCCTCAAGAATAACATTTTCATCGCTCCAAACGCCGAGAGGGTCGTTGAACCCAAACTGCTTAATGGACGAGGCGATGTGCTTGATTTGTTCTTTTGTGTGTATTTTGCAATTTCTCTCAAACGGTGTGAGTTTGTCGATGTTGATGTATTCGATTCTCAAATCTGTTTGCTTCATCTCAATACCACCCTTGATTATTATGCACTTTTGCCGATGAACTTCTTGAACGCACCCTGCTTTTAGGGTCAAGCTCTAATTCCTTTATCAGCGCCTCCAAATGCTTGTTACATTCCACCCATGTCTTGTAATGCTCGTTGTCTTTGAGGACGATTTTGGGCGTTTGCCGTCAGCACAGATGCCGATAACGATTTTGGTGTATCTTTCTGGCTTTAGGTTATACTCACGCCAAGCACGATTGCGCGCAACTGTAAGCTGGCAGTATTGCCGAGTCAGCTCATGGTCGGCATCGGACACTTTGCTTTTAGCACTCTCGCGCAACAAGTCAGTGATTTCAACCCACACTTCCTTTTCTTCATCATTCAAATCCAGTGGCGGAATGAAATCAGCGGATGCGAATTTGGGCAGTAGCATTTCTGCTTTCGATATTTTAGTTGCCATACTTAACCTCCGTCTGCATTATTGGTAGTAGAGGGACAAATACCCTTCTACCTATAAGGCAAAAGCAGGCAAAATGACACCTAAAATGGATACAAAAACAGAGCGAAATCAAGGAACTTCAGAAAAATTAGCACTTGCCACAAGCAAGGGATTGCATATCCTGATGATTATAGTGAAAGTGATAATAATATTGTGATGGATGAGGAGATTAAAGCGGGGCAGCTATATCTAACATAGCCGCCCTGCGTGTTTCGCCCTGCTAATCAGCCCACTTGCTGCCGCTCCCGCTTCCACTGCTCAAATTCCCGCCGCACATCTTCATCGGCGAAGAACCGCTTGATTTCGGGGAGCAATCGTCTTGCCAAGACCTCGATTTGCTTCTCGATAACGGCTATGTGTGTGGCTTGGTGGGTGGGCTTGTTTGCCGGGGCTTTGTACATCGCAACATCCTCTCGTGTGATTAAAGATGAAACTTAAAAAGAATTAATTTGCCTTTTGCTAAATGAAACCGGCACAATAGAATTAAAAGAAAAAACCGCCTATTCGTTATGAATAAGCGGGCGTTAGTGGCTCGCCGGTTCTTGTCAAATACGAACGTGGCGGTGTTGCCGAGCGGCTTTGTGATTATTGTACCACTAAACCGCTAACACGGCAAGAGGGCGGCTGACTCTCGCCAGCCGCCCCTGTCTGCTATTTAGCGTTCGCCCTTCCGTTCTCGCTTCCACTCCTCAAACTCTCACCGTACATCTTCGTTGGCAAAGTATCGTTTGATTTCGGGGAGTAACTTCCGGGCGAAGATTTCGATTTGTTTATCGCTAATCTCCATTCTTGGTGCTTGTTCGCCACTATGGGCTTGGTGCATCGCAACAACCTTTCCTGATTATTAGGCGGTTTATCGTCACCGCATAACTATAGTGTAGTGCACTCTGAGTGGGATGTCAACCTTTGGGATACACGCTTCGCATCTTACGGCATGGCGAAATCACAAACCAAACCACACTCACGCATAGCAAAATCAACGCGAGCATCGCCGCTAAAGGGCTGTAGCCGAGCCATCTTGCAACACTATCCCAACCGCCGCCAAATGTGAGCCGCGGGAGCATATAGCCAATAACACCCATAGTCAACGTGACAAGCGACCAAAACACGATGAGGGCAACCCTTTTCTTGGTGATTGGCCGCCTGCTGTGACGCTTCATCCTGCACAAGCCCAAAAAGAAAAACAAAATCGCCAGCAAACCGCCTACAACCGTAGTGATAGTAAAGGTCACATCAATAGTCTTCATGTTTTGCCCGATAAAAGTATATCGTTGCCGCAAGTTTCCGTCTAAAATATCCGCGATGCTATCCGCCATGCGCATGGTGTCCGGCGTGGTGGAATTGGAAAGGATGGTTATGCCGATTTGCTCATCCGGAAGTAGCAGTATATGGGTCGCAAAGCTGGGATTGCCGCCGCCATGCTCAACGATGCTTCCATCCTCGCTGACGAACCAGCCCGCTGCGTAATACGAGTACCGCCCCCTAAAGCCCGCAATCTCGACAGAACGATCGCCCACATGAGAGCGTGGTACAAGCTCCTTAAAAATCGCAGGGATGTCCTCGACAATCCCCAACTGAATCTCCATCCACCGCGCCATGTCCCGAGCTGATGTGATGAAGTACCCGGTGGGAACGCTCCCTCGCGCTTCCATAGAGTCGCGCTCTTGTGTTATGAACACAAAAGTGGAGAAGTGACCCTGCGCAAGCAGCCCTGTTGCTTCGGCGCGGTCTCGGTCGGCAAAGGTTTGCATCATCCCGAGCGGGTGGAAAATGCGTTCTTCCATCAAATCCTCAAAGCTCTGCCCGACCGCGTTCGCCATGACGAGCCCTAGGACATTGTAGTTTTTCGTGCCGTACTGCATCCGCTCCCCCGGGTAAAACGTCAGCTCCGCATCAGTCAACGCTTCAACCGTGCTTTGTAATGTATCAGGTTCCGGTCTTTCCCAAACAAGGTTGGGGTGCTGTTCGTTCGTGATGCCAACCGTATGGTGCAAAAAGTGATATAACCGCACGCCCTGCATATCTACAGGCTGCCCTCTGTATGTAAAGGTCAGCCAAGGCAGATGGTCAACGATGGAATCTGTTAGAGACAAATACCCCTGTTTTTCCAAGTATAGCATCCCCAAGCCGGTAAACGCCTTGGAGACAGAAGCAAGCTCCCACAACGTATCTTCATAGGCGGGCATATGTGTTTCACGACTAGTAACGCCGGATGAGAAGAAGTATGCTTTGCCGTCCGCAACCACCGAAACAGAGATGCCCGGTGCTCGTGAAATGCGCCGAGCATCGTCAACAAAGGTTTGAATTGCGCTCGCTTCCTCTGCTGTCAATGCAAAGGCTGATGTGCCAAGTCCGGGAAACAGGCAAAGAGCCAGGAGAGAGGCAATCAATGTTTTTCTCACAGAAATTCTCGATTCTCTAAAAATCACTAAATCTGCCTATAATTGTACCACATATCCGCATTAGGTTCAAGCGCTAAAGCAACTGCCACAATGCTCGGAAATCCCAAGAGTCGTCCGTGCGGTTTGTCTTTTGTCGGCAGCCACATTCTTCAAAAATTTCTTAGCATCATGCCCTGCTCTTTACTTGTTTTTCAAAGCGATGCGGCCGCGAAGCGGCTAAAAAATCTGAGCGGGGCGGTTGGATTTTCGAGGGTTTGGGAAACTTCCCAACAAGCGCATCGTGAGCCATTTTACCGAAATGAGCGCTACGATGCCCTGTTTGCTACGTTTCCATTCTCGCCCCACAGGGCTTGATGGGGGTTCCGCGCCCTTGACTTCTCTGCCATAGCGCGCTACAACTCAAGTAGAGAAAGGGCGATGACGCGCATGAACATAGTGTTCTACGGCCGCTACAGCGATAGTGGGCAAAGCATTGAGGGTCAACGCAAAGTCTGCATGGAGTGTGCCGAGCGCAACGGTTAAAAAATCATCGGCGAATACATTGACCGCGCGCTCACAGGGACGAGCGACAACCGCCCGGAATTTTTGAGAATGATAGCAGATAGTGCCAAGCGGCAGTTTGATTCGTTTTATTAAGGGTATTTCAAATATTCCATTTGTTGTGCATTAAAGGCTAGGTCGGCCGTCTACATCAGCAACCAGAGCATTCCACCGCCTTGTCCGTGGTTAAATGACTTTGGCAACCAACTGAATTGTGTTAAAGTATTTCCCATCTTCTGCTGCTTTCATATCCAGTGTCCATTTGTCGTCTCCCCAGTTGTCTCCGCCGCTTGGGTCAAGCCTTGCAAGGAACTCCTCCCAAGCTATATCGTGGCATGCCTGTTCGCTGATGTTTATAATTTCTATACCCGTAGCCTTGCTCCACAATTCCTTCCACCATTCAATGCCACGAACATATCTTGCAACTTCGGGAACATCCCAGAACGGTTGCATTTCTGGTGGAACATTGTCACCAAAATCATATTTCAACCCAGGAAATGCAACTGCAATATAGCCGCCTTTTTTCGCATAAGGAATAAAATTTGGTAGCATTTCCTCGGTATCGCCAAACATATTGTATGCGCCTACCGAAAAAATCACATCGAAATAACCCTTTGCAAACGGCATCGGCTGTGTTGCATCTTTAATCATCGGAACGATTTTATCCGCAATGCCAAGGGATTGGAAATTTTTGTGATTCTCGGTAGGGTCAGCATATAAGTCGGTGGCAAAAACCTCTGCACCGTGTGCTTGTGCCAAGTATATCGCCGACAAGCCCATCCCACAACCCAAATCAAGAATTTTCAAACCCTGTGTGATTGTAAAATGTGAAGCTAATTCCTCGGCCTGTCGTATTCCATTCGGCCCCCACATTGCGGCGTTCAAAAATGCCAAATTCTTTTCGTCTGACATAAATTTGCTTGTAAATGTGCTCATGCTTTAACCTCCTAAGCCTTGCTCGTAAATGATGGTGAGTGTAGGGTCGTGTTTGCGCCCCATGTCATGCCGCGACTTTCGGTTCTCCACTGTGTCAAATATGATGGAGAAATCGTAGTCCGGCGGGTACAGTTCAGCCGCCGCGACTTTGAGCCGGATGCGGTTGTGCTTGATGGCTTGCTTTACGCCTTTCACCTGCACGATAACATCACCTTGCTCGTTTGCCGGGGGGAGACAATGCCGGTTTCGCCCGTTGCGATGACCGTCACACTGTCGCCCATGCTGAACTTCTCGGCGAGATTGGCGGAAGCTTTTTCGGCCTGTGTGCGCACAAGCCGGCTCCTAGGCGCTTTCATCGCAGTTTGTTTGGGCTCGTCATCACTTACCTGACCACCGTAGACTTCGCTGTGCGCGCGCTCCAAAAGGTGCGGCGCAAGGCCAAGCCGCCGAGCTACATGCAGCGCACAGCTTTCTCCCGACATTCCCATTTCCAGCTTGTAGAGCGGGCGGAGGTTTTCGCGGTCAAACGCCATGCGCGCGGTTTTCACGCCATCCGAGCGCTCGGCATAGGTTTTCACCTGCGCATAATGCGTTGTGACCAGGAACATACAACCGCGCTGCCGCAGCTCCTCCAGCACAGCCACAGCTATTCCCATGCCCTCGGTTGGGTCGGTGCCGCTGCCTAGCTCATCGAGCAGCACAAGATTGTCACGGCTGGCGCGCTCCAAAATACCGATGATGTTGGTCATATGCCCGGAGAACGTAGACAGGTTCTGCGAGATGTCTTGACTGTCGCCAACATCGCACCAGTAGCTGTCCTGCATTGCGATGTAGCTGCCGCTCTCGCAGGGGATGTGCAGCCCACATTGTGCCATCAGCGAGAGTAACCCGACCGTTTTCACCGCGACCGTTTTGCCGCCGGTGTTCGGTCCGGTGATAATCACGCCGCTTGTGCCCACATCCATCTCGAAGTCAAGCGGGATGCAGCAGTCGGGCAGCAGCGGGTGGCGGCCTTGTTTTATACGCAGCCTGCGCTCGCTGCCAATTTCCACCGGGTGCGCTTTCATGGCGGCACTCAGTTTGGCCTTAGCGAACAACACGTCCAAAATCTCCATTGCCTCCATGTTGCGGCGGAGTATGGGCGCGTATTCAGAGACCGTGGCGGTGAGCGTGTACAGGATGCGCCGCACCTCGGCGTCCTCTTCGATGCCCAGCTCGGTTAGCTCTGCCTGCGGCTTTGCGATTGCGGCTGGCTCCATGAACACGGTTGAGCCTTTTCCCGAGACCTCGACGACAGTGCCGCCAAACTGTGTTTGAAACTTGCGCTGCACCGGCAGGACGTGCCGCCCCTGCCGGGTGGTGATATACCCATCCGCAAGATATTCCTTGCGGCTTTTGAGTATATGGTTGAGCTTCTCCTTGATTTGCGCTTGCATATGCTCAATCTTGCGGCGGATGTTTCGCAATGCCGAGCTGGCATCGTCACGTAGCGATTCGCCGTCAATGCACTGTTCAATTTCGCTTGCAAGTTCGGCAAAGCTTTCAATGCTTTGGCCGTACAGCGCAACGACTTCACCCGTGGCCTCGCCTTTAGACAAGTACGCCTGAGTGCGCTTGCATGACCGTGCGAACCGCGCTACGCTTTCAAGCTGCTCGGGGATTAACATACTGCCTGCTCCCGCCAGCGTGATGATTTCGTCCAAGCTATCCATGAGCGGCAGCGGCGGCGCACCCACAGCATCCAGCAGGTTTCTTGCAGAGGTCGTCTCTGCCATTTTACTCACACAGACATCCTCGCGCAGATATGGTGACAGCGCATCAAGCTTGGCTTTTGCATTCGCGGACAGCGCGTGTTCTTTGAGTTTTTCGATGATGGTGTTAAATTCGAGTGCGCAGCGGTGATGGTTCAATGGTATCAATCCTCTCACACCCGAACGCCCGCAGGTATAAAAAAAGCGCAGCTACCCACTGCGCAATAGAACGACAAAAGAGGTGCTGTGTTTAGCACTCTTTCAACCGCTGCATAGGCATTCGGGTACACAAAATAAGCGGGGACAACCCCAGCCATTACTTGCATACATGCTTAACCTATCCAGCGACCAACATCAGCATACCTCGTATTATTATTTGACACCCATGATAGCATGGTGAGGCAGGGTTGTCAATAGCAAAAAACGTAAGCGTCAGTGCCGACATACAACCATTACGCCGTTACGCAGAAAAAGTCGCTCGAAGGAACAGAACGCTCTCTCGGATTATAACTGTGTATGAGTTTGATTTTTCGAATTCATACATGAACAAACAGGAGGCATCGTTGATGGAAAAGGATAAATTCGCCGCAATTCTTCCGGTTATCATCTCCGGGCTTGTGAAAAAAATCGTGGAAGACAAGGCTACTACGGAAGATGAAGCGATTCGCAGCTTGTACAATTCGCAATTATACACAGCCCTCGAAGACGAGGCAACTAAAATTTGGACGTGGAGTGTTCCAAGGCTGTTTCGAATCTACCAGGAAGAAATTGAAACCGGTGTACTCAATCTTGCCGAATGATTAGGAGGGGCTGGCGTGTCAGCGATATCAGGAACCACTGGACTCAAGGTGTTCTGTATTGAACGTTACAAGTATCATCGTAATTTGGATGGACAAGAGACGCTCCGCCTCTTCAACGAGTACGGTGTAATGAACTATCTCAATGATTGTTATGACGCACTTCACAGCCTCGGTGACCGAGCGTTGGTGCTGGACATCGACGAGTTTATCAGTGTGCGAAGAGACAACTTAGGGGAGACGCCTAAAGCTGTTATCGACCATTGCCGAAAAGATGGCCTAACGAATCGTTACGTCATCGACAGACTGGATAGCCGGCAACAAAAGAAGTATATCAATGAAGACAATCTTTATCCCCTTATTATCAGTCCAAACTCCTCGGCCGAAAAACTTGAACACTGGGCCTTTGATGAAGGGTTTCCGAAAATAAAGCGAGCTGCTACACGGCAAATGCAGAAGTTACTGTAACAGCGCACTTGCTTGACTGCCCCTGCCTTGCTTTGGTATAATAAATACATCCTAGTATTTTGTTATTCTGCCGCCATTATCATTGCGGCTACGGTATAGCGGCGGGGTCTTGCACCCCAAAGCTGGTCATTTATATATTCCCGGCATAATTACGTCTTTTGGCGTGATTATGCCTTTTTGTTTTAATCGCCGGAAACGGCGTTTATATATACATCCCACTGTCACATTTGAGCAATTTTTCTTGTTTGTAAATAAAGGAGGAGATATTTTTGTGATGACCCTTGAAATACAAAAACCGCGGCGGAAAAGGAGAAAACACCAGCTTTCCGGGCAGCTTTGCTTCTTTAAAGACCTTGCGGTTGATGGCAAAATCTATTTTTACAGCTGCCCGGCACTTCCCCGGAAGCCTGATGAATACAATCCTGAAATGGAGGCTTTGATGGTCAACAACTTGCGCATTGTTGACCATTTAGTCAATCGACTGTGTTGGAACAACGGCCACCATAATCGGGAGGAAGCCCGGCAGGCCGGAATGATAGCGCTCTGGAATGCCGCCACCCGATTTGACCCGGAGAGAAAGGTGAAGTTTTCGACGTTCGCCCATCTGGTCGTGCGGCATGCCATCCTGAAATTCCGCTATGGCAAACCCCCGGCAGATACACTCAGCCTGGAAGCTTTGCGGGAAGATGGCTGGGATGACCTGCCATCCACAGACCAAGCCCCAGAGGCGTCGAATGAGGCGGCAGAAAGCATTGCCTTGCTCCACAGACTGGCGGATGAAGCGGTGCGGGAAAAGGAACGGGCCGGTATCTTGGCTTTGGCGATGCAGCTTGAGGGCTTCTCGCCCACAGAAATCGCGCAGGTAATTGGCGTGTCCAAATCCTCTTACGATGCCACAGTATCCGCCGGGCGTAAAGCTTTGCGGAGCAGCCCGAAATTTTTGTTTTATATTTCGCAAATAACCGGAATCAAGCCGAAATCGGTAGCGGTTGAAGTGTGCGGGAAGCGGTATGTTGTGCATTATGCGCCGGATGCGTTCTATAACAATACTACATCATCGTCTGACGATTATTTGGAGAGTTTTGCAGAACATCTGCGCACTCTTGACTATTCGGAGGGCTTACCCTGCGGGGAGAGCGTTATGACCGAGAGTTTTGTTGAAACCCGGTTTGTTGTCAGCGATAGCATGGTTGAGATAACATCCGTTGCGAATCTGCACAGCCAGCGGGAATTTGAGCGCAGGGCCGCAAGGCTTTTAGCATCTGCAAGTTGAAGTGTTTATCATGTTTCCACGGGGGTAGAGGTAGCCGGCGGGGCGCTTATACCCTTTCTCTTTATTATAGCAGTCAGACTTCCACGCCCGGGCTTTTTTCCACAGGGGGGTGGGTGCAAGAAGTGCAAGATTTTCAGTAACAGTTCTGAAATTTGCAAAATAATAAAGAACGATTGCGCAGAAATCTTGCACTTCGTACACCCCCCAACTGTGGAAGCCCATATGTGGAAGTGTACGTTAGGTTGAGTAATGCCTCGAACAGGGCGTCACCACCATAGTGATCCATTTGTAAGTATGTTGATTTCATGCGGTTTGTGGCGGGCGGACGAATCGTTCATCTACTTATAAACACGAGCAGATTCCCGTTATGAAATCCGCTCAGCAGGTATTCGCTGGGCAGCCCAAAAGGAGACATTTCTGATAGGAAAAGCTAAGGCTTAGAGATATTCAGCTGAATCATCCATTGAACATATTCGTTAGCAACTTCACTTCTTTTGGCATCATCCATAGAAACCCTATCCAGTTTGTGTCGCCACTCTGACATTCCATCTAAAGTGTTTTTATAGTCGCTTTGATATTTTGTTGCATAGGGGTTTCTTTTTATACGGTTTCTAAGCGCGTTTTTTATTCTGCGCTCAAGCTTTTTGTACTCTTCATCTATTTGTTTTTGGTAGTTTTTCTGCGACGCTGCGTATTCTCGGCATGTTCTGGAAGGCTTCATTGGCGATGCTCTATCACAATAGAGGGTGTCCCGGCGCTGATAAGGTATGAAATATCGCTTGCAATGCTCGCATTTTTTTATTGTATAGCCTTTTTTGAAAATTTCCATAAGCGATGCAGAAATAAACTGCCAGACATCACATTCTTCGTAAACGTGCCACAATTCGTGCTTACCCTTATTACCAATCAAATTTTCCATCTCTTTTAGCTCTGTAAAAACATTTAAAGAGCTTGGATTGGATATTCGCCCAATACCCTTATAGCTGTCTCTAGCGTGTACGTATGGGAAAAAGCCGCTCTCGCAAGCTAGAATGAATCTTCGGTAATCTGCCCATTTGGGTGAAAGTGTGCATTTTTCAATATATTCCCTCAATCTGCCAGCGTAGCAATCGTAATAAAAGTAATGAAAGCTAAAATATTCGATTAAGAACCCCTTTATCTGCGGATGTTTTCGAGAGATGTATGGTTTTGTGCGCTCATAAAACATAGAAGAACATTCATCCTGTATTCTCCGGTAATATGAGCTTAACGGCTGATAATTGTATTCCTCATCACTATCCGGTTTTTGCACTTCATACTTTTTCATGATTGCGTTTGCAATCATACGCAGCCTTTTCTCAAGCGCAGCGTAATCGCTTGAGAAAAAGTCCATAACAAATTCGCCAATGCGATATCCCTCATACGCATCTGTTGTCCGCACCTCTGCTGTGTCTGAATCTTCCAGTACATATTCTTCGATGAGAATAAGCTCATTGTTTATTTCCGGGGCTACAACGTATGTCATGCGCAATCTCCTCCAACTGTAGTTGAGCGATAAATAATATAGTATCATAACTACTGACAATTTACAACGGCAAGTATATACTAAGAATAGAAAGTAATTTGATGCATTTTAGAGGAGCATTTAACAAAACCGCATATTCAACCCCTTAATAACAGCATCAAACAAGGCGAATATGGATTTCTTCTCCACTATTTGTCGTTACTTAAAAAAGTAGAAAGCATTCCTAATATCCAGCTCAAGCCGGGTTTGATGGCTCAAAGGCTCTCCTGATAAAATAGTTGTTGAAAATAGCGTGGAATCGTTGTTGAAAACATCAAATGGGAGGGCATTAGAAATGCAAGAGAGATTATTACGTGTGAGCGACAAAACAATCATCGTGGGAGTTGATGTAGCGAAAAAGGAACATTGGGCACGTGTTACAGACCACCGCGGAGTAGACATCTGCAAGCCAATAAAGGTTCGGAACGATGAGGAAAGTTTTGAGCGGTTGCTGGCGCGTGTCGAGAAAATCCGTACTGAGAGGGGATGTAACCAAGTAATGATTGGCCTTGAACCATCCGGCCACTACTGGAAAGCATTTGGCTGGCATCTGAATCTGCACCAGTCGAACCCGGTTCTAGTGGGAGTAAACCCCTATCACACCAAGCAGGCGAAAGAGCTTGACGACAACAGCCAGACCAAAAGCGACAAGAAAGATGCACTAACAATTGCACACCTCGTCCGCGATGGGCGTTACTTCGATGTTTATTTACCGGAGGGTTCTTATGCGGAGTTGCGGATTTTGTGCAATGAGCGTAAGCGCCTACAAAAGCAAGTTAACCGCGCAAACAACACGATTGTAGCCTTGGTGGATGAGTATTTCCCGGAGTACGATGAGGTCTGGGAGAAAGTGACCGGTCAGACGTCACGCAAGGTTCTGCGCACCCTCCCGTTCCCAAGTGACATTTTGGCGACTGGGGAGAAGAATCTGACGAATACGCTGTCCATATATTCTTCTGGCACAGAGGGTAAAGTTCGGGCTTCACGCCTGGTCGAAGCTGCTGGTCGGAGCGTTGGCGTCACCGAGGGCAAAAGAGTTGCAAGGCTGCGGTTGCGGAATCTGCTTGACGAGCTTGAGCTTTTTGAGCGAGAAGTCGAGGCCATCGAAGTAGCCATGGAAAACATCATGGACGAAATGGAAATGGGTGAGCTTTTGCAAACGATGAAGGGTGTAGGGCCGGTTATAGCGGCGGTGTTTTTGGGTGAAGTTGGCGATGTTAGCCGGTTCAATAATTGGAAACAAGTACGCAAACTGGCGGGGCTAAATCTTGTTGAGCAGAGTTCCGGACAGCACAAGGGTAAGACAAAAGTCAGCAAGCGGGGGCGACCGTATTTGCGGTGGATGTTGTTTCTGGCCGGGCAGGTTGGTTCGCTGCACAACCCGGAGATGCGCGGTTATTACCGATGTTTGCGAGAGCGAAAACAAAATCCGCTGACAGGGTATCAGGCATTTGTTGCGGTAGGGCTCAAGGTTATGCGCATTTTGTTCCACATGGCAAAGAACCGTGTTCCATACGACCCGACAAAAGCACTCGGTGCAGTTCGTGAACAGCAGATAGCGGCGCTTGCATAAATTTGCCAATATGTCCATTGTGGCATTTGGGATATAACAACCCCACCCGTTACCAAAATCGAAGATTTTGAACGGGTCCCGGGAACGTTGTTGCTTCGCAATATGGGTTTCGCGGGGAAAGCATACATTTTCCGTTAGGCCGTGAGCCTGCTAGAAAGTAAGTGCTCCCTGCCCGAGGCCCACATAAGGCAGTTTGAAGGAATGTTCGGGCACACAGACCGTTGCGTGTGACCTTGTAGGACATGAGAGGGTAAGCTGTGGGTGACGTGGCGGGAACCTTTGCGGAAACCAGCACAATCTTACCCGAAAAGCGGGGCTACGCCTTTGCTTGTGTTAGGGTTGCCTTGTTGGCTTGCTCGGACACATCCGCAACTCCGTCATTCCTACTATGCGTTCCGTCACTATGCTGAAATACTGTGAAAACAGAAGAAAACAAGAGAAAATCAATGAATATTAGGAGAGGAAATGTGAGTATGGAAAAATTAACTTTAACCGTCAAGGAAATGGCAGAGATGCTGGGGATTTCATTGCCGACGGCCTATGAGCTGACAGAGCGAGAAGGCTTCCCCCTCCTACGGGTGGCATCACCGGTCGAAAGAAGCTTATTGTAGCCGAAGCTCTGAAAGATTGGCTTAGAAATGCATCTTAATATTGGCATGAGAATCTGCCGGCCAGCAAAGAGGGAGATTATTTTGAAGTCGGTCGCAATACCTGCATTTATCACAACGGCAGATAAAAAGAAAGAACCCCTTACATCCGGCTTGGCGGCGGAGATGTAAGGAGTCGCTTAACAGGGCAGTAGTGCCCACTGATAATATTATAACATGATTTCATGCTCTTTACAATACCCGAAATCATGTTTCAACGTTCTCGGGACCCGCTGTGTTATTTTGCGCGCAAATACCGGGGTTCCATCCCCAGGTTTTTGCGTGCTTTTTATTCCCTGTTCCTCTGCTTTCAGCTTTTCAACACCACTTCTTACTCTCATTTTTCTCGCTTTTTGA
>Ga0123352_10009079_pt1 | contig 15533 bp, 6 predicted proteins | sample TergutLab28metaG_FD_89700 | JGI IMG/M metagenome (GOLD analysis project Ga0123352, IMG submission 89700) | Labiotermes labralis P1 segment gut microbial communities from Petit-Saut dam, French Guiana - Lab288 P1 | ecosystem: Host-associated > Arthropoda: Insects > Digestive system > Gut ... | reverse complement strand
TTTTGCGGTTGTACATTCAAATAGCTCTATCTCGGAAACCGTTCGGAATAGGACACATGTTCATATAAACATTTTTGCTTAGAATGACCGATACTATGACCTTCCAGAATATTGACCTTTCCTTCTGGGACACTCTGTATAAGCGTAATTATAATTATACTGCTGACAATTAAATGTGAAGGTCAATGCAAAGAAAAATATTTAGTTTTGCTGGAAAACTTGGTAAGTATATGAGAGACTTATGTTGAAACAAACTGACATAAGGCAAAGTAAATATTACCTTCTGAGTTCTGATTGGGGAAAAAGATTAGGAATTATTTTCCGAACAACCCTTAGGCAGTAAAGGAAGTCGTGCAACATAATCTGCCTCGTCAGAAAGCCTGCATACTCTAGAACCGACTACTGACACCAAGTCTTCCGAGCGACTGAAATAATGCTTGCATACATAACACTCTGGAGGGCATTTCCCTCTTTTAGATCTGCAGTTCGTGGGTCGGGTAGCTCAGTCGGTATAGCGACTGAGCTACGGCCTGGAGGGTCCGGGATCGAATACCGGTGGGGACGAGATTTTCCGCCCGTCCAGATCGGCCCTGGGGCCCATTCAGCCTCCTGTAAAATGGGTACCGGGTCTTTCCCGGGGGTAAATTGTGGCCGGGGCGTGCTGCTGACCACTCACCCCCTTCTAGTGCCGCGGTGGAAGCGTAGAGCTATACCTCTACCCACCCTCTGGGCCACACCGGGCTTGTAACGGGAAAAATTTTCCTTTACCTTTAGATCTGCAGTTAACGGTGGTAACTATGAAGACTGCGGTTATTTTACGATGTGACTTCCATCCAGGTGTATTCTGGCAGCTACGTACCAGCATTTCGGAAGCATCTCTTACATATGTATTCAGGGCAGATATACTCCGCAGATGGGAATTATAGTGTCTAAAAAATAGTTGTTCGTATTTACCAAACCACATGACGTCACAATCCAATGACTATAATCTTTAGCCTATTGTGATCGCAGATCTACATGCAGTAATTTCTTCTCGTTGCCAGGGTATGGTTCGACTGGACCCAGCTTTGTCGGTAGCACTGGTTTCGGCGGACATTCCCCTCATATCAACCCAAGTTACGGAGGTCCCATTGCCCTTAACGGCCCCTACGGAGCCGCCTTCAAGTCATCAGCGAGGGGTTCCTCAGGAAGGCATGGTGCATCTACAGCTAAGAGTTCCTCAGCTTGTGAGTATCAGAGATTCCTTCCATGCTAAACAGCAGAGGTAATCAGCAGTACCTACCTAACAAAAATTATGAACTCCCACATACCCTGATGAAACAGACTGACAAATATTCGACCGAATTCCAGGGTATTCAACAAAATTATATCAACTCCAGCGGTTCAGTAGCGAACAGTAGAGAGATAAATGTTTGCGGTTAATTTTAAAGGATTTGGAAAAAGCGATCGTCACCTATTTCAAGGTACCATCCCAGATTTGAGTATTGTTTGACCTCCATCTTCATCATGAAATAATGTGAAATGCCAACTTGATGCAACAAGATAATTTATTGATGTATCCTTAGCTCGACATGTTTCGGGCGTACACGGCCATCATCAGAAGCATTAGATATTAATATAATATTATATAATGTACGTCAGCACAACTACCTTATTACACAAGGTAATTACATAGAATACACGTTTCGACTATTGATCAGTCGTCTTCAGACCTATTTTGTCAATTGAGTCACAAGATGCTATGCACACATAGGGATCCCATCGTGTTTACATACATGGAAATACATATGTATGTAAACACGATGGGATCCCTATGTGTGCATAGCATTATGTGACTCAATTGATAAAATAGGCCTGAAAATGACTGTTCAATAGTCGAAACATGTAGCCTATGTAATTACCTTGTGTAATAAAGTAGTTGTGCTGACGTACACTGTTTAATATTGTATTACGTTTATGTGTACATCGTGATGCCTCTGTTCAAATTAGATATTAAGTTACAGCATATGGTTTTCTGCACCGAGTTTTTGGATGGGTGGTGGTCTTGAGAGCCGCTGCGTAGGTCGTGTGTACGGTGCGGATGGTGCACGGCACAATCCGCACCGTACACACGACCTACGCAGCGGCTCTCAAGACCACCACCCATCCAAAAACTCGGTGCAGAAAACCATATGCTGTAACTTAATATCTAATGCCCCTGATGATGGGCGTATGCGCCCGAAACATGTCGAGCTAAGAATACATCAATAAAGTTACCCTCTTGCATCAAGTTGGCGTATCACATTACACCATCCCAGAATTCGCACGAAAAGAATGAAGACAGTCACACATTTTTAGTTGGGAATATTCTATTTCGGGGCGAGATCTAGTATGATACCTTCTAAAGACAAGGCACAATCATTTCGATGTGCAGAATTACTTTCCTTCAATCACATATGGGCACTTTCTATTGTAAACATCTGCTCCTCTGAAACCCGCTCTGAATGTAATGAATGTTGCAAGGTCACGCAGTTACAGATTCCCACTTACTTTCATTTATCTTTCACTTTCATGACATCTAAAGGTCACTATAACTTGTTTTTGTTTCGAAATCTAGTATTGATGTCATTAAAATTTAAAGAAAGTTCTAGCCTGTGAACCAATTTCAAGAAAGTGGCAGTTTCAATTCTCATACAGAACACTATGATTTGTACTGTTCTAGAAATATTATTGCAGTTGATTAGCCCTTTAGAGCGCAATGGGTATTTACACTATATACCGCGTACGTTCGCGAACAAATTTCATCTTTGAGCTTCGTAAAATTCTTGCAACAAGCAGCGATTATTTTCCTACACATCATTAACAGACCAATATTTGTAACGAAGGCCCAGTGTCTTCTGTGAGTTATACACTGATTTTTATACAAATTATTTGGGTCAATTTCCAGTTTCATTACACCCATCTTCGACTACTAACGTCTGAAGATGGAGGCACTACGCGTCCCTTAAATGTCGGTAAATATTTTTTGAGCTGAGTCATCCCCGTTGTGCTAGTATAATTAACTAAATGGAATTATGTATAAGCACATATGTTCATAACACAACTATATTGTTACATAAAGTAGAACATAGATTATACAACTATATGTTTTGGCCCTGGGTATTGGCCATCTTCGGGTTGTTTACAACTTACGGATCAGCTATACAATATGCATAGGGTATACTCTGGGAGTGGGGAAGACGAGGTCACGCCTTCCAATATTTTAAGACTATATCTCGCTCTCCCCTCCCAAGAGTAAACCCTACGCATATTGTATAGCTGATCGATAAGTTGTGAACAACCTGAAGATGGCTAATACCCAGGGCCGAAACATGTAGTTATATAACCTATGTACTACTTTATGTAACAATATAGTTGTGTTCTTAACATATGTGCTTATACATAATTTCCATTTAGTCAGTGAATATTTACCAGCGGTCGTAACAAACTTGGATTTTGATAAAAACCGCTATAAGAATGTCAGTTCTGGTATAGCTAAAAAGCCCTCTAAAAATAGACCCACACAATCTACTACTTAACTCCACAGTAGTAAGAAGGCTGAGTAATTTGTAAATTCTGTCTTGAAAGGAAACTAAGGCCAAAACATGTTGACTTATCAGTAGTCACTGTGCACTTCAACCTATCTCTTTGTAAAAAGTGTATTTAAATACTAATATTACCGCTCAGTAAGTCAAACGACTTCTGAGAAGGAAATGTTATGATACTGTACAACGAAGACAACGATATCAGTAAGGTTATCTTGACTCCAAAAACACACTGTCTTACGTAATAAACTGTGGCGGACTTATAATATAGCTAGCATGTTACATTCTGCATCACGCGACTCGAAGCGGCCATGACATTTCCCGAGAAAATTGCTGTTAAAAAAATGTATTTTCGGTCTAGTGAATAAGGCGCAAGCATAATTCCCTGATGCCAAGTGGGAACATGGCTGATAATGGCGACTTACATGCTTAACCCATTACACCAGTGAACTTGTATCTACAAAAAATTATTCTGATATTCTGGCCCAATTAGTGCAACTTCTCCACACACCGACGCGTTTGCTAGAGCCGTACACGAAGGCCTCTTAACCTTTTGACGCCTAACTTCAACTATAGCTGACGTACCGCACCGCTAACCTCCCAAAGTTGCATTTTATATATTTATTCAACAAATATAGGTACCGAATATTTTTAACATGGTATATACTCTCTTCAAAATGCAGTTTGTTTCATAATTCTAACGTATTTGGTTCCTGTATTATTCACACTTTATATACAGGGGGTGCTAAAATTTAAAAAATAATTCCGGCGCCAAAAGGTTAAACACGCTGCTACAAAATGCCTTATTCCAAAAGGGTTGTCTCAACCTTCTTATTTTTATTTGTATTTACTAAACGCAACACACGTACGATAAACTAAGCGACTTCATGGCACAGAATCCTTCAGAACTGAATATTCAAATTCTCCCGGCTTCTATGGATTTAAAAATTCAGTAACGAACACACGCAAGTCCGTAAAGAGAGAGATACTGTAAATTGATACCCAACCTAACTTTACTGTCAACTCTGAATTGGCTGTAGAAACGTAAAAACATGTTCGGATACGAGAATAAAGGTTTCATTCTTTCTTATTTAGTTTAATGACTGTCCTTTAGGCGAAAGTATTATACAGCGTTAGACTGGATGTTGACTGTGAAGGATGAGTGTCTAATGACACGAAACGTAGCGACAGTGTAAAAGTAAAGAGGTAAAGGTAAAGGTAAAGCAGTCCCGTTACAGGCCTGGAGTGGCCCAGAGGGTTCCAGGAAGTTAAGGTTCTTAGATTTCGTGACAGAGGCCCGGCAGGGTGGTAAGGTTGTCAGCCTTACGCACCGGCCGCCTCTACCCCCAGAAAATACTCCAGGTACTCATTTCTGTTAGAGGCTGAGTCGACCCCAGGGCCATAGTGCGATCGGAAGGAATTTATGTCAATGAAAAATCCACTGACACCAGCTGGGATCGAACCAGCAATCTTCCGAATTGTAGCAGAGCACCTTAACCTGCTACCGCGGTCCTCCAGTGTAGAAGTACCGAGGAAAATAAACAGAATTCCCTGCAGAAAATCCATTGGCGGAGAGGAGAATTCAGCTTCCGGGACGGAGGGCGCCAATCACACCGTGACGTGTCAAAATGTGACGAGACTAATTCATTGGCTTGTTCAACAACTGTAACTTCTAACGTTTTAGAAGTGGTGAAATATCATGGGATGAAAACCCCGTGTTCTTTAAGCTACATGTCCTGTATGGAGGCAACATTGCGACTCCCACAATATTCATATAAAAACACTCTAAATGTCGTAGTAATTAAATTGTTTTATGAAGGCGACGCCGAAAATCGTTAGATGTTTCTTTTCTTCGGCTTCAAACGCTGAACGAAGCAGAGCTGCTTAGCGATGGTTCTGGAATGAGTAATGCCAAGATATGGGAGTAGTAATAAGAGTCGAGATATGAAATGTCGCAACAACTACTTACAAGTAGATGACTTCAAAATGGTCTGAGACCGAAACATATAATCAACTACACTAAATCTCACAAAGATTTTCTGAAAAAAAAACAGCTGTGTTAATAGGAATTTTGAATATAGTTTATTCTGAAAAAGAAATTTATATATATCAAATTCGAATATGTGGTACCAGAATTCTTCAAATTTTTTAAGAAGGTAAAAGAAGCAGACGTTTGAGGGATTCTACAGCAGTACCTTTCGTTAGAACGTAAGACAGTTAGGCTAGACATTTGTCACGTAACTCCATCTATTGCATTTTAAAACTGCATGTTACAAAATATTTTGCCCGGAAAATGCAAAAATTAAGAGATTATGCTTAAACGCAGGTGGGATAATAATATTCAAGGGAATCTTATAGAAATAGTTTAGGTTGTGGACCGGGTTCAGGAAATAATAGTAGGCTCTTTGACCACGGTAATAAAATTAAAAGACTATGAATAATTTTAAATACCTGTGCGTCTGTTAGCTCCTGAAGGTTCTTCTCCATAATATTAGTAAGCTGCTCAGAGAATGAAGTGAAGTTTTGAAAAGACACATAAGAGGCGAAATGAAAAATATTATGATGCAATACCCGTGGTTATATACAAATTATACACCTATAGTTCCTTATGAGTTGTGGTTAGGTGTTTCATAACTGAATAAAATACTCGCTTATTCAAGGTTGCCTACACAATCGATGTAATAACAAATATACTTTCGAATCTCTACGAATGGAAGATGTAGATTAGTAAACAGAAGCCCTAATAAAACTGCTTGGAAATATTTAATCAGCACACCAACTAATGCATATCTATAATTTTTTTACATTAAAACATTTAAAATGGCTCCATCATGTTTCGATCCTAAGATCATCTTCAGGGAGTTACATCGTTCCTTGCTAAAGTCACATTTTTTAAAACACTCACTGATTAATTTCCTTATATTAACAGGATGCTACCACAGCAACCTGTTAATATAAGGAAATTAATCAGTGAGTGTCTTTAAAAATGTGACTTTAGCAAGGAACAGTGTAGCTCCCTGAAGATGATCTTAGGATCGAAACATGTTGGAGAGATTTTAAATGTTTCCATGTGAAATTTTATGTATGTGCATTAGTTGGTGTGCTGATTACAAGATGCTTGGAAATATATTCCTCACTTACGTAGAATTAAGACCACGGGGAGACGTGAAGAGCCAAATGAAGTGTCTGGATAGTAACTGTACTAAACACTGTAAAATATTCTTTTATATTGCAGCGTTGGCCATAAAGCAGCACATAGAAACTGGTGCTTCAGAAGCTAGTGACATCTATGAACGTAACATTTCTATCTTTCCGACCATGCACTGTTGCTTTCTATACGTGCGAGCTATATGCACTGCATATTGTAAACAAAAAGATGGGATACAATTGCTTCATTCGTTGCTACTAATTTTTAACTTGGTAAACGAAATTTTATCTCCAAGGGTGATCGCATTTCGCTTGGTGGATAGCTTGTCTGCCTGTTTATATCACAAATTCCTTGTGTATTCTGTAGTAGTGGAGTTTCTGCCACTGATTTATTTATTTTCCCCTGAGTTACATCACGCGCTCAAATATACATGTAGCCAAAGTAAAAGCCATACTGACCAAGAAAATACAAGCACGTAGCAATACATAATGGTGTTAACAATTTATCGGTCCATGGAAAGGGCGAGAAATTCCGTTAGAATTAAAAATTCATATTTCTTGTAAATATGTATTCAGATAGTAACCGGAATTAAAAATTAATAATCATATAATTCAGGACATATTTATGCCTCTAATTTATGTTTTTACCATGTTGAAGATTTCGAGTCTGAATAACGTACTCGGTAGAGAGGGCAGCTATGCAATAAAATTTTCGTTATTCGAATTCCGACAGGCGCAAAAGATTTTATAATTTCCACTATCGTCCAGACTGGTTCTAGCGTCGAGATTAAGCATGATTGGAGATACACCTGTACTCTCCCTATACTTCTTCATCGCACGTTAAGGGGACAATTTCACTGTGTTTTTACTACACTAAAACTCTAGCATATGTATGTGAAAGTTTTGATTTTGTTATATTAATCCTGCATAGCGATCCAATACAAAAAAAGATTGAAAAGGATGTAGTCCATACTGTAGTACATTAAATCCTCAGTGACGTTCGTCGCCGGTCATTAAGCCAACTTTCGCCCTACGAATACTGTGTGATTAGCGGTTTACGGCCTTAAGCAGTGTGAGTTTATTGTGGGCCAATGTAAGGGAAATCTAAATTAAGTGGTAACGTTTACTGAAAAAAAAAGTCAATTAAAAATCTCTTAAAACCGTCTACGCGCTGATACTAGGCCACATAGAGATAGACGGACGGACAGACGGCTGGACACATATGACCCGATTACGACGCGTTATTTTTCACTTTGTAAAAGAAGCATGAAAACTTCCCACTATCTCCTGTGTGCAATTTTTAAAAGATCGGCAGAGTCCTTACAAAAATCCGTATGAATTTATTTCAGCACCAAATTCTGCATTCCTATATTGATTAGTTATCAGTAAAAATTTGAATGCTGAATATTGATATCGCGCGACAGCCATGCCATTCTACAATACATGCTGCAAATACTGACCAGAACGAACGTAATTCTAGCAGCACAAGGGCTGGACGACCGTGAAATTGTGGTTAGATTAACTGCAGATGAGAGCAATTACTTCCCTCTCCAAGCCATCCACACCAGCTCTAGGGTCCAACCAGCCCCTACCCAAAAGGTACCGGCAGCCTCTACTCAATAGGTACCGGCAATCTCTACTCAATAGGTACCGGCAGCCCCTACTCAATAGGTACCGGCAGACCCTACTTAATAAGTGCCGGCAGCCTCTACTCAATAGGTACCGCCAACCCCTACTCAATATGTACTGGCAGGGCAGCCTCTACTCAATAGGTACCGACAGCCTCTACTCAATATGTACCGGCAGCCCCTACTCAATAGGTACCGGCAGCCCTACTCAATAGGTACCGGCAGCCTCTACTAAATAGGTACCGCCAACCTCTACTCAATAGGTACTGGCAGGGCAGCCTCTTCTCAATAGGTACCGGCAACCCTACTCAATAGGTACCGGCAGCCCTACTCAATAGGTACCGGCAGCCCTACTCAGTAGGTACCGGCAGTCTCTAATCAGTAGGTACCGGCAGCCCCTACATAATAGGTACCGGCAGCCTCTACTTAATAGGTACCGCCAACCTCTACTCAATAGGTACTGGCAGGGCAGCCTCTTCTCAATAGGTACCGGCAGCCTCTTCTCAATAGGTACCGCCAACCTCTACTCAATAGGTACTGGCAGAGCAGCCTCTTCTCAATAGGTACCGGCAGCCTCTTCTCAATAGGTACCGGCAACCTCTTCTCAATAGGTACCGGCAACCTCTTCTCAATAGGTACCGCCAACCTCTACTCAATAGGTACTGGCAGGGCAATCTCTTCTCAATAGGTACCGGCAACCTCTTCTCAATAGGTACCGGCAACCTCTACTCAATAGGTACCGGCAACCCTACTCAATAGGTACCGGCAACCCCTGCCCCGTGAGTAAAGTGGCTACGACGTGAAGCTGACCATACACCTCTACCTAATTCTGAGGTCAAGAATGAGTGGAACTATATCTCCACCCCTACGCCTCATAAAGCGCACACAGACATTACACTAAGTGGCGTTATTACATTTCGCTTCAACGGACTGCATGTACTCTACCTTATGTATTTTTAATGGCTGAGAAGTGGGTCGGCGACCGCTCGCTTGCAGGGATTTTGGGTTCTAATCCTGTCGGGGGCGTGAATGTTTGTGTCTTGTGATTGTTGTATGTTGTCAGGTAGAGGTCTCTGCGACGAGCTGATCACTCGTCCAGAGGAGTCCTACTGACCGTGGCCCGTCGTTGTGTGTCATCTAGAAACCTCAAGAATAAGGAGGCCATGGCCCGCGTGGGCCGCAGGATCACAGGAAAGACGAGAGAAGTACAAAGTGAAAAAGTGGGCTGTCTTCAGAAACACCATAGTCATGCTATGTACAATTTAAATACATGATTTGGTCGAAGAGTTATTCATAGACAAACGCGCATACACACATACATAGGAACAAGAAATCGTTCGTAATATATCCTTGTCTTTTCTTTACAGAAAGTAGGCTAACTCCTTTATATAGACCTTACACAACCTGCACAGGCCAAAACTGCAATATTCTGGACTATTTACGCAACGTATAATGGTAATTCCTTTTTTTGGATTCTTGACCCTTGAAGATGGGACTGATAGGTTGTCCCGAAACGTCGGTAAGGAATTACCAACACACGTTGCGTTAATAGCCCAGAAGAGCATAGTGCCCAGCCGCTTCGCAGCCGAAGTCTGAAGTCACTGCACAGACCAATCGAAAACTGTGTGATAAGGTTTTTGAGACATAACGCCTTGTAGATGGTTAACTATTCGTTTCGGAGTTACGCGCTGCTTCTATTTTCAAGGCACTGTAAATAACCATTAGAGATGCAGACAACACGTTCATACGATACGTCGGCATTTAACTACCAGACTTAACAGCCTCACATACCAGACAGTTCATCATTGCGTCCATTCTTACAGTGCCCCACGGAACGCAAGCCGGTCTCCTCGTGATCAAGCCAATCCCACCCTCAGCGTCAAGTACCGGAGGGCGGTCCTCGTCCTACGGCTCTTCCAGCCTGCACGATTTCTTCGGAGCTCCTTCCCGTTCCTTCGCAACGTTTGTGACGGCGCCGGCGTCCTACGAACCTTCAGCTGCCAACCGGCGCTCCGACTACAGTTCCTACAGCGAGCCGCAGAACGACTACAGCCTCCTGCCATCCATGTTTTCGTCATACCATCTGTAGCAGGTGAACGTCACGATTAACATAAATTCATGGTGCAGCGTCCTTCTTGAGAAGCTAAAAGTTCCTCAGCTAGTCAAGAAATTTTGTCCCATTTTATGCATCCTGGATGTTCATTGTCCGTGTTCTAAGCCAGATACATTCAGGCCAAAGCCTCTTACCCTGTTCCAATAAACCAATTTTTACTTAGACGAAACCTAACCCAATCTAACCGAAACCAATACAGCAACCCGTGGTATTTACCATGTCATACGGCCATTAATAGGTGTCAGAATGTTACCACTCCACCAGTGTACTCTAGCACCTCTTTTGATTCATCCTGTCATTCGACCGTTGTAGTAGGGAAAGTGTATTTAAAAGCAGCCAAGAAATAAATAAATATGTCTGCATGAGTCAGCACATTATGTTTCAAGGTTCGATAACCGCCCTGCTATGTTGAGTAACAGAACAGTGCAGCATGTAAACAGGTAATCGGCTATTCACGTTCAGCGCGTTACTTATATTGTTGTCTGACCGAGTACCGAAGCCGGATGGTGGAGGAGAGTGGGGACCAGCAGCAACACGGTACAGCACACACCTCTGATACGTAGAGGGAGAAGCGACTATCCGTCTTTCGTAGTCCACCCAGATATAACTCAAGGTTATGATGCCAATCACATGACGAATTTAACACAAATTACCTTATGTACCGAGTGAAACGCCGATAAAATTTCGTTCCGATGTGGGTCACCAGTCTATCCTGACTTTCGCCAAGACAAGTTCAGACAGCGGCGTCTTGTCTTTATCTGCAGCTGTTTTGTATGACGCGTAGAAAGGCCGCTGCACTGAGTGAAACTGCAGAGTGTTTACAGAAGCTGTCAGTAAATCAGACTACTTAGCGTCGAATGACTGGATGACACAGAACAATGAAGTGGAAATGATTTTAGAAGGAAGCAGACGTGGCCCAGTTGGAGAACGCTTTCCTGTCATTCGTTTGGATGACTCAAGCAAATTACTGACAAGACAGGCAACGTACAGGGAATGGGCAAAATAATGGAAACGCTTGACAATATAGGAATAAAACTGTTTGTGTTGGCTGCACTGAAAGAATATTAGTTGTATCTTTCGTTGTTCCTTTGTCTCTTTACACTGTGTAGTGCCAGTTTCGATGCATTACTCAAAGTTTTTAAGTAACAGTTCGTATGACAGTACTTCAAACTTGGAGACTTCGTCAGGTTTTCAGAGAGGACAGATTGTTGGTGTGCGTTTAGCTGGAACATCTCTAACCAAAACGGCCACTTTGTTAGGTGTATCCAGAGCAGCAGGATCCAAGGTTGTAAGGGCACACATACACATAATGGAAAGACATCATCAGCTAAGAATTGTGGTCGAAAACCAAAATTAAGTGAAAGGGATCGTCGTGCCTTTAGGAAGATTGTGTTCCCCCCCCCCAAAAAAAAAATCACAAAACTACTGCGGTAAAGGTGATAGCAGAACTCAGTATTCATCTTGAAGACCCTGTTTCCACAAGAACGGTCCGGCGAGAGCATTAAATATCCAGCATCCACGGTAGAGCTGCAATTGCTAAACCTCTGAATAATGAAAAGGCTAAAAGGCTTAAGAAGATGGTTTGATGATCACAAAACCTGGAGGTCTGACGATTGGAATTCCGTAATACGGTCAGATGAGTCGTCCTTCACGTTATTTCCAACATCAGGCCGGGTTTATGTTTGGATAACGCCCAAGGAAGCCTATAATCCTGAATGTCTGGTTCCATCTGTGAAACATGGAGGTGGATCTGTGATGATTTGAGCAGCAATATCTTGATACTCTGCTGGTCCTATAATTACTCTGAGTGCTCGAAATATTGCCAGTGACTACATGGACATTTTAGGTAACCAGGTGCTTCTTATGGTCCAGATGTTGTTTGAATTCAGTGATGCAGTTTTCCAGTATGACAAATCGCCCATACACACAGCCAGAAGTGTTCAGTCTTGGTTTGAGGAGCATGAAGATGCATGTCAACACCTTCCTTGGCCAGCACAATCGCCAGACTTGAATATCATCATATCACTGTGGTCGGCTTGAGAGAGTGGAGTGAGAAGTGTATTTCCTCCTCCATGATCTCTCAAACAGCCAGATGTGCTTCACGAAGAGTGGTGCAATATTCCACTAGAGACTATCCAGAACTTATATGGTCCTGCATTTTATGTTTTACTGACCGTGCATGCTGGTATGACTCTGGGTAAATGACCAACTTGATGCACAATTACGTTGTATAAAACTATTTATGATTGTAATCCTCTACATGTTTCGAGCATCACTGTGCTCATCATCAGAAGGTAGAATTGTATTAATACAGCATCTGGTATAGTATTCTCTGTAAGTGACCGTCCGGTGGGCAGGTTCAGAACCTGCACGCCGGACAGTCACATACTGAGAGTACTATACCAGATGCTGTATTAAAACAATTCGACCTCCTGATGATGAATACAGTGATGCTCGAAACATGTAGAGGATTACAATAATAAATCGTTTTATACAACGTAATTATGCATCAGGTTGGTCATTTACCCAGAGTCACATGAGCCTATTCCAAGAAGGGTACAAGCTGTATTACAGGCAAATGGTGGCCTAGCTCCATATTGAAAGACAACTGTTCCCAGCATTCTGTCCGTCCTCTGTACGTGTAACAAAAAATTTTGGCGGTTTCGCGCAACCATTGTTGTAGCGGAAACACAACAATGCATTATGCATGTTGTTGAGATATATTTCACTGTCAACTATATAAGTATAGTTGAATAAAGAGAGACCAACTTGATGTCACTTGCTTTTCTATTTCATTATTTACTGCTCAACATGTTTCGGATGTTAATACAACCATCCTCAGGAGCTTGCGGCTTATTTATTGAGTTGGGGTGGTGTGCAGGCTTCAGCCTGCACACCACTCCAGCCAAACCACAACGTAACACCAACACACATCGAACCAGAGCAATACAACCCTGAGGATGGATGTATTAACATCCGAAACATGTTGAGCATTAAATAATGAAATAAAAAAGCAAGTGACATCAAGTTGGTCTCTCTTTGTTCAGCTATCAAGACGATGCACGGTCCGGTCCAATAAACATAAGGTATATAAGTATATTTTATGTTGAACAATAGTACTTCTAAGGTAAATTTATGTCACAGATAACAACAAAACGCACTACATCTTCACGTCAAGTGCCCGATACTGCATTGAAATAAAATGTCCGTTCGCTAATGACCTTCTTTACACATACACTTTGGCTAAAAACAGATCGTAATGACCGATAAAGTCGTTGCGGAGTTTCTCAGCTTTTGCCTTACAACATATTACAATACAGACGAACTTAATCAGTTATGAAGCAGTAAGTATTAAATGCTATTTGACGTTCAGGTGACCGTGCATCGTGACATATTCTTAAAATAAAACAAGCCAGATGTAATAATTTCTCAAATTTATTTTTGGAATAAAACTCTACATGATTCGGACAGTTCCTCTGTCCACCATCAGAAGTTTTTCACTGTACACACAACAATGGTATATGTCACACAGGTTTGCTGACAGCTTGCGAGCAGGATCCTTCTCACAAGCTGTCAGCAAACCTGTATGACATATACCATTGCTGTGTGTACAGTGAAAAACTCCTGATGACGGACAGAGGAACTGTCCGAATCATGTAGAGTTTTATTCCAAAAATAAATTTGAGAAATTAGTGCATCTAATTGGTTTTATTATAAGAATTGAGCGTTATGAATTTGTCTGTATTTTTGCCCTAAATATATGGCACGAAAGTCGCCCTCTTTTATGCACCGCACTACATCATCTTCTGTGGTGTTAGTGGCCCAGCCACTTTTCCCACATTGCCTAAAAAACGGAACAATTTTCGGGAAAAGCGTATTGAACATAAAACGCGTGTTTCTGTACAAGTTTGTCTAAAACATTTCTCATTCTAAGCGGAACTCAGCGAGATATGATTATAAATTACATAGGTCTTCGTGTAAAGTACCCATTATTCTTGTCGGATTTTAATCAAAATTTAATTTTCTCAACGGATTTTCGCAAAATCCCCACACGCCAAATCTCATAAAAATCTGTCCAATGGAGGCCGAGTCGTTCCATGTAGACAGACATGACGAAACTAATAGTCACTTTAGGCAATTTTGCGACCGCGTCAGAAGAACCTGTAAGGGTGGTCGGTGTACAGACCGAGATGTGAGCTTTGTTTGTGCAAAACATGAATCAGAAACGTTGCCCGATGTTGAGGTATTGTGTCTGGTAGCTGAAATAATCATTCTTCTCGACCACGGTTCTTCAATTATAATTCTTAATACTGCAATTCCTTGGAAGACTTTGGCTATGATTTCCAGTGGTTCAACGAATTTAGTCATAAAATAGGAAATGGATTTGGTGATTATAAGAATATTTAATGTTGTTATTTCGACTGGAGAGATTATACAGGTGATCTCTAATTAATGCAATGGTTACGTTCCCGGAACATCCGCATTAAGCGGATTCTCTTTCTAATGGGGGAACGCGGTAATACATATTCTAATCAAATCGGGTATGAGCCTCAACCCTAAAATTCATCGGGTATGAGCCTCAACCCTAAAAGTCCCCAAGCCACCCAAATAATTTTAAATCGTAGAACACAAGAGATATGTCTGGAGATAAAATTAAATTATTAATTTTGTATCAAATCAGAATAAACAAAAACAGCATACACGACAAGACTGAGTTATCTGCTTAAACAACGTTATGACGTATTTGACGTTCCTAGGGCCGTGCATCGTAATATTAGTTCTACAATAAAACCAACTAGATGCATCAGCGCATGAAATTTATTTAATTTTGGAATGACACTCTACATGTTTCGGACGGTCTTTCCGTCCATCATCAGGAGTTCAAGACTGTACATACAGCAACAATCATTTGTCAAACAGATACTGCTGTATGCTTACTAGCAAGCAGACAACAGTATCTATCTGTTTGACAAATGCCTGTTGCTGTATGTACAGTCTTGAACTCCTGATGATGGACGGAAAGACCGTCCGAAACATGTAGAGTGTCATTCCAAAATAAAATAAATTTGATACATTGGTGCT
>Ga0123352_10009076_pt1 | contig 15539 bp, 9 predicted proteins | sample TergutLab28metaG_FD_89700 | JGI IMG/M metagenome (GOLD analysis project Ga0123352, IMG submission 89700) | Labiotermes labralis P1 segment gut microbial communities from Petit-Saut dam, French Guiana - Lab288 P1 | ecosystem: Host-associated > Arthropoda: Insects > Digestive system > Gut ... | reverse complement strand
GCTGAGTGGACCCCGTTCCAGACCCACTACTACTCAGAAAATCTGGTAGCGCCGGGGATCGAACCCGGGACCTCTGTATCTGTAGCCAGAAACTCTGACAACTAGACCACAGAGGCGGTCTCATTAATCCAAATTATGTGCATAAATTCAGTTTCTACCTTACAGAGAACAGAATGTATATGTATTATAAAAGTCGATTGGTTAATTTTGTTCAGGCAATAATCACTGGTTATTGTGACAGTCATACGCAACACATGAATACTCTGTGTGGGCAGAATGTAGAGTTTTGGGCGTTAAACCTGATGGTACATATAACAGCCACCAAACTTTCAAGGGTTAATGGAGGGCTTAGATACGTGCAGGTATACATGCTTCAGTGGTTCTTGTATGCGAAGCGAATTGCTGGATATAGAGCGCATAGAATAACAATTGCACTGAAATCTAAAGTTCTTGGCGTTTCCACCGGCCGGCCTGACAGCGCGGTGGGTTGACCAATAAGATAGGCATGCCAAAGTCAGGAAGGCTGGACATACGCAGAAGGGTCGGGCTTAAAACTGTGGCAGGATATGCAAGGATGGAACGTAGCCGGTTCGCGCAAGTGATAATTCTGTATCGTTTGAAGGAGATGCATAGTTCAAATCTCGGCTCGGACATTGCTTCCTGAATGTTTCGTGACTTTTTTCAGTCGTTCAAGGATAATGCTGCGACGACCTTCATTTAGGCTATTATCGCGTTTTCCAATTCCGTCCACCGTGAAGTTTCAAAAACTAAAGTTACGAAAACTCTTTCTTCCCACTTCGATCTGTACGTGGCTGATTTGTAGCAGATGATACACATCAGACCTCCATGTAGTCATTACTGACATTTAAGCGTATGTCTCACGTTGGCAAAGTGCTTGCACGCCGGCGTAGATCAAATCGGTTTCAGGTGTATGTAGCCGGGACGTGACGGTTTGCTTCGGTGTCTGTTGCAGATCGCTTGTCAGCCAGGTGCTTCGTAAGGGATGTAGAGAGATGGAAATCACTGGACCCCTTACTGCCAAACAGGGTTATGACTTATTACGGTGCTATGGCTAGGTGGTTGTGGACTCGCACAGTGATTTCCCTCTGCTTGGGCCTTTAAGAAACACCTGACCAGCAAGCGATTTGCGAAAGACACCGACGTGAAGCAAGCTGCCACCTCGTGGGTGCAGAAACATGACACCGATTTTTTTTTCCCTACACCGGGATACAAGCGTTGTTGCTACGGGGGAGAAATGCTTAAATGCAGATGGTAACTTTGCAGATCTGATGCATACCATCTGCTGCCCATTTGCCAAGCATGCGTCAGAGTCAGTATGAAATTCGTGGCATCGATGTCTGTTACCTCATTTTTTGTAACTTTTTTGTGTTTGAACCGAGAAGCACTTAACTTCAGCAGTTAAAGTACTTGTATTAAGTAACGTGTCATTGTCACCACCTGGACTGGACAAGCATCATAATTTTCTTCTCACATGTTACCCTCGCAAGCCTAAGCACAATAATTATCGTGTAAATACGTTAAGAAGCAATAAAGCGATACTCGTTGTATGAGTGTGCTGGCACACCGTGTTCGGGCAGAAGAGTTGTAGTAAGTACTGGGTACAAGGGACAAGATCTCGAACGTGCATCTCTAATTTCGAAACGTGTTTGACGTGCTTCAGTGTTGTAGGCAATCAGTCTCTGCAATTCTAGAGGGTATGAGAGAGGCTGCCATGAATAATTGTTTGTTATCCCTCACGGGCTTTGTTTGTCGTCGGTTACTCTAAAACACACCATTTACTATCTGTGCACTTGCGGCGCTCTTCTGGGTGTGTGTTTTAGGCCTGTATGATTATCGGAATAAACAGTTATTGTGGCTGAACAGCAAACCGGTTGATATTTTGTAGGACTCAGTTTTTAAGCGTTATGTAGAGCGTACTTGATCTTCAAGAGTTTAACGGCGTTTTGCAGACTACAAAAAATACTCTACGTCAGTCTATAACACAACATTTATTTTATATACACTGGTATATATGTCAGGGCGACATGTTTCGACCTAGTCGGTCATCCACAGTTCCTCCAAGAAAACAGATCCAAAAGTTGCTAGTTTTTCTACATTGTGGGATCCCAAATGCTCACAAGTTTCAGTTACAGAAGCGAAAGTATACAGTATAGGCTTGTATAAATTGAACTTGTTGTGTGACGGCTTTAAATTAAAATTAGAGACTTATCTGATATGGCAGTACATTAAAATCACTGTATATAAAAGATAGTGTAGTATTCTTGGAGGGCCTGAGGATGACCGACTAGGTCGAAACATGTCGCCCAGACATATACACCAGTGTATATAAAATAAATGTTGTGTTATAGACTGACGTATAATACTTTTTTTTTTGTATTTTATAACACTTCGGGATAGAAAACTTAAAAAAAAAAAAGTTTTGTAGACTGCTGGTGTAATTTATCTCAGTGATTAACCAACTTGATGCACAAAATTTTTGTTTTACAATAAGTTTATTTCATGCTTCTACATGTTTCGAGCACATGTGCTCATCATCAGGAGGTCAAAATTGCATTACATAGCCTCTGGTATCATCACACCTGTAGGTGGCCGTCTCGTGCACGAGACCTCATGATGAGCACATGTGTTCGAAACATGTAGAGGCATGAAATAAACTTATTGTAAAAACAAAAGTTTTGTGCATCAAGTTGGTTAATTACTGAGATGCACGGTCAGCAAAACGTCAAAATTTGCTGGTGTAATGTGTCGCCTGATGTTAGGGTGTTCAAATGCGAGTCTTGACAAGAATTTGACAGCTGCCGTGACCTGTTTAAAAGTATTACGGTCATAGGAAGTGCGCGAAGTCCCGTGAAGCCACTCATTTTAATAATAATAATAATAATAATGATTCGTTAGTTCGAGTTTGTAGTGTCTTCGAATGCGCAGGGGGTGGGGTGGGGGGGGGGAGGAAGTGGTAACTTGTGCACTTTGTTATGAAGTACTTGCGTGGCAGTAATTAGTTAACGGTCATGGACAAATAGGTTCGATTGGTGGTGTAAATGTTGTTGAAAATTATGAATTATCTATTTTAATGCATGAATTACCAACACAATGATAGGCGGGCATTCAGGGTTGAGTCTTCATTCATCACTAGTTTGGCCGTACCTGATCAGCTGTTTTCCTCTCCATTTAGGAAGAGTGCAGTGGGTACGTGTTCTGCTATTCATATTCTTTATCCGCCCTTATTTTAGGCTCGTTCACAAAATTGCGAAAAACGACTGTCCGCTTCATCATGTCCGTCCGTCTGTCTGCATGGAACAACTCGTCTCCCACTGGACGGATTTCCATGTAATTTGATATTTGATTATTTTTCGAAAATTGCCGACAAAATTCAAATTGTATTAAAATCGGACAAGAATAACGGGTACTTTACATGAAGACCAATATACTTTTTTTATCATATCTAGCTCAGTTCTTCTTAGAATGGGATGTTACAGACAATGTTGAAGAGGAAATCAAAACACACATTTTGTGTTCAGTATCCCCCCCCCCCCCGAAAAACGTGCCGTTTATGAGATAATTTGGAAAAATATTGTAGAGTGGTGCAGGCCACAGATGACACCATGGCGTATGCGCATTGCATGCTGGATAGCTAAGGCTACACACACACACTCACAATATGTAATACTTATTGCTTTTCCGCTGTAACAGTGGTTGCAAGAACGCGCCTAACTGTTGCATTATATGTACATTGCCTGTCTTGCTTTAAATTAAGGGAGTAAGAGTCTGGTATCCTAGGTGAAACCCAGATCTCGTCTCTAGAAGCTATAGAAGCACTGCTTGGTTCGTTATTTATGTTTGTTTATTTAACGGTACGTTCAGTAGCTGGGATTATATAACATCGAGTGATAAAGTGATTAGTGTTCAATGAATCAGGAAGGACGTGCCTAATTTGAGGGGTACTGTCTTGTCGTTTACCTGGATGGACTGAGGAAATTTCAGTAAGGATATCTGGTGTCCTGACCGAAAGTAGAACCCCGTACCTTCAGAATACAATGCAGGAATGCTTTCCACTTGACCGTGCCGCTCGATGTTAGACCAAACGACCGGATACTCTTCGCACTTGTGAGGATTACCTGAATGCACAATATGTCACTGTTGCATTAAGGCCCGGTTGCCCCAGTCATCGCCTGCCTTCTGCAGTTGAAGTACTCCATAGCGTACCCCAGTGCCCTATATTTGCAACATGCACCCTTTGCACTCATTCTGTGCCTTATTTTTGTTTTGTTGTGTCATGCAGCTATCGTCATCGTACCAAGCGGAGACTGTTAGCTCACGTGTCATTACTATGTATATACTCATTTGTCAGTTGTGCAAAACATGGTGTATGTTTGTACAAACTTGAGATTGCAGATGGTTGATATTGTGTGGAGGGTGAATGATTATTTCGTTGTAGCTGAGAAGACGACATAATAGTGCATTTATCTTGTCTGATCAGGACATTTCATTTTCTATACAATGACGATGCAGTAGGCAAGTTGCATTGGAGACAGGCAGCAGGTGCTGGGGGTGTGTAGCATAACGAATCCATTGAGCAATAACTTGTAATAAAATGTGAATGGTGAATGAAATCTATGTAATATGTAGGGATTTGTTCACTTTAAGACATTAATTACTTTTATAAAATTTGCAGGTGCCCAGAATTTTTCCTTCTCTGTAATGTTGTCTTCAAACTTTTGTGATTCCTTGAACTGCGTGTATTTAACAGGGATGTAAACACAGTCACGTGAATTTATGACGTATTTTCATTGTATAAGTGGATTTCAATTCTGCTTGATTATATTTCACAGAACTTTTTAAGATATTAATATTAACAAGTTATAAAGAGTTATTGACGAGTTCCTGGGGGCATGCATGGATGGAATAATTGCCGAGCTTCTTCACTGCCATTGCTTACTTTTTTGGACGTACAATTTCGTCATTGACGGTTTTTTTAACCGTGTTAGGCGTATATTTTATTATATTTAATAATGCTTTCACTCAGACAAGAATACTGCTTGTTGGAAATAGGAACAATTTGAAAACGAATACACTACTGAAAATAAGAAGATAGAAGATGCGTGGTTTCAGGCTTCCGTCGTGGTGTAAATGAGATCTGCACACTTTTGGGATTTTACGCAGCGTAGAATGCTATTTTCTTACCGACGTTTCGGGACAACCCATCAGCCCTATCTCCAAGAGACAAACAAATGTGACCCTTGAAGATGGGACCGATAGGGTGTCCCGCAACGTCCGTAAGAACCTACCATTTTACTCTGCGTAATATCCCAAAAGAGTGGAGATCTCAGGGTGGAAGGTATATAAGGAAGGAAAGATCCCTGATGAACTTCTGTTTTTGCCTTTATAGGAGATGCTGTAGTAGAAACCGTACAGCGATAATTTATGTGATTTCCTTTTTGTATACAATCATGTCTCAGGCGTATCGGTAATTCTGAAGTGTGACGCCCTGTAGTTTCGTGGAAATGTGACCATCCTTGCCGAGGAAACTGCTGCTGCCTTCATCCCCAGGGTTCCCAGATGTCTCCGAAACTTTTGTAAAGTAGTAATCTTTATGTAATGTTCGTGTGAGCTTGTTGCAGTTGACAAGTTGATCATGGTTGGCATGTGTGCGTTGTGCCGTCGCCAGGCAGGAAGAAAGACGCGCTGTTGGTGGTACAGAGAGGTCTACGCCACACAGTTGTGTGGTGGACGTGTTAGTTGAGTCTTGGTATAAGTCACTGCCGTTCACATTGATTATACTTGCCTTCGAGTAATGAAACATGAGAAGCACTTGTATATTTGTGATGGGTAGGTGACGGTCAGAGTACGGCAGCATTGGAATGTCCTTGCTCCGCAGCTGACAAGAAACGAAATGCTTTTGTGCGAACTGCTAAGGAAAATGTTTTAAATTTGGAGAAATTAAGAGATTAGAAGGTGTTGAGTGGTTTGTTTCTTTGTAGTTTGGATTTAGTCCACCCTCTGAACTTTGTCCATCGCCCTATGCTTAAAAGAAAATAAAAGTGGCATGTCGGAAAAGTCCAAGAGTGAATATTTCCCACCGTGGTATACCATCGTCAGAATCGAAGATATAATTCTTGCGGGATGTTGCGCTGCGTCGACTTGTGAATATTTACTAATCTCGCATCGTCGGAAATTGAATTTTAACTTTGTTGTTTATATTTCATGACTCTGTAAACCACTGAAGATGTACAGAATAGCCCCCAAATGAACGTATGATGAAAGTGAATTGTAAAGGATGTAGAAGGAAGTAAACACGGCCTCACTGTAGGTACTATCCCAGAATTTGGCTGGATAGGTGCTGAGAAAGTCCACGAAAAGTACTCAGGGTAATCGATGTCCCTGACTAATTTCGAACTGGCATCACCCAAATGCAATATTTTACACACACATTATTTTTATAGAGAATGAGATGGGATAGCCGTGTAGCATACAGCAATTGCTTGGAAGTAGTACAGACAGTAAACACGATGTGTAAAGATTCGGCTTGTGCCCATTGCATCCTGACGTTCTGTGTGTCATGTTGAATTCATTCAGACTGTACGGAAGGCAGACATGACGCCAATTCTCATCAGGTAACTTCACCATTTGTGAGCATAACACTGATATGCATATGAGGTGTTTTCAGAAAGTAAGGTAACGCAGTAATTTGTGTCTTGTGTTTTGTTCAGCATCTCTGAACTTACTCGTGACTTTAGGCACGTCCATTTCTATCTGGGCCTGTAAATCAGTACCCCTGTTGAAGCCACTCTGACATAGATGTAGGTATTCTTATGAAGGCATTGCTGGCTGCAGGAGTTGAGCCCAGACTTGCACTGCAAGGGTATGATGTCATTGCGCAGTGGGACAAATGTCTGCTTAGGCTGCCTGATTGTTATAAAAAATGCAAATGTGTAAGTGACTTCAGATCGCGTGTGCGCGTGAGAATGTATGATTGCATGTGGTTGAAGGTAAAAGGTAAAGGTAAAATTCAACCTCGAACAGACCATGTAGGCCCAAAGGGGGAGTAGAGGTATAGCTCTACTCTTTCGTTAACCTCGGCGCCAGATGGAGGTGTGTGATCTATACCATGCCCCAGCCGCTATACGCCCGGCAAATAACCGGTACCCATTGTACAGGAGGCTGGGAGGGCCCCAGGGCGGGCATGAAGATGAAAGCAGACGGAACCAAACCTTCTTGGTGTATTGGTATCATTCTTTGTGGATTGTCTGCCCACTTTAGTTAATATTGGTCCTCTAAATATTACATTGGGTGGTAGAAAAAAATCAGTGTTGGTTTATTGGTTCTGCGAATAATACAACACTATCAATGATTGTGCATTTATTTATTCATTACATTCACTACATGTTTCGGCCAGTAATTGCGGCCACCATTGGACAGTGTTACAATTATATACAAGGGGCAGAACTGTGGTATTTCACTAACTTTCCTTTTATATTTCTGTATGTGTTGATGAGATGATATTGGCTAGCCTATATAAATGTGGATAACATAATCCCATTGTATTTGTTTAATCATTGTTGGTGTATTGATTCTCTGAATAGTACAACTGAAACGTGCCATAATGAATATTCTGAATAAGTGACTATACATTCAATTATATGATGTAGTATTATTCAGAGAATCATTAAACCAACATTTATTAAAGAAATACAGTGCGATAATGTTGCCAAAAAATAGGAAAATTGGTTGTGTTCTGACTAGACCCATATCTTAGACAAGGGCAGGGTTCAGTTGGAGGTAGGTGTGAGTGAAGTGAACGGAACATCAGGATTCATGTATTTAGTAGGATGACTGACACTTGGCAGAAATGATCACTGACATTTGTGTTAAAGATAGGATCCAACTTGCACAGTTGCTCACTTAGTTTCTCTCAGACATTTTTTGCCGCCTTTTAGTTTGCTAGATGTGAAATGACATTTCAGAGGAACCTGTTACCTCTATCTTCAACATCATCATCATCATCATCATCATCATCATCACCACCATCTTCTTCTTCCTCCTCCTCCTCCACCTCCTCCATAATGATTGAGGCTCCTTAAATGTTGGTACTTTGTGGCATCACATCCCTGAAGACAGGCATAAACACTACCATGGAAACCTCAAATCTGGCACAGTAAATGTCAAATGTGAATTGGTTATGCCACATATGATGTGTATGTTGATTCATAATCACACACAATAAACATAAGCTTCTTGTTCCTCCTTAAAAATAAAGCCAAATAGTTCCTGTAAGCATGTGATGTTCACAACCACCAACAGGAGAATGCAAGAATTGCCAAAGTTACTGGATGATGTACCATTGGCAGTGTGTTAGACTGTGTGGTTCATGCATGATGGAGCTTCTGCTCAGTTCAATGAGTAGGATCAAATGGGCCAGTTTATGGCCACTGCGATCACCTGACCTCACTGCTGCCAAGTTATATATGTGGGACTGTCTGAATGCAATACTTTAATTAAGGATCATCCTATACATTAGTGTTTATAAAATTTTATGTGGAAGTCTTCACCATTGTAATTTTATAGGAGTTGATATGATGTAAAGAAATGTTTAATAAAAGAAGAGTGAGGAACACAGTTCTCTCTTGAATGAAGAAATAACATGTGTTCAGGCTAGATTTTTGGCTCTGCCATCTGTTGGTTGCATTACTAACTGATATTGTAATCTCTTCAGTTTGTATAATAAAGGGATGTTTGCTCAAGGTCTTCTCTATCACTACACATTGGTTGCTATTATGTGGTGTTTCAAGAAATTATCGCTTTTGTTGCCCTTCCAACAGTTTATTGTGGCATAAATATGTGGATTTCATTACTTTGCAGCAGTTCTGAGCTGAGTAAAACCCTTCAATGAAATTTTAACATAAAACTAATTGCTATCTTATAATGAAAATGTTACCATTTAGTGTCAAATCCTTTGCACCCAGAGACATTTTTAAAGAGAAGAGAAAAATGTGTTGCAACAAGATGATGCCTGTAAGAACCCAGGTGTCTGTGACTTCCATTCTTCAGTTCGTAGAGTGATGGAACACGCTGTTATAATTGCACAAAGCAGTCAGTTTTCATTTAAAGCTATTGAGTTTGAAGTTCTGTGAATGAAACTCATAAAGTTTTACTGTATGTTTGTAACTTTCTTTCCTAAGTACAAAATGGTGAATAAGTAGCTAAAAGAATAATGAAGTACTAGAAAATATGGTACCCATTATTTGTATATTTTATGTGTGCATTGACATATACATATATTTTTTGTTTGTGTTGTACATGGCTCCAAGAAATACAATAAAAAAACACAGGACAGACAGTGGTGTATTTATTTGCCAATTTATTCTATCAGTATATTTGTAGAAAATAACTGTGAAACTGAATCAGAAGTTAGCAATTCTGAAAGCTGGTTGCAGTGTTTTGCCCCTGTGTCTCTGATATCCTGTATGGTATTTGCTGGCTCATGATGTGGGAATGAGGCCTCATTTTTTAATTTAAATAACCCATGTGCAAGTATTAAAATTATAGTTAACCCTTTGCTCCTCCACACATAATATACTGTAATACAACTAATATTCTCCCAAGTTTAATGTAAAATGTAATAAAGCCACATTAAAATTTAAATGCATGGAAAAACTGGTCGGTATTACCAAAGAAACACACACGCTTTCCGTGAAATTGATGATGGGTGAAATATTTGATTATAAGAAGGGTTGATTTTTAGGTTTAGAAATGTCTGTGGCCTCTTCTGCATTCTGTTCTGATTGTTTCATGTTTCAGTCTCAGGCCTTTTAAAATTGGATGTGAAAAAATTAATGCAAGATTCCATTGGTAAAGGAGTAGGCTATACACGTTTGTGATATTCAAGCGACATACTTAAATGAGACAGTTACAGTTAAACTTGATATGTTGTAATAAAGTTTTTGTTGTTTGAGCTGTGTGCTACTACTTTGTTCCAGATGTTCATTGGCAGACGTGCGCATTCAGCAGTTACGAATTGTGTCTAACCACAGTACAAGTTCCAGTCATGATTTTATAATACTGGTCTTCTGTGGTTATATTATGAATGCAGATGTTTGTGCTGCTCCCAGCATGGGCACTGTATTAACATTCTGAATCTGTTTAAATGAAGAAAAATAAGTCAATGGGGATTTTCCTGTAGTATAGAGCAGTTTATTTATGTGAGGTTTTCTATATCTGAATCTTGGTTAGACAAAACATCTGGTTATTTTACCATTAAATTGTAATATAGGTGTGCCAGATTTTAAATATGTCGTAAGAGAAGCATGTATTTTATGTTGTAAATTTATTTCAAATTATGGATGTTATTTTATGTTTATTTTTATCCTCCCTTCCTCACCCTCATTTTTCTTATTTATTTAATTTCTTTATTGGCTAGCTTGGACCGGGCCCCGAGTGTACGCCAGACCTGCCCCCTGTAGGCGGAATGCTCAACTAACCTGCCCAGTGCAAGACTGTTGCACACATAGACCAATCCAAAAACAAAAAAGATTTATTAAAAAGCAAGATCCAACACCTCCCCTCTTATTCGAAACCATGGCAAGATTGGAGAGTGAGTACAAAACTTTAGTCACTTACAGTTCTCTAGGGCTGCAAATCGAGTGCCGTCAAACAGTCTCATATGATATTGTTTGATGCATACATGATCCATGTCATTACACTAATTATTTACATACAAGTGAAAAACTATAGAAACTTGATCATCTAGTAGCAAAGTTATGCAGGTTGCTTTTCCTGTTCACACAGCAGTTTTTACTTTAAAATATTCTGTTTTGTATGACATATGCTTGGATCAAATGCGTATCACTTTTGCTGTCAACGGTATCATGACCCATACTGATTACAGAAATGTATTATATATTTTGGTATATACTGTTGACAATGATTGTACATGGATGCAGATCATCTTTATCGATTTGCAACACTGTTGTTTTGTTAAACTTGCTGTACAAAAAGATTATTCTTGTTTCCTGTCTCTTACATTGGTCTTGAGTTAATTTTGTGTCACATATTTCACTAACTCTTTCTAGAGCACTTCTACCTCCTCACAGTTGGGCTGTAGATGTTCTTTCCATCCCTGTCTTTAAGTGATGTTGAGCAGCATGACCTACAGTCCACACTCTTCACTTCTGCATGAGCATTCCCTCCATCCTGTTTTCACAAAATTGTATTCAGTGTGTATGTGCTGGCACAGGGATTTCAGGATCAGTGGAGCACTCATTGTGTTACCATAATGGCTATTGTCTACTGAAATGGTTTCATTCATATTTTCCATGTTATGTGACATATATGAAAATAATTTGATGTACCATACATAGTTATCACATTGTGCAAACTGGAAACTAAAAAGCAAGATATTTGAAGGAAATGCAGGTTTTGTAACATTAGAAAGGTGTTTGCTCCAAATTTTGTTTTTAACTTGAAACAATGAGTGTCTTGTAACTGGAGTCCCTACCTTTCTAGCGCTTTAAAATTTTGTTTATGTCTTTAGTTATGTGTTTTAGATAATGATTTTATAGCATTAATCAGTAGAGGACTGAAGTATTTTTTAATAAGATGGATGTAATGCATCTTCAAATATTAACCCTATTTTCATGAAGTTTTCTGCAAAACCAGACAGACACAGAGGGAAGATTGTGTTTTTGGCATATTGTCAGTTCATCATTCAGACAGCAGTTATTGATAATATTTTATTTTTGTGAGAGCTTATGGATTTGTAGAGATGGTTTAAGGTTAGCACCAGGTCCTGTTTTATCAAAGCAAACTAGATGTAAATTAAATATTACAAAGACAGATTTGACCACTGTTTTCCGGTTTATATCTTAAGGGCTGATGTAATGACATATACCAGAATTCTGACAAAATAAAAATTAGTTTAAATAGGCACTGCTCACTGCCTAATAAAACCACTTTTTTTGTTGCAGTTAGGAATGGGGCTACATTACATGTAGTGGTTGCATTACACAGTGGACATAGTGGACAACAGTGTGTCAACAGATATAAATTATGGTTTCTGTGTATGTAAAATTAAGAATGGAATGAGCAAACCATTTTGAATTATATTAGTTTCTAATGTGTACGTGTATTTAAGTGCAGATTTGTTTAACACAAACAAGGAAGTAGTGCTGCACACTGAAATGAACTTGATACATTTTTTTTTTTTTCAAAATAAAGAAGGAGGGGTTACTTTGTTGTTGTTGCCTACCAGAGTGGTATTGTGACTTGGTCTGGCATGCTGAGGGAAGAAGATATTGAAGATGTGTGAGAAAAGAATGCTGAGGGTGATATTTGACCAGGAACTTGGGAAAATTACATAAAGAGGTGTTCTATAATTTGTTCTGTTTATCAGGTATTGTTAGTGTGATTAAATTGAGGGATAGGCAGGACATTATGAATTGATGGAAAACGAGATGTGCTGGACATAGCATGCTGATCTGTTTGACTGAAAGTGTACCTTAATATTCTCCTTATCATGGTTGTTTTAAAAATGGTATCATAAAACTTAATCTCTAATGTCAGTGGTAATGTAACTGTAGGGGAGCAATACATATAAATCTGTAATGCAAAGAAACAAGTAGTGATTCTTTCACATGGACGAATTATGTCTCATAACCTTTCCTTTTCTTTTGTTATATTGTGTTTCTTTTACTGTAATGTAAGAAGTGTTATGAAATTGAACAAATTATATTACATCTAGTATATATCTATAGTGTTAATTGTTTTTGAGTTGCTGGTAAAAATGCGGCAGGAGAATAACATCTTTTTCGTGTATATGTCATGATACAAACTCTCAGAATTATATGAATGATTTTGGTATCCAAAGTTTGTATGGTATACGTGACCGCACCCAGAGATGGCTGGACCGGTAGTATAGAAGTACAGTTGAAAGAAAGTTGTATCAGTTTTATATTTGCGTGTCTGTTTTTTTCCACATATTTTCATAATACTTTAGCCTTGCTTAATGCTGATGCATTAGATATTAATTAAACCATGGTCTCTGTGATATTGGTCTTTTGATTTTTGTCACTATATTGTCTACCCATATGCTTGACCAGGCACTGTCTGTTGCAGTTCCCAGTATAGTTGTCCACAACGGGTCCAACAGCGCTCCAGGGAGCCCCACCATGGAGCGGAATCTCCGTGCTCAACGAACGCTGTCCAAACAGGTAGACATTAAGCAGCTTCTAAAAATTGCTTACACTGTAAAGAGTGTTTCTTGGATATGGAGGTTTCCCACGTAAGAATTTTTTGAAGTCCCATTGAAACTTGGGTTTAGTCCCAGGCCAGTTCATGTGGAATTTATGGTGTATAGAGTGGCACTGGGACAGGACTACTTAGATTTTCTTCTGTCACCGTTATACTACCAGTGCTCCATTCATCTGTCACTGATGCTGTATAGTCTTAGCAGTTGACATTATTGTTAAATAATACTGGCATCCCAGAGTAGTCACATTCATCTGTGTTAATTGTGTAATGGATAAAAGGAATCGAAATTTTAAAAAAATTGAAACATTAAGACACTTCTGTTCATGGATGACCCTTAATAGTGGTGGATTCAGAAGATGCACTACCAAATTCTATACATAAACTGGAGACAGTTACATCCATATATGGACTAAATGTTTCAAAAAACAAAACGAAAACAATGCTTTTAAAGGAAGAGATCCAGTGAGTATTAAAATTACAATAAATAATAATGTTATAGAAAAATAGCCTCTCTCAAGTTCAAATACACACTAGACTGAAAACATAAAACACTTCTGCATTACCTCATTGCTATACTGATGCAAAACTTGGGCAATTAGAACAGGATAAATCAGGATAACATCAGTGGAAATGAAATTTATGAGGAGAGTGGCAAAATGCACATGGTAAGATTACAGAACTAATGAAGATTTTTTATCAGAACTTAAAATTAACCCAGTTGTAAAGAAAATTCAAAATTACAGAAATAAATAGGTACAACATGTTCATTGAATGCACAGACAGACAGACTTACACACATAATTATGAAATATCGACCATGTGGGAGACAAAGCGAAGGATGACCCCTCACAAGACTTCTTGACTGTTAATAGGACCAGCATAGGCCATGAGGCCTAAAACCCTGCAAGCTATGTGATGATGATGATGATGATGATGATGATGATGATGATGATGATGATGAATTGTATAATGGTACAGAATTTGCAAGGCCTAACACATGTTTAAACATTTTTACATAATTTTAAAAATAGTTAAGACAAGCCCAAAAGAATAGATGTGGTCCCATAATGATGGCAGAGTCTGATTTCATTTTCAGATTAGAATTTTATAGGATCTTTGACAAATATTGAATATTTCAATACATTCTTTTGGACTGTGAACTGCATGGATGTGCTGCATTTTTCAGAAAGTGACATAAAGGAAGAGAAATGTTTGGTGTGTGTGTGTGTGTGTGTGTGTGTGTGTGTGATTCACAGACAGTTAGTTGAGCAAGAATAACCATCCCTCCTTCACTTGACACTGGCAGCTGTTTAGCTCTATGGTCTGTCCTATCAGAGCAGTGAATTTTATTTTACCGTGGTGCCTCCAGGAGCCACAGATTTATTGTGACATTTGTTAGTAAAGGCTTAAAAATAGTATTTCTTGACAGTAATACACGCTTTGAAACAATAAGTGACAGAAGAGGTCTGTGGTTCTATAGGCAGAGTTTGAAGAACTGGAGGAAGATGAGTCAGTCCCACATAATTCAAGCCCCTCCAGCAGCCCTGGTGCTGCCATATCAATGTCTTGCCACTGCCAGGGTGATGACAACACTCCAAGTCCAGCGTCTGGTAATCAAACGTCCGACAAGCACAAGACCAAGGACATCAGAGATGACACACAGCATCAGCAGCAACAGAGAGCTGGTCTCTCAAGAGCAAACAGTGTGGATACTGAGGACAAGTCACCACCACCACTGCCAAGAGTCAGGGTAAGATGGCCATTACTGTTAAGTACTTAAGTTTGTTAACAACAGGTCACACATTACCATTGAACTTACCTTTTGATTTGATTTCTTGGTGTAACACTTTTGGATACGAATTTTGCAGCCCTCCCCAAGGCCCTCTTCATGGAATCCCTCGCAGAGAGATGCCCCACCACTAGAGCCCTCTTCATTCATCTATCAAAGTCCCCAGTATATGAGCCCCCTCCCACATACCAGTTTCCCCTCGGCTGGAAATGGGACCCCATGGAGAGAGATGCCTGTATCCGAAGACTTTGTTAGCATATCTACCAGGGTCCCCAGTGAAGGAGCTCCCCCCAAGGCCCCCTCCACAGAGCCTCTTCAGAGAGAGATGCTCCATCCCCAGAGCCCCTTCATCCAGCTCCCAAAGTCCCTGATAAATGAGCCCTCCTCCAGGTTCCCCAAACTGGGCTCCTATGGAAAGAGATGCCTGTCTCCAGAGCCTTTTCTATATATCCTTCAGGGTCCACAGCAAGGGAGCCCTCCCTCCAGG
>Ga0123352_10009074_pt1 | contig 15541 bp, 5 predicted proteins | sample TergutLab28metaG_FD_89700 | JGI IMG/M metagenome (GOLD analysis project Ga0123352, IMG submission 89700) | Labiotermes labralis P1 segment gut microbial communities from Petit-Saut dam, French Guiana - Lab288 P1 | ecosystem: Host-associated > Arthropoda: Insects > Digestive system > Gut ... | reverse complement strand
TAAATAGGAGTAAATAATGTTACTATCTAGGACACTAACTAAGAAAAAGGGTAGCTCCAATAATATCGAGAATCCCTTTCTTGTCTCCTACAGATTTTTATAGGACGTACCTCAAAAAAATTACAAGTCTTTCTTCAAGTGTAATCACCTTCCTATGGTTGGTGTTTGTTTTTGTAATTCCTCTCCCGCCAGTTGTGACAGACGGTAGAGCTACTCGATATTCATTCTAAAAAACCCATGGAATTTCTCTTCATCCTCGAGCAGATCCGGATACAAGTGGCTAAATATTTCGAAATGTTTATCTGGTGCACCCACATGTTCCGTCTCTTACGACACCACCTCCTTCTCCACATAATCGTGTGCAAAACAAGCATGTTAAAATTTTACATCGCTTTAGAGTTCTTTACTTGTGCATTGTTCAGAGAGTACTAAAAACCCACTGGGACTCGCGGAGACTTGATTGGACTCGACTCAGTCTGTGTGAACACCCCTTGACTCTAGAGTGTGACTGGACTGGATTGGACTCGACTCGACTCTGTTGGTGTGTACGCACCCTTAGAGTTCTTCCCTGCCTCCGGCCCTCACAATCGTCAATATCATTGTCCAAATTAATAACCACAAAGCAATTCAGGCGCCACTTCTGCAGCATCCAGTTATCTACTTGACGCACAAGTATTTCTGTCTTATTATTGTATGTATCGTGCGTGACGTCAGATTCAACCTATGCACCAAACATTAAACACATCAGACGCAATGTGCATCGATTGCCTTTAAATTTAAGTACAAGAACAGTTGGTTATACAAGTTGAAGACTCTCTGTGTCTTCAGACCGAGTATGGTCGTTCGTGGACCAATTATATTCTACAATTGGATTGACATTATTGCAAGTAGGGGCTTAGTGATTTCCGTCAGTACGCCAAGTCTCGCGAGGTAGTTCCGTGAAGAAACCATACCTCTTGCAGTCATAGCCTTGCTTACTAATGACGTGGAAGAAAACCCCTGAAGTTTACAGGCCTCTAATACCACAGCTTGCCTATTTATTCAGACCTCAAAACCTAAATCCAGAATTTTAATCTTAATATTATCGTCCTATCTGCATTTCGGCTCTTTCTTGAAGGCTTTTCCAAGACAATTCCCCACCAAAGACTTTTATGCATTCTCCATCTCAGTCATGTTCAGTCCAATTTACTCTCAAACAATTCTACTACCGTGGGGCACCATATGAGCTATATCAATACGGTTTAATTTATTTGTTTTTCTAAATTATTCCCTTTATCATCCTTTCAAATCATACAAGCCATTTGATCTTCACAGTTCATACAGAGTCGCTATAGAAAGTACATTAAAATATTTTCTGTACATGCCATGAAGGCATATGAGTGGAGTTACAGGTCCATTTGTTCTTAATATCGGTGCTAGATAGACGTGATTAGACAGATTCACGCCACGACTATTTTAAAACGGGGGAAAGCACCCCAGGTACTCAACGAATAGGAGGCTGGGGGGCCCGAGAGCCAGTCTGGACGCTTTGAGATGAGAAAACCCCTTTTTCTTTACTCAGAATCGTAGCACGAGTCCTCACCAGTGCAGCCCGTGACCTAGTCGCTAAACCGACTGCGCTGTCCTCGTTACGTTGTTAAGCTAGCAACAAACCTGTCGATACGTTCTCACACTGGCACACAAGCGTTATATAAATCGAAAAAGTGCCAGTACGTGTCTTAGTTTTCGTTTCACGTTCTTTGTAAAAATAATAACTCCATGTACTTACAAAACGTACTGTAAGTACACGTGGGCCCGGTAGCTCAGTCGGTATAACGACTGACTACGGGCTGGACGGTCCGGGATCGAATCCCGGTGAGGACGAAATTATCCGTCCGTCCAGAACGGCCCTGGGGCCCACCCAGCCTCCTGTACAAAGGGTACCGGGTCTTTCCCAGGGGTAAAGTGCGGCCGGGGCGTGCTGCTGACTACTCACCCCCATCTAGTGCCGCGGTCATGGAAGAGTAGAGCTACACCTCTACCCACCCTCTGGACCACACCGGGCCTGTAACGGGATCACTTTACCTTTTACTGCAAGTACACAATTGGAAGGTGGCAGTCACGCTCCAAGCCTTCCTGAGACTGAGAATGGTGGTCAGTTTCACGCTCCAGCCGCCTTATGTTCCATAGAATACGTGGGTGTTCCACACAGCTGGCCTGGATATACTAGCGTAAAGATGATTAGGTCTTTCTTCAAATAAATGATTTAAGTAATTCACTTATAAATTATGCACGGTGAGACAAAAATTTAAAACATTCTGCAATAAAGTCTAATGTCCAGAGACAGAGTCGCCATGTGTGTGCCAGTTATCAACGCGGTGGTCAAAGAATCGAAATCTGCGATAAACATTATCCTGGGACTGACTCTTGATTTAACCTCCTTCGATTTATTACGGAGTTGTGTGAACGGTGCCATCTAACTGCATCCTACAGGCCTACCATCTTTACTGAATCTCCGATTACACAATCCATGCAGCAAGTGAATGTGGGAATGCTTAAGAGTATACGAAAAGACGTGGGGGTGTGCTTTGTCGTATGCTAGGCTACACGTTTCATATTCTTCTCTTAAATAAAACCATAGCTGTATTTTTATAACTTGTTAACTAAGTTTGAAATTTACCTGCAGTGAAAGTGATAAAACCAATGTCCATATAATAATAAATCCAGATTTTTATTACTTTATTGTGATATTAACCTCTTGACTGCTGCGTAGGTCTGTATGTGAGCTTACTGACTCATACAGCCTTGACGAGATGCACAGATACTTCCATACACTTGCACAATACTTCTCTTACATACAAATCACGACACGTTGTCTGCACTGGACAGAGATATCCCAACCATAGCAGTCAAAATGTTAAAGAGAAGTGGTACATCTGAAGTTCTTAAATTATATCGAATTATTTAACAACTGGCTGTTACCAGTGAATTCTCAGAATACAAGAACGATTTCAAATTACGAGCTGAGCCCATCTTGCACTTTATCACGGCCAAATCGTCACTTGGGTTAAGGTGTAGCTAGAGGGTTTGGACATTTTGTATTGCGTTACATGCAGTTGGGACAACAATCCGTTATCGGTGATGGCAGGATCAACGCCACTGGAAGCAGCTCCTACTCGCTGGACAACCGGCGCTGCTCATTGGTCGACCTAACTGTGAGCAGACATGCAAGAAGGGAGTCGGTGCTGCACCAGCAGCAGGAGAATCTCCTAGAGTCCAGTAACTGTAGTGCAGGATCCTCTGCTGCTCCACGTCGCCAGCCCACGAAACTGCTAGGTGAGTATTCGGAAAAATGGTCTGTCCTTCAACATGTTTCTCCTCCCAGACCACTTGATGAATCTCTACGAAGACTGGCTGGCAGTTTAATGTCTCCTGTATTATTTTTCTCTCCTTCCTGCTTAGTGGCAGGGCAATGCCTTAACAACTGACAAGTTGTCGAGTGGCTTTCAAATTACATATAAGTTCCAGTGAGTAACAACAACTTAACATATAACAGTTGTGTCCATTCAAATCTTCCGACGTTTCAGAGGAGCGTAGTGTTATCTTCAGGGTTAAGCACCTCTTGGGCTGCTTGACAACGAAGATCCTGGCATTACGATTCTTTGCAAGGTCTGTAACAATTTACCGGTCAAACGGCTTAACATCCCATCATCAATATCACTGTGAGAACTTCACTTCTCCCAATAATTGCATAAATTGCAACAAAAAAAAAAGCTAAAACTTGTTGACTCAACTAGAAAATCAGTATTTTACATAAAAAGTATACCTAATGCTGTACCTGGAAGAACACTTCAGAGTAACGTCTCTCTGTGTCTCTATATCTGCAGTTGATTGACTGCACGTGTACGGTTCTCTGCACAGAAACAGAAAATCTCAAAGAAAGCAACTGAAGGTCTATGTACTACTTTTACCTTTATTGTGTCTTTCTTACTGTGTTGTCAGAAGTTTAAGAGTCAAGTATAAAAGTACAGTGAAGATGGTAGCTATAACAGTCTTAATTTTTCACAAGCATAAAAAAATGCTGTGAGGTATCTGAGGTCCTAAGAGCAGTTTTGCTGAAGATTCAAGACATCTGGAATTGTTGCACCATGTTGACATTTCCAAATCCACTGTGTCTCCAACTCTATGGTCAAGCAGTCCAAGTCAATGCTGTCTGTTACTGTTTGACTGCTTGACCATGAAGATGGCATTACATTCCTTCCATACGCTGGTCACGATTTTCCAGTCAACACAGCATAACACCTCAGAAGACATAAATCTTCATACATAACGATATAATCCAAAATAAATAGTAGAGTGTTTCAAGATTCTTGTTATGTTACACTAACTTATGTGGTGGAAATTACCCTCCTTTAGTTTTTCTCACTGGGAACAAGGTGGTGTGACAACCAACGTTGTGGTGAAAATTCTTATATTAGAGATCCTATCACTTCCACTGCAGAAGGACAGGTGTCCTTTCTCTTTAAAATACAGCATAGAAGTTTAAGTGACTAGTATTGTTTCGTATCTCTACCAGGTGCTCGTCCACCACCACTGCTACGCCGCAGCTCATTCCCAGTCCACATAGGTGTGGGTGCTTCAATTAATCGACACTCCTTCACACCCAAAGAGCATACCAAAACCCCTAGTGGAGGAGCAACACCTACAAAAGCCACACCAAGGAGGACTTCAATGGACTTAACTGAAGGTGACTCTTCACCAGATATGGCAAAGCGAAGAGTTAGGTTCTTAAGGAGGTACTGAAGCCTCAGCGGAACATGATAATCATACATTGGTGGTCATTCTTACAGAAGCAACAACTGTGGCTCTAATAAATGCATCTGAATGAATAACTTATTTACATAAATTCAATCCATTTTTGCTATAAAATAAAAAATTTTATATCTGATATAAATTTGATCGTAACAGTAACTGAATGGCAAGAAATGTGAGAATTCTCAAAGAGCCACCCCAGAGTAACATCACTGTGTTGTGATCAGTATTCAAATTGGGTGCATCTGACAGCCCAGATAATGCTGTGGCCTCTGACCTTTGTGATAGGGGAGATAAATTAACGTAATGGATGAAAATGACACAGATAGCTCAGGTATCAACAGAAGAAGCAGAGGTGGTGATAGAGTAGCTACAGAATCGCTGGCAAACATTAACCATTAATTCATTACCATGACATTTCCTGTTGTATATCATGCATAATATTTAATGTTGGTGTCCATAGCTACAGTAACTAATTCATTACCATGAGATTTGGTGAAGCATGTCACACATAATTATTAATGAATTATCCCTACACATAACTGGTCAACATCTGCAGTATTTAGTAATCACAAATTTTCCTTACAGATTACTTGTCAACGTTTAATAACTCATGTTCAACAATGTGACAATACACACTGATCTCCTGTCACACAAAGCTATTGGTAAACTGACGTAAACATGTCCTGAGTTTTCAAGCTGCTGAAGTGGTGCAGATGAGATCTTCGTTGTTAGGCACATTTGTCATATCACAAAAAAGTGACTCCTGGCTTTGTCATGTCTGTCTGTCCATCCATCCGCATGAAACAACTCAGCTTCCACTGGATGGATTTTTATGAAATTTGACATTTGAGCATTTTTAAAAAATCCATCCAGAAAATTCAAGTCATTAAAATCCGACAAGAATAACGGGTATTTTACATAAAAAACTATGTACATTTGTGATCTCAGCTGTAAGAGTGGTCTTGATAGTGTTTTCAGCACAAACAAAACCACATGGCCTCAGATCATCAGTACTGTACCAACTGAGGATGGCATTTGTATGTTGAATGGAGAAAGCTTATTTTTGACTTGTCTTAAGCAACTAACCCAGCAACCACAAGAAGAAACAGAAAAGCTTAGGATATTAATAACAGATCATTATTTAAGGGAATGTATGAAGCTTATGTTTATTTTCTCCAGTGTACTGGTTTTACAATATCTCCTGTGATTATAACACTCCATTACTCTCTCAGCATTTTCAAAAAACATGATATAGTTCCTTAGACATTCATCATTTCAGAACACTAATCCAGACCCTCAGAGAAGTAAGATATCCTGCCATTGCTGATGATATACATAATGTGCTGTTGATGTTACTGTCTCCTTAAATATCTAAAGCACCGTGGTAATTGTAGGTTTCAAATGTTGCAACGTCAGAAGCTTTTTAGCCTACCCACAATATTTTTATATTTCATATTATCATCATAAAAAACAATTATTTCTCTAAACACCATTAACTGGCTGGTTTTTATAATTGACATAAATTGTTTTCATGTTTGTTACAAGACCATGAACAGGCCATAAAATGTTATGCAACTTAAAGCACAAAGACACTGACAGCAAAGTTGAGACTGCTAACAGAAGCAACAGAAATATGAGGTCCAAATCAATCAATTTTGTTATTCGCCTACACAGTAGCACAGTTATGGGATTCAAAAAGTGCAAAGCTACTTCTGACTTACTCTGTACAGACTAATTCATACAGTCTGTCCATCCAACATGCTCTGTATCTTGGAAACTAATAATGATAGCATAAAAGTGTAAACAGAAAAGTTGTCTTGGACAGGAAGCCCCAAAAAGAAATTTTTCTGTTTTGAAATTTAGGCACTGGGTGCCCTAGAAATTTATCTTGAGCATAATGCTCATGGAAAGCCCCAAAACTTGTGGAAAATGAACACAAATATTTGTCAGCAGGTGCTTCAAAAAACAGTCTTTAGCATTGTACTTGAGAGACGTACTGGTATAGAGTGCCCCAAAACAAGTCTCTAGCATCATGCTTGGAGGTTGCACAGGATGTCAAAATTATTGTGCAGGACAATCAAGAAACTAACCTCGAGCATCAGGCTTGAGGGTTGCAGAGAATGCCCAAAATCCGCTTGAGAATCAAGCAAGGTGATTGCACAGGTGTGCAAAAAATTAAACATAGTATGTCCAATAAGCTAATCTCATGCATCATGCTCAGGGTTGTACAGGATACCCAAAAATCCAATATGTGTTATCAGTGAGGAGTAAATTAAGAAGTCAAAGATGTAAGTAATGACTGTGAATAACAAATACTGCTCTTCAAATCGAAATCCAAGCCATAAGTCTGTCTTGTTTGTGTGTGGAAAAATGTGCTCTTGGCCAGGTATTTGCAGTGTTACCCCATTTTTTTTGCCACTTATTCTACCAAATTTTACGTTATTTAGTCGTCACCCTCTGTATTATCATAGACAATAAAATTGGTGGTTATGAGTGATGGTAAGTAATTTTGAGTCTCTTGACAATTTCTATAAAACTGTTGATAATGGTAGCAATGTAATGAATGATTATGAGGTTCACGAATAGTTAAGAAATTTAGTGTTCAAAGCATGTCATCACATAAGATTTATGCTATTTTACTGATTCATATTACTACACTTGGGACATAAATTTTCTGAATTCATATTATAACTTAAATTCCAATGATCCAGTTGACTGATTTTATTGAATATGGCAGGCTTTAGTCTTATTTTCACTCAGGAAACTGAAGTTCACTTTGTCAATGAAGAAAACATTGCATTTTAAATAACTTAAAATTTAATTAAATCAACAGCAAATTTTACATGGTAATGTATCCAGTGTTCTTTCCTACATAACTTTCTTATCTGAAAACCCAAGAATTAGATCACCCCACTAGTCCACAAGATAATGCCGTTACACAAGTTAAGCGTTTTTGAGTGATAGGAGTGTAATAATTTGAAATTATTAAGTTATTAACCTGACACTGTTCATGCGTAATTTTGAAACATCAATGATCATACCGCTTCCAATAAAACCTGACAGGAGGTATTAAACTTTTTAAGACACAGAACACAAGACTTATTTCAAATAAATAATGATAGATGTCGAACATTTTAAGGATGTTTATTATAACAATTGAGCTTTATCCAAACACAGAGTGATGCACAAGAGATTACCAACAAAGCAAAAAAAAAAAAAGTTTCATTAACAGAAGGGAAATAATAATATATCGAAAACTAGAAATGTAATTACTGCAATATATCTACTACAAGTAAACAAAAATAAAGATGTAACACAATACTGTAGGAAAATAAGGCAAAATTCTATTCAAAGTCAGTTTCAGCACTCCCAAAACAATGTAGTGATACCCTTGAAAGTTTACAAATTAACAACAATGGAACAGAACTGTTATTTCTCCATTCCCTTTAATAAAATTATGATATCTTTCTATAATTCACATTCAAACAAAACTACCAGTACCAGGCAAGCAGTATCAGAATACAGGGTGCAGGCAGTTCCTTACTTTTTCCTTCATTCCATATAATTTCATACTCTGTGTCTGTCAGAAATTCCATAAATGACATTAATATCAAAATTATCAGTTGCCACACAACTTCATAACACATTGTTAGGTTACTGGACAGAAGTACTCCTCAGTGAAAAATGCAACTTTATGCTTTTTAATTATTTACTCTGTGAATTTTGAATCAATATTCTTGTTTAATGTGCCAACTAACTACAAACAATGTATGTGACATAGACACTTTTACTCTGACATGCTCTGGCATTACTATGTCATCTTTGGGGAGTGGATACCATGCTTATACCCTTTTGTCGTAAAATGGATCATGTCTATTAAATTCATATCCTTCAATGAAATCTGCAGTTAAAACGAATTTTTACATGGCTAAAATATAAACGTATCTTGCCCATATAAAAACTGGTATTAAGTCCGGATTTCATTGAAGATTATGAAATTCATAGTTGTAATCCATTTTACTATAAAAGTTTTTATGTTGTGTATGTTTTCCCTGAAGTTGGCATTGTAATGCCAAAACATACCAGAGTGAAGTGACTATGATGTCATATATACTGTAAGTGCATTTAGTTGGTGCACTATGTGAAAATACTTAAACTCTAACATTGTTAGGATTAAGTAAATGACCACCGCTCAGTGAAGAGCCACAAAAAACCTTGCTAGGATATAGATGATGATGATGATGATGATGATGATAATTCACCAAAACTGTCAAAGAAAATACCTGACACTTTTAACAACATAATACCATTCAATTACATAGGAATTAGATTTCATACATGAAAATAGAAGAGATCAAGGAAACTAAATGTAACTGAAGTAGCAAATTTGTGTTCTAAATGAGTGCAATGGGTCTCAAAGACCCAGTACCACAAAAGAACGCTTGTTCCTTTGGGTCTAATAGTAAGACTCATGTAAAGCATGAGCTGCCATGAAGGAAGTGACAGAAAGATACAGACAGTGCAAATACAACTGCTGGCGCCCTTTATTAGAATGCATGGAAATTAAAACGGGATGGTCTCACAGACCCATTTTGAAGTATGTTAGGTAAAACAATGGAAAGTTCAGGTGCTGTTATTAATTTGCATTTTAGTTGGTAAATGAAAATGTGAGTTACGCAGTTACATTTCATACCCATTAAAATTCAGTTTTACTTAGGAAGGTATTACTTGCCTGATACTTTTCAAATGAAGTTGAGAATACCCATCAGCACCGTACTGTAGTAAAAGCTGTTAAATAATCATCTAGCACAATGTTCAGCTACACTGCAATGGTCCTGGGAGTGATTCTACTTAGTGAAACAGTCCAGAAAAATAGTAATACTTCCACAGCACTTACACAGCAGTGTTATGATGTTTACTGAATACTGATTATATATTATTATTTAAATACAATAGTGTCAATGCTATTATTAAGAAAATGTTATTCTTGCTCTTCCAGTATTAGAATAAAATGTAAGCTCTATGGATACAAACAACAAAAATATTGGCAGTGATCATGTCAGTGTTCTGGGAAAAAATGGAAGTATGGTCATTTTGCCTGTTATCAACCTTGCACATTCTGCATAAAGCTCAATATAATCAAATTAAATGTTGTTCATCATGTAAGGAAGTCAGTATAATGTAAAAGTCTTCTTACTTCCAACTTTCCAACATGTGCTAGTGTGAGCAAAAAAACTAGCTGAACAAATATTTGCTTCTTATGAAGGACCATGCTCCATATATTAACCCTTTAAATGCTGAGTTAAATCCCATCTGGAATTTGCTGGCATTGTTAGGTGCTCACCCTATACTCCACGTTAGCAAGATAAGGGTTAATAACAGATCTATAAGAGGAAGTCAATCTATCCTTCTTCAACTGTATTATGAGAAACAATGGAGTTGTATGTGGGTTTGTGTAGATATAGGGTACATATTCCAATCTATATAGGATATACTATTTTTATTAAATTTGTTGTCTACAGAACAGTTGTTATATGTACTGTTTTCAGATTAGAGGTTGAAGAGCAACGCATTTTGCCACTGTCTGTCTACACCATGTTGTGTTTTCATGATTTACTTATTCATAGTTTATTAAATTATTGTGCCAGTAGCTCAGACAATATAGTGTCAAATGGTTGGGTGATAAATGCATAATGAGAAAAAAAACCAACAAGTGCATATGAAAATATGTGACTTTATCACATCATACAATGATTGTAATGTAATAAATTCATGTATTTTCATATGTAGTTGTTGGTTCTATTTTTGTGGTGAAGCATCAGTGCATAAACATGAAATATTTAAAAATGTGCAAAGTGATTTTAAAACGATGTGGAAGGGAGAGATTGTGGCATACTTTGAGGTATGTAAAATGTACATGGAGTGACTAAGGAAAATCTTGGAACATTTTCATCATAGTGTCACAGCTGATGCTTAAACTGGACACTTCCCAAATACACATCACAAGTAACAACCTATTTGCTTCTTATCAGGTAGGTAATTCATGTGCAGTGTAAATATTACTGAAATCAGTTCATATGTAAGTGAATTTTTACACAGAATTCATAATGCTTCATCACATACAGCCAACGCATCTGGGACCAAAGCTATGTCATGCCCTTAAGTGTTTAGCAAGAATGCATGAAGTATTCATTTGTCAAATTGTGTTCACTTGAACTGCTGGTTTACATGCATTAGAGAAATATCATGTAAACTGCACCATGCATGAAACACTACTAGTAAAATTGTGGTACATAAATAAAACAGGAATTTAATTGACATTGTAAAATGGGAGATTAGGAAATGGGGTTTTCCTCATTTTAATTTCCTGGGTCTTGTCAGCATAACAGAGTACAGCACAACAAAGTTGTGGCATTAATAAAACTGCATCCGATTCAATTCTTACCAGTTTTTAACTAAACTGATGAGCAGAATATCAGCCTCCTTTCAAATTGAATAGTTACCATGACTGCATATGTGATATAAAGTAATTGCATAGAGCTCAGTGAAAGAAGCTTACAAGGAGTAACATCTCAAAACTTCTAGGCAAAATAAACACTGTTATGATTAGCAAACTTTATTAGATACAGCAATCAATGACAAGTTAAAATGTTTGTTGACTGTAATTTTCAGGTATAAAAAATTGATGTTTCACAGAAACAAAGTGTCTACTGCCGAATTTATCTCATCTGCAAGGAACTGCAAATCAGCAAAGTTTCATTTTCTCCTGATGGTTAAAAAAATTATGGACAATATACATATGAATGTTTGTGGTTCACGCCCAAATGCCATTCAGACATACTGCAATCTACAATTTAACCAATAACATGTACAACTGATAACAGGCTGTATGTTGCAAATAAGAGTGTGCTGGTAAGTAAAAATGGATGGGATAAAATTAATGACAATTAAATTGTTCCAATCATTCACTTTGATAAATGAAACTAAAAGATTCTAACATAACTGTTATTAAGAGTAAGGAACAAAGGGAGAGTAGGGTCTTAGATCAGGAGAAAACAGCGTGAGCTAAATCATCTCTAACCTAAATCTATTCATAGCACGTAAACTTCTCTGAAACTAGAGAGTGACTTTTCTGATCAATATATTCTATACAGTACTGCAACACAAGTTTGATACCTATTTGTTATACTTACATTGGTGGTATGTTTCCAGGAACAGAAATAGCTCGCTTCAACAGACTCCACAGAGTAGATTTGAGGTTTCTTTTGCCCCTCATGACAAAAGCACAGGCAGCTTCCAAAAGCTGGTTTGTTATTGAATACTAGAAAGGTGATAGAGTCCTGTACAAATAACAACAGACTTTAGATTTATGTTCATTTGCAGCCACTTGCATTTAAATTGGATTCTACAGTCATGTACTATTATGTACATTCATACATGCATGCATACATACATACATACATAAATACATACATACTTTCCATTAATCCATCAGCATGTCATGTGGCATTCGTATGTGAAGCAAGTAATTGGCAATGGCATAGCCAGATTTTATGGTAACCAGGATGAGTAATCACAATGGCTGCCCCTCATATAATTTACCAAAATCATAATAATTTATTGGAATTTCCTTTATTTGGCTCAAAAATGTAAACTTTCTTAAATGAAGAAAATCTTTATATATATGTATATATATATATTTAAACTATTCATTTTGCCATCCCTTGGACTCTGCCATGTGGGGCAGCTGTCTGCTTGTTCCTAACTACTTCGCTGATTATATGTATTGTTATTCATGTTACATCATAGTTGTGTATATTTTATGTATGTTTACTAATTTATATTTGACCATTTAAAATATAAAACTTCTGTTTACATAATGTTTATATTATTAAACAGTTAAAATTGTGGCTCAATGTTCTTTGTGAATTGTTTAGCTTCTCTGTGTACCTGTATTTATCATTATATTTCTATACTTGTATATGAACATTAAAATGTCTCTGAAGGTGCAGCACAGCAGCAGCAGCAGAAGCAGCAGCAGTAGTAGTAGTAGAAGTAATAATGGTGGTGGTGGTGGTAGTAGTAGTAGTAAAAGTAAAGATCTGAATCTGACATAAACCACCTTATCTATGCAGCACCAATTTTGATTACAGAAGAAATAAAAGAACAGAATGTTATAAATCAGAAACTCATAGAGTCCAAAACATTCCCATGGTTTAGACACATACAGGAGAGTAGAAATGGTATAAGGAAAGGACTATCAATTTTGGCAGAAATAAAAGAAATGAGACAAAGACACAGAATATGAAAAGAATTAGATTACTCCGGAAATATATCACAGAGAAAAAGGAAAATTTGGATAAAGTGACTGAAGAGCTCAAACAACAAGTATCAGCAAAGACACAATGTTTATTGAGGTACGTAAAAGATAAAACCAGTACAATCAAAATAAAATGTTTAGAGCAGACTGCAAATAATTTCACAGCCTTCTCAGACAGATAAATACCAATGTGGAGAATCCACCAACCAAAGAAGCAATAGAGAACTTTTGGAAAGAAATATTGGGGAAAAGGTACAACACATTGAAGAAGCTGACTGGATCAAAAACTAATTAAACAACAAAGTCCCAGTATTGAATGGGGCCCAATATCTCAACGGAGGTCGAAGAAGTACTAAGAACAATGCTAAATCAGAAAGCTCCTGGAAGATACCAAATAGCAAACTTATGACTTAAGCAACTTACAGCAACACAAACATATTTAGCAACCCTTTTTAAGAAAATGACTGAGGAAGGTCAAATACCAGAGTGGCTAATGACAGGAGTAATTATTCTTATTTCAAAGAATGAAAACAGTGAAAGACCAAAGAATTACAGACCTATAACCTGCCTGCCCACAGTATACAAAACCATTACATCTATCACAAGCAAATGAAAACAAAAGTACATTGATGACAAAAATCTGATACTAAAGAGCAGAATGGGTGCTGCAGGGGATCAAAAGGACATAAAGATCAGCAACTAATAAAAAAAACAATATTACAGGAATGTAAGAGCAGGTAGAAAAATATATACATGGCATGGATAGATTATCAGAGGTCTTTTGACAGTGTGTCTCACAGCTGGATAATGGAATCCTGACAGTTAATTGGAATTAATAATAAAATAATATCTTTTACTAAGAAAAACCATACACCTACATACAGAAGGGAAGCTAATAGAAACAGAAGATACAGAAACACAACGTGGAATATTTCCAGGAGACTCATTATCACAACTGCTATTTTGCATTAGCTTAATCCTCAAACCAGAGCAGCTGAACAAGTATAAAAAAAACACACAACAAAGACACAAGTATCACGCTTGCTTTAAATGGATGATTTGAAGCTGATAAGTAAAAGAGAGGAAGAATTCCAAAAACAGATGCAAGTAGTTACACCTTCAGTGGTGATATCCATATGGAATTTGGACTTGAAAAATGTGCAAAGATGGTACTCAAGAAAGGAAAATTAGTTCACTCGCAAAATTTAATACTAGACTTCAACAGAGAAACAGAGTAGTTCAAACACAGAAAAATATACAAGTACCTAGGGACTGGATAAATTGAGTGGATATAAAGAACAACAACACATGAAAGCTAGATTGAAAAAGGAATACACCAGGAGATTAAGAATGATAATGAAATCTGAGTTGAATGACAAGAATAATATTACAGCAATTGGAGCATTGGTTGTTCCAGTATTCAGTTACTGTTTTGTTATCATTAAAGCTCCCTGGAAAAGTTTACTGTGACTTTTCCTCTGTCACTTGCCCATCAGCTCAATTACTCCAGTTATGTAAAGAATGCAGGCAATATTCGTATAAAAGTAACATTCATGCGTGTTCACGTAACCATTATTGTCATAGAAAGTCAATAAGTATCAAACATTCTGAGCGCGTCTCGGTGTGTGTATAATAGTAGTCATCCAGCATGCATCGCGCGTGTGCCATATTATACACTCATCTGTGTCCTTTCTAGTTGTGCCATAATCACAACACCATCGCTTACTAGCTCGGACACAGACTCAGTGCCCATTGATCTTCTTTAGCAGAAACATGGACACACAACACAGGGTATGTGTTTTCGTTTTGTACATTTAAAACTACCGAGATTCAACAAACGTGTAAAAAACTACAAGACTTAGGATACTTAATTATTTCCAGGCTTATTACCCCCTTTAGAATGAAGACGCCAGTAGTGACGTAGATGTCAGCAACTCAATATAGAATTGTTAATAAATGCAAAATAAATGTAATCTACATTTTATACACTTCAGCAAAATTTTAAATGATAACGTATTTTGACTTACATATACATCATCTTGGACAGAATTTATTATAAATGTGTTCCTTCTAGATAAATTCCCTGAAGAAGATGTATAGGGGCTGACACGTGTAGGAGGAGCATCACAAAATAAATATTTATGGTTACATGTGCATTTACAGTGGGGGACAAGATTTTGTGCCCTGGGGCACAGCCAGGCTCCTGAACTGTGGGGTACCGGCTCTCTTTCCTGGAGGTAGAGCGGCCGGGGCATGGCGTTGACCATCCACCCCCATCTAGCGCCGAGTTTAAAGAAAGAGTAAAACTATACCTGTACTCCTCTTCTAGGCAAATACTTTGCTCCTTGCGTGTTTCATATCTTGTCTGGGATTCGTCAAAATATCCGGCCATGACCACCGCAACATTTTTGTAGACAGACAGTGCGG
>Ga0123352_10009073_pt1 | contig 15541 bp, 8 predicted proteins | sample TergutLab28metaG_FD_89700 | JGI IMG/M metagenome (GOLD analysis project Ga0123352, IMG submission 89700) | Labiotermes labralis P1 segment gut microbial communities from Petit-Saut dam, French Guiana - Lab288 P1 | ecosystem: Host-associated > Arthropoda: Insects > Digestive system > Gut ... | reverse complement strand
CACAACACTCACACAACACTCACACAAAATTTCGTGGAAGTCGGTCCAATGGTTCGACACGTGAAATGAGGAAGAACACACACACACACACACACACACGCGCCCACAACGAGCATGATATTTTCTCACAAGTGTAAACATTTTTCCTTTGAAGCAAATGAAGTAGCCTAATGGATGGTGTCAGGGTAGCTCAGTCAATACAGTCACCATCTTAAGGCCTGAACTGCAAGTGAATCGAGGATCGATACCCTGGCAGAGTGTACTTCTCTCCTGTTTAGCATACATACTCAAGACGCTCTGACGACACACGTAGTCTCATATCCCATTGTTATCCGTGTTCTTTTCTCTGCAGCTCCCGGTGCGTGAAGCGAAACATTCAACTCCATCTGCTGTCGACGGCGAAAAAAAGAATGGAGCTGAAAATTCCACTCTCCGAAAAATCGTCATAGATTATATATATTTAAAAAAAGATTTCACCCTAGAATAGGTCACGAAGGCCCGGAGGGGGGGTAGATTATATCTCTACTCTACCTTTAACCTCGGCGCTAGGTGGGGCGGGTTGTCAACGCCACGCCCCGGCCGCTTTACCCCCGAGAATAGAGCCGGTACCCATTGCATAGGAGGTTGGGTGGGCCCCAGGGCCGGTGTGGAAGTGTGCGAAAAATCTCGCCCCCACCGCAATTCGATCCCCGGACCGTCCAGCCCGTACCGAATATACATTAAATACAGGGATAATTTGCCTTAACAAATATAATCAACGTGCAAACGATGGCTGCAAAAAAGCACACAAAAACAAAAAAACATACTCCTGCCACGCTCGCATGTGTTCTTCCTAAACGGAGCATGAATAATACAAGAACTTGGCGGAATACGATTTTCTTTTTAAGTATTTAAATACATACATACAGACAGACAGACAGAAAGCATTACGAAAGAACATGAAATATTACAAGCACTTCCTACAAATTCCTGGACGTATAATGTAATCGTTACGAAACATACGCCATTATGATCGATATACATCTCTGAGACGCGTCTCGTGGACTGAAGTGGGACATAATTTAGAATACAGTGCAAAGAAGCAAGCAGGCAACAGTAATGAATCAAAAGTCCTTCAAAAGAAGCTGATATCTTGAAGCTGATCGAAAAATTTCACACTTTTTATAAAGCTCGATGGTTCATTAACGCGGCCACAACAGCAATCCTTTTGAATATTATCTTCCTCCCATCTAAGATCTGTTCAGTTCGTTCAGGTGATAACACTCCTGACTTTCGTTCGGGATTCCTGGCTCGAAACTTGGACGGGCCAAGTTTTTCGTGGTCTTTCTTATTTCCTCCGTGATAATGCCTTTCAACACGACATGAACGCTTTCTTCCAAATCCTATCCAAGTTACCATTCATTAGTCCAGTAACCAGACGATTCTACAGGTATGCACTACTGACGTACAAACAAACCCACCAAGTAGGTCTCTTCCATTCAGTTATGCCAACCAAAATGATATCTCGCCTTCATGAAACGTGATACATCTCATTCTCCTTTATCTGACCACCATAGGGGTATTTGGTAAAGTTTACAGATGACACATACTTCAGGGAGTAATCCGTGACGATGGGAGGGTGTTTTGCTAGAGGTCCATTTTGTGACGTATTTACTTAAGGCACTAGACACGTTGCTTACTCTATTCTTCAGGTGCATAACTGAAATGATATTAAATCCTAATGTTGTAATAACTTGTGCTAAGTGTCCAAGTTTTGGAATTATTCTACCCATTAGAAAAATAAAACGCCCCAAATTGGTGTCATCTCCTTCCGTATGTGGCCTAGAATTGCCGCCTACACTCTCGGGCATATTTCTTTTAATTCGACAAAACAGTGTCAATAAAGATGTCAAGGAAGACAAATTTACGCAATTTTCAACCACACCAAAGCCTATTTTGGAACAGGCCAACAACTGGCTACTTCGTGTAGCCGTTACCAAATTTTGGTTACATTTGGTACGACAGATCTTTGCACAATGTCATCCGATCATTCGAACTTTCAACCAATGGCCTGTTGGCAGATCAGATCGTAAAGTTTATTTTCCACAAAACTATTACACGCAATTTCCATATATCCCATGCGCCGCGTCACATATTTTGTAGGAGTTCAAACCTGTACATTTCTTATTCTGCTGAAAAATGAATTTTTGTCGTTTTTATCTAATATATTTTGTGTTTTGTGCTCTTCATAAACAGGCAGTAATTAAAGTTTATAAAATGCAATTATCAAGAAGGGGAGGTTCGTGCACTGTATTATAAATCACACCATTTCCAGTCTTGCTATGACTGGCACAATGACAACAACTAGCTAAATATTTAGAAAAAGATACTGGACAATCGTACTTACTGCTGTTGTATGTGACGTACAGACACCCACCAAACAAATGTTTAGGGTAAGCATCACTCCTTACACGACACTCTTAACTTCTTTATATTAATCAACATATATTTCTGTTGCGCCTGTGTATTTCATAGTGGGTTCCGTCATTTACATAACAAAGAATAATGAGAATCGTAGGCGTTTTGCATCGTTCATGTCGGCTATAAACTATAATCATTATTTCCAATGTACCATCTGTCAGGAAAGTGCAATTAAATTAGCAAACAAATGAAATACGTTGTCAGCATACAAAGAACACTGCAATCACCTACCACTGTAACCACACTATTTTACACACGTAATTCTTGGAAGCCTGAAATTAATCTACATAATACATAAAAATTCCGTTCCTACCTCAAAGCAAACACACTTCCATCTGCATTATAAAGACGAAACGTTCAACTACATTTCGGGGAGAGGGGAAAAAATTGCTGTTTTCATTTTGAAAATGATGCAACAAACATTAACACACCCTATGGGAAAAACACAAGGCTTTTTAATATTACAGCTGGTGGCACATGTAGTTATCACCATGACAGTGTGCTTGAAAGGGTTAAGATGCTCTCTGCCACGTACTTACAGGTTATTACAGGAATATACAAGCCAAATTCCCAGACAAAAGAAGGCCTTAACACCTAAAAGGACGAACCCTATGTGGTAAAAATGCAGAGTGGGTCAGAAATGGAAAGAGAACTTTCTGCAGGACCAAATCGTTAGACGTATCCCCATTCTTTCACATAAGGACGGAAACAGATGCAGTTGATAACACGTTGTATTCTTTTTGGTGTACATCTTCCAACGTCAAAGTCAATGGTACAAATATTTTCCATAGTGTTTTAAATGGTCATCACATGTGGTCTTACAAATTAAGGACGTGACTACGTATGGTCAGTGTAATGACATGCAGGGGTGTCCATCTGAATAGCAGTGTGAACAACGCCTTCAGTAAAGTCAAAACAACATTACAAAACAGACGATTTACAACATTCTTTCTAGCATTCGTCATCACAATCATCATTAAGCAATCATGATCACAAATCCGTTACATGCACCAAAACTGTTCCTTCACATTCATGTCTCAGGTACCAGCCAACTCCAAATTCAGATGCAACATTCGCAGTTCCGGCGCTCCTTGCAGATGTTATAACTATGTCTTTTGACAGGCATTTCTGCCGTCTCGATTCTTCTCCTTTGTTGTTTCGTCGACGCCCATCGCTTAGACTCATAAAAAATACAGGACTTAAAATTACTTCACATTATTTTAGTGCGGTTTGCTTTTGGTGTTTCTCTATAGTCTTACGTACTTCACTCCCAAAAAACGGCGGTGCATATACCAATATAAGAAGAGAAGAATGCAGAAGCACAGTCTAAACACAACTTTGTATGTATGTAGAAAGGCTACATGTTTCGCCTATGTCCAGCCATCATCAGGCTGACAAATAAAAACATAAATAAGAAAAACTATAATACAATGTAATAAACTTGTAGGGACGAGATCTCGTCTGACATCAATGTCTGCGCTGACTAAACATTTTTACAATATACCGCTTAGTCTACGCCTCAACATTCACCTTCAGAGTCTAGCTGTGATTATTATTACTTCATAATTTTAAAAGGTTTTTAATCCATATAATTTTACACATTCCCCTTGCAATCCCAACTTTTGCTTGTATTATATAATTTTTACACAATTATACATTGATGTAAGACGAGATCTCGTCCCTACAAGTTTATTACATTGTATTATAGTTTTTTTTTATTTATGATTCTATGTTCAGCCTGACGATGGCTATACATGGACGGAACATGTCGCTGTTTTACAAATAAGATAAAGTTGTGTTTGCACTGTGCTTCTGCGTCCTTCTTTTCTTATATTAATACATTTAATACACAAAGGGATGTCTTGTCTAAAAATTACTACAAATACGAGACCCGGTATATGTTATGTAAATACACCACTGTACTCCCCCTCCCCCTCACAGTCTATACTACACATTAAATCATGGTTATCAAACCCGTGGTAGGCGTACCGCCACTGATGCGCCACCACTGTTTACCTACTAGTGTGCAGTCTTACCAACAACATCGGAGTACAAAAAAATAAACATTTTAAAAGCAACTAAAATATAAACCACGTATGTATGTATGTATGTATGTATGTATGTATATATATATATATATGCTAATATGCAGCACTGCTGGCAGCATTACATAACTCAATCCCGCTGTCAGCCAGTCTGTCCAATTTCAGTTTTGTTATCGAGATAACAAAAAATATTGCTGGTATACCAGAATCGTTAAATTTCATTTAGTGATACACTCGCAAAAATTTCGCGAACGCCGCTCCAGATAAAAGCTTCACTGAAGGACTCGCTTGCTGCTATTAGCACCTGATAAGTCGACGTTATCTAAATTACACCACAACAAATTCAGTTCCTACCCCACACAAACCACAGTCCGTCTTCGTCACAAAGACCGACCAGTTAATGTTTTTGGATTCTTGACACCTGAAGATGGGGCCGACAGGTTGAGCCAAAACGTCTGTAAGAAATTACCACTACTCGCTGCGTAATAACCCAGAAGAGCGCAGTTCTCATCTACTTCGCGGCGGAAGCCTCCAATCACGCAAAGTTAATGCTATTTAGGGAAATAATATTTGTTTATTGTGGAAACCACACGAAACGTACAAATAAAAAGAAAAGGCAACGTACGTATAAACTTAACACTGAGGCATTTCCGCGTAACCGCTGTTGCTGTGGAAAACCAATAGCTATTTCATATTCTGTGTGTGTGTGTGTGTGTGTGTGTAGCCTTAGTTTTCCAGCAAGCAACTTCGCATGGGTCGTATGATTCTGTCATCAGTACGCTGGCATACTTTTCCACCTTACGCCTTCCTCATAAAAGGCACAATTTCCGGGAAGAAGTTATTACAATAAAATGCGTATTTCTGATTTTCTCTACACTCTTGTTTGAAATACTTCTGATTCTAAGAAGAATTGAACGAGATATTACTATAAATGCACATATGTCTTCATGTAAGTAACCGTTATTCTTGTCGGGTTTTAGTGAAACTTGAATTTTCTAGAAAGATTTTCGAAAAATAACCAAACACGGAATTTCATGACAGTCTATCCAGTGGCATCCCAGTTGTTCCATGCGGACGAATAGACAGACAGACAGACAGACGCACGCACATGACATGGCGAATCTAACAGTCTACGCAATTATGCGAATGCGCTAAAAATGTGTAAGTAAAATGCAGAATTTCCCTAATGTTATGGACTGTAGTACATACAATTACCAAAGCACTGTAAACTGTTAAGCAACTAAAAGCAGGTTCCTTCACGGAAGGTTGAGAATCGATAACCGACTCAAACAATTCAGAGCACTTTACGAAACACGTCGGCTCATTATCGTATTTACAACAGCCTGTCAGTGTTCTATATTGCATAGGTCAGTTAAATTTAGCCAAAAGCGCCACTCCCTGTTTTTCAACATTCATTTCACTATTATTTCCCATCTATGTCTAGGTCTTCGCAGTGGTCTCTCACTTCAGATTTTCCTACGAATGTCCGTCCTCTACTGTATGTTCTACATGCTAAGCTTATCTCTTCCTCTGGTTATCACCCTATTAAAATTCGGTGCACCACAAATTACGAAGCTACTCGTTATCTGAAGCAGTGCTAAGGTACGGAATGTATTCATACAACCGACAGCGAAACCTTCACAAAAATGATATTCAAAACTCTTAGTACAAAGAAGCGAAACGTTGGGTGTGGGCGATTAAATGCAGACACGTGTAACCAAATTCAATTGTGAAAAGGATCCCAACCACATGTAGCATCTGATATATATCACAAGGCAGCTGGGCAGCTGCACATTGGCCAGCAGAGTTCAGTTCACTCTCAGAACAAGTGGAATGCAGAGTTCCATACAAATACACACAGATCGCCCCCACAAAGTGAACAACTCTTAGAGACAAATTCACACAATAACCGCGACAGTTATACCACTGACCCTTGATGTCTAAAATTCATCTATATAAGTCACATAAAAACTCGCATCCTACCTCACAGAACGTACAATGCATAGGCAAAAAAAAATACCGTCCGGTTACTGCTGTTTGGGAATATAACAGCTGTTTATTTTAAGAATCGTGCGATAAATATAAACAGTTACACTGTATGAAAAAAAACCCGAACTCTTTAAGTTAAACCAGGCACCGTAAATATAATTACCACTGTGCTTTGAAATGTTTACTCTATGTTAACGCCGATGTGAATAATAACAGCAGCAGGCTTGTAGCACAGAAAATAAGTCTCGTGTTCTTTAAAAGAGATAAATGTCCATTCTTGTACAGAATGCAGTTCTAACAAAGCGTGACACCGTGCCGTGCCGAATTGAATTACAATAGATGAAATCTGGTTCGACGTCATTATAAGATCGGCAATAAAAAAAATTGCCCACATTGTGCAGGAAGATGTGCATCTCGTTTCTCAAGGAAAAGTTGACGTGCTACCCCGTTAACTGACCTTTCGTGATTTTGTTACAAATTCAATAAGACATTTGCGTATACAATTACGTCGTAATAACCTTACAAAGCAGTACTTTACACTTCGTTCTGCTGCCTCCAGTTTCACAACAGGTGAAAATATGATTTGGAAAGAATAGCACGCATAGAGGAGACATAAAATGTATGCAAAATGTATTCGTTTACGTCATAAGAGAAGAGGTGTAGGTGTGGACGGAAGGGGTAATATTAAATGGATCTTCACACACTAAGATGCAGGGGTGTAGTGGCTTGGATTTAAGTTATCTGGTTTAGTGTGCAGGCCAATGGCGGAATCCTGTGAACACGATAACGAAACGTCGGTTTCTATAGAAGGCTGGGATTTTCTTTCGATACCAAATAAACATGACTTACAAAAAAAGTGACCATAATAACTGTAACTAAACAGTTACATCATTTCAAGTGTACCGAAGACGCTGAACAATACATTACAATTTCCAAACATTTCAATCCAGAGCCATAAACGGGTTTGTTATGCGGGAAAATGACCCTGTTAATAAAAGTACATTTAAGGTACCAGCGTGGAAAAATGGTTCATAATTATAGCAGTAGTAGAGGTTTCGAACACAACTTTCAAACCCGACACCAAGAGAAGCACATAGTTTGTTGTTTCAGAGTTCAAAAAAGGTGCTAGGTTTCACAATGCCGGGCCAAGGAATGATGTTGACACACAAAGTTTACAAAAATGTTTGTGAACCTAATTACTTCTAAGCACAATGGTTACTATATGTACCACTTGCTTTAACGTTTAAAAATTTCCAAATTTTGCCAGACCGTGTGAGTCATGTGTTAAATGTTGCTTATAATAAATACCAACTACATCTCCACACAAACGTGACCAGTTGTCCTTTGCAATGGAGGAGCAATGTGTTCCTTTTGAGGTAAGGAATAAAAACTTATGTTTATCATTTAGATGAGTTTCGGGTTTAAAAGAAACACACTAGATTCCCTCCTTTGAAGGCATGGCTGAAACTCCTGCAATTACAAAGCGTTCGTACATTGTTAACATTCTCTAATTTCACAATGAAAAATAAACTGATTGTTAAGAAACGCCAAACACCCCACTCTTGCAATTATGGGTGCGTTAGATTGTTGTTCCCTTTTCCAGAACTATCCATCATGTAAATCTAGGATGCGATACTACTTGTTTCAGATTCGGGAACAGTACAAAAAATAACCAAAAGGTTTCACATTAAACTTGAGCCGCAAAATCGAATGTTTGGTTAAACAGAATGCATTATAAGCAACGAACAGAAATTTATGTTTATTTCGAAGTCAATATGGTTGTCGCACACGGTAAATACGATACAAAAATCTCACGTTGTTCATAATCGAACACCTCTAATTTTTGTTGGTAACGATTTAGTAACAAACTATACAAATTAAAATAAGGAACAGATAATACTAGCTTCCAAAGCGCGAATAAAATCTGTCACACACTCCTGTTTCCCAAGAAACAGAAGTAATTTATAAAACGTCCTTCTAAGAACAAGTGCAGTATTTTGATACTTTAACCTCCAGCGTTCTTACGCAGATTCTCCTGTATTTTATACCGAAAAATCTACAAATGAACACACCTTATCTAATACACATTGTTCCACTTCCTACCGGGCAACAAGAGAAAACACAAAAATATTACGAAATTTACTGCTCACTTCAACAATGTGTACTGTAGTAACGGCTGTTAAAGCAATGTGCATGAAATGTGGTAGAAATTTTGAGCGCGATTAGAATCCTCATTTACTATCTTACAGGTACGTGAAGAAACTTTCATTTATGAATCTCAGTTTTATGCCTTCCTTAATGTTTCTGCTGCTGTATTCTGTGATATTCTCAAGGAAGCAACCACACGCCCAGTGAGAATGGACATTTTTTATTCTGCTTGTTGTTACTGCTGTTGTCTTCTTCGTTTTGGTGGTAGTGGTGGTGGTGGTGGTGGTGCTGCTGCTGCTGGTGCTGCTGTTGTTGTTGTTCAGAATGAAGATGAAGTTGAAGATTACGTCACAACACCCGCTGCTATTGATGTTAATATTACTTTATAATAGTTTTGACTTGGCTAAATTTCACAATGAACTACAGGCTTCCTTTTCTTAAGTACTCTACAATACAGTAGAGTGCGTGTTAAAGCATACAATGGTAAGAGAACGCGAAGACAGACCGAAATTAGAGATTCGGTGAGGACATATTTTATTTGCACATCAGTCACGATGAAATATATTTATAAAAACTTATTTATAAATCTCAGTTTCATAACACTGAATTAAACCTGCCATGTCGTCATAAAGCGTACAATCACAGCTCGTGCCAACTGCCCTATTAGCGGAATTAACGAACTTTCCATCTACTGCCGGTTAAGATCAAGGTCTTCTGGAATGTGACGTCTAGTACTTAGGCCTAAATAACAAAACGAACTGCGTCACAAGCCAGAAGATTCCAAACACTCACCACTCTTCAATATATCACACAGCTCTCAAATAAGGTCTCGGTTCGAAACCTACAACTGTCACATTTTTTTAACATACGACGTCTGCAGCTCTTGACAGCCTACAATCAACATACCAAACTCTCAATACATTTATTGCAGTGACATCAGTATTATTTTAATTTGTTCATATACAATTGAACCATAAGTCATAACTAAGAAAAAGTGGTATATCTGATGCTCAGACTCTGACAGTTTTTGAACTTTCACTGTTTCAGTTGTGTTACAGCTGACGCTCAGATACCAAGACATTTTTCTTTCAAAATCTCAGTTGAGGTTCATTGCATGCCTGTATGCTGCGGCAGTTTGTGTATCTGCACTGTTTCATTTGTGCTACACCTCATGCTCCGACACCAAGTTTCTGTATCTTCACCGTCTCAGTTGTGTTAACTCGGATGCTCAGACACTATGGCAGTTTGTCTCCCTGTCTCGGTTGTGGTACAGGAGCATCAGTTCAGATTCTATGGTACTATGGTAGTACCTTCACTCTCTGAGTTGTGTTACATCTGAGGCTAAGATATTAACACTTTAAAGCCCTATAATTTATGTACCACCAGCTTTAACATTCAGAAATTCTGTGTTCTGCCCACAAAGCATTTATGTATTTTGTGTGGATCTCAGAACAAACAGCGATTATTTCTCTATGCAGCATTAACGTATCGGTTTCCATAACCGAGGCAGAGTGTTTACTGCGCGGTACAAGCTGGGTCTTCAAATCAGACAGACACAGTTCCGTCCTCAAAGGGTTAAGGCCGTATGTGCACCTGCACTCAGCCGTTTAACATCTGACGCTCAGGTACTAGGTTTGTTTACCTTCATTGTCTCAGAAATGTTGGCTTGAAATTCCAAATTCGGAAAATTAATCACAACACAGTATCGTTAGTGGTTAAAATTTTAATTAGAATCAAACTCTATCTTGTAAATTTCGCCCTGAATAGTGGCAGAAACACTTCTTTCATTTCGTCGTCTGCCCCTGTTTTCGTGTGATGCAACCCAAGGGCCACTAGACGAATTACGATTAAATTTTACACTGCTAACGTTCATTAAAATGCATCGCGAAAATACAATTATGGTTAAAATCGGAGTAAACTGGCGAAAAGTTCACATCACCGACGTGCAACCCACGGTACATCGTTCGCACAACAGAATGAAGAACAATTATTTTTAATCGCCTGGCAGTCATCTCACATACAGTTAAATTTGGTAAACAGTACTTAAGCTGAAGAGAGTTTTGTGCATATTTCATGGGACTATCCAACGTTGGAAACTTTACTATATTTGACAGTGCAAAGAGTGAGAAAAATTAACAGTGGAAAGATCCAGCACCTTCCTTACTGTTCCAATTTTAAGTACCTATGTTCTAATAATAATTAGAACAAGTACATTCCTGTCATAGTTTTACAGAATGCAAGTCTGTGAGTTTTGTTTAAATAGTTATCAGTGAGAAAAAAAAAGTGCCGACATACACTACTCTACCGTATTTTCTCATACCTTCTCAACAGCACGAAATTTGTGAGGGGGGGGAGGAGTGGGGGAGTTATTGAACATAAAATGTGTGTTTTGATTTTCTCTACAACATTTGTCTGAAATATTTTTCATTTTAAGAGGAGCTGAGCGAGATATGATCATAAATTTGCATTGGTTCTCTGTAAAGTAACCGTTATTCTCGTCAGACTTTAATGAGACTTGAATTTTCCGGACAGAGTTTCTAAAAATAATCAAATATCTTATTTCATGAAAATCCGTCCAGTGGGATCCGAGTTGTTCCATGCGGACGGACGGACAGAGACAGACAAACGGGCAGAAATGAACGCAGCTAATAGTCGCTTCTCGCAATTTTGCGAACGCACCTAAAACTAAATTCTAATTAATTACAACGTTAATTTTTATTTCAATAGCATTAATCAAAAGCAATTTTTGTTCATTACTCGCTTGATACATAATCAACGTTCATGAAAAAATAATACTTTTACTGTTAACATTTGGTTTGCGGCCTGCGCAGGGTTTGTAGCTTTGCAAATGGACGTTGCTCTGCACTAGTGTAAAGGAAGACTTACCATCCCTTCCGCGCGCATCGCGCTCGTACCTCTCAATAAAGAGTAATTAAAAAAAGAGTTAACAATTTCGCATATTTACAACGAAGTAACCAGTCAGCCTACAATGACGTTATGTGTATAAACAGCTGGGGAAACTCTCAAGTCAAGATCCCTCACAAACAAACTTTGAGATTTTTCTCAAGAATCGAAATACGTCAATGTTTACTTCATTATAAACATGCGAAACCGCTAACCTATTTTCGTATAACCTTGTACTTATCGAGGAAAATATTTCGAACATAAAACAGAAGCATTCTTTGTAAGTTCAATAGGCCTACATACTTCCCGAAAATGTTACCGTTTTAGAAACAATTACACAGAAAATTGCTAACGGGCCAAAATCGTTTCCTGGCTTTTGTCTGATGGCCTTAACGTAGCACATAGACTGTATGCGTAATGATAAGCTTCGATCGCTATTACGGAGAAAAATTAATGGCCTATGACAATAAAGACGCATTTAAACACTGGACAGGAGGTCAGACAGAGTTAGCGGAGTAATGAGCAGAAAACATGTAATGTCAAATGGGTCTCTGTATTATCAAGATCGTTTACGGATCGAAATATTTATATTCGAAGTAGCAATTGTACACTATTTAATTTGAACTGTCTGTTCAAATGGAGATCCGCACGGAACCAGGCGACACTCACACAAACAGAAACAAGCGGATCCTACCTTTGTTCCTGTTGATGGTGTGACCGCTCTTGCATCCGACAGCAGTAGTCGCAACGGGGGAAGAAGACGTCACATCCGACGGTGGGCGCCCGTTCATAGTGACCACAGCTCGCGAACAGTCTATGCCATTAATGGGAGGCTCCCGAAACGGCGGTGGTCTATGATGAAGATGGTTCGGGGTTCCTTTCCCGATAAGTTGTGGTGGCATCGGAGGGGTAAGCGTTCTGACTGTAGCCGGAACGCCCATCATAGATCCTATCGATGACGTAGGCGAAGCGTCTCGACTCTTTGTTGTCAAGTTGAGTGGCTCATTACTCAGTTCATCGTCTTCGTCTTCAGTGGTGAGCGAAGGCGTCGGTGGTGGGGGAGGATGTAAAACAGAACTCGGAGATGCTCTTGGCGGTATTAGCGGCGGTGGCGTCGCTCTTATGGGCGTCGGAGCGACCAAAATAGGAGGGGACGGCTTCTTGTTGTTTGCATTAATATTGTTATTGTTACTGTGTGAAATGCACGAGCCCCAGCCCATAATATCAGATATAAAATGCGGCGTCGGAGTCTTGGGTGGTTTAGCGTATACATGTGGGTGCCATGAGTTACTGGCAGATGAAGCCGAAATGCTTCCGTCTATTGGAGAAATGACGCCCACTGTTGCTGTCATTCCACTATAATGCGTCTTAGATTCCATTGTTGCTATGGCTGCAGGCGTCGCTCTTAGTAAAGTGACGTCACTAGGCGCTGGTGACGACATGGCTCCTTCGGATGGACTGCCCAGTGGACTGCCTCCATTGTTGATATCACTGCTACTACTTTCGCTACTTGTCCTGCTCCCGCCACTGCTACGGCACCGAACTGTATTGTTATTGTTTTTTTTACTGTTGTTCTTCACAACAATATTTGCGGAAGCTGCATGATTGTGAACACTGTTAATGACAATGCCTTCACGTTGCGGTTGCGGCTGTTGATGCTGTTTTGTTTGTTGTGGTTGTTGCATGCTGGGAAGAATAAGAATGCTTGCCAGTCACGAATCTCAAACATGAATTCATTCACCTCAAACACTAACACACGCTACACCAAACGGAGATGGAAAGAAATGAAAACGTGTTTAACTTTTTAATTGAGGAAGGCATGCATAAACAATCACTGATGTATGACTATATTAGCACGAATTTAAAATGTTAACCACCTCTTCATATTTAGCCTACAAAATATATTGAAGCATACAGATGAGATCACGCATATATATACTTTTTTTTTCTTTCCCATCATATCACTGCTATGACGCATTTTCTATTGGGGTTAATAAGCTCAGGCATTATCACTTCAAAACAATATTTATTGGCCCCCCTTCCTTCCGCCGGGGGCTGTTGTTGCAATAGATATTCCGTCAGTGTACGGTACAGTCGGTCCACCAAAAACAAGGAATAAAACACCCACCTCTTCAAATTAATCGCCCCTTTGCAGTGTAACAACATATATCACTGATACACAACACAAATTGTATTTCTTACGCTGGCACATCACTCGGACAAATGACTTTCTTTGTTTAATATCAGTAACAAATTAATGTAATGTGAAATGCTGCAGACAGGTTCGTTTTGTTTTAATTCTCATCATTCCAAAGGCATGAACAATATCTTGGAATTTTATCAATTTATTACCCATGTCACTGTTTACAGAGCAGCGTAACGTTATCAAATCAGGATATGCGTCCTTAAATCACTTATTATGAATTACCCTGTGTGCACGACATAACTTCAGTAAAGAAAGTATAATGCCTCCTAACAGAATTCCCATCACACCGTCGATTCTTTGTTTTCAACGACGTACGCCATCAAAATCACAATACTGTCACTGTCTAATGACGTAACTACACTATTTCAATTCAATACATTTAACACTCGCAATATCCTCGACACTTGTAGTAACGCGCTGTTGCCGCCAGATAGTGCGTGGTATGGGCAGGTGATAGCTATTCTGTGTTGCTTGCAGCCTCGATGTCTAGAGACCCACAGCACACCAACCTGCCACGCCAGCGGTCGAACGATTACTGCTTACAGAAAGCAATGGGCTCCGTGTTTCGGTAAACGGCCGCCGGTAGCAGTAGTGGCGTCAAACACATCATCATCAGCAGCAGCAGCATCATCCCCCTTGCTAGCTTTGCTTGTTGATAGCCCCGTATAATAGGAATACTCTCTCCCCCACCGCCCCATCTAAATTACCGTACCGTACGTCGCGCCACTCGCTTACTTTGTCGCTATTACGAGCCGCTACTAACGGCGCTGAAAACATACCGTTGCTACATAAACAGGTTATTTATGTTTCTATTTGCGGATGTAAAGTAATTATTGTTTACTCAACATCATCGCTTTTGTAATAAACGAATTACTCTACACCAGAGATTCTGAACATTCATTGTGCCGTGGACCCTTTCGATAGTCTGGTGCATCCTAAGAATCCATTCTCTTAAAAATGTATTTATGTGCATAAAATAAAACACATGTATAGAAAATACAGGAGATGGACAAAATAGTAGAAACACAAGACAATATATGAATGAAACTGTTTGTGTTGGCTGCACTGAAAGTACATTAGTAGTGAGGATCGTTGGTCATTCTTTTGTTTGTTTGCTCTGTGTAATGCCAGTGTCAATACATAACAGATTGTGTGTGGTAACAGTTCGCATGAAAGTGTCAGATTTTCAAAGAGGACAGATTGCTGGTGCGCGTGTAGTTGGAGCATCTGTAACCAAAACGGCAATTTTTTAGGTGTTTCCAGAGCAGCAGTTTCCAAAGTTATGAAGGCGAACACAAATCATTGGATGACGTCATCAGCTGAGAGGAATAGTGGCCGAAAACCAAAAACTAAGTGAAAGGGATCGCCGTACATTGAAGAGGATTGCGTCTAAAAATCATAGAACTGCTGCAGCAAAGGTGACAGCAGAGCTCAGTATTCATCTGAAGACTCTGTTTCCACAAATATGAAAGTCCGACGAGAGCTTCACAAATCCAATATCCACGGTATAACTGCAATTGTGAATCCTTCGATTACTGAAAACAACGCTAAAAGGTGAGAAAGGTGGTGTGACGATCATTAAACCTGGACGTCTGATGACTGGAAATACGTAATATGGTCAGATGAGTTGTCCTTCACATTGTTACCAACATCAGGTCGGGTTTAGGTTTGGAGAATGCCCAAGGAAGCCCATAATCCTGAATGCTTGGTTCCAATTGTGAAACAGGGAGGCGGAGCTGTGATGATTAGGATAGCAACAACATGGTATTCTGCTGATCCTATAATCACT
>Ga0123352_10009070_pt1 | contig 15541 bp, 8 predicted proteins | sample TergutLab28metaG_FD_89700 | JGI IMG/M metagenome (GOLD analysis project Ga0123352, IMG submission 89700) | Labiotermes labralis P1 segment gut microbial communities from Petit-Saut dam, French Guiana - Lab288 P1 | ecosystem: Host-associated > Arthropoda: Insects > Digestive system > Gut ... | reverse complement strand
GAAGGGGACATTTGCTCTTCGACAACATTTTGCTGTGTGAATGCTATAGAAGGGGACATTTGCTCTTCGACAACATTTTGCTGTGTGAATGCTATAGAAGGGGACATTTGCTCTTCGACAACACAGGGGCATCACATTTCCAGTTCATATACGACTAACAGCCTAATGTACATTCCTGTAATTAAGACGACAAGTGAAGTAGGTGTGGCATTACCGAGAGACATGTAGCATACCATAATGAACCATCGATGTAATGCCTTTGTGTGTTATTTTATTTTCGGTAACACCTTTCCTGCGTACACCATCCACTCGGGCCTTCATGCTTTGTGGTGTGATTATCAGAAACGAAAGCAGACAGTTAGTTTTCTGTCACCGTATCCCTGACAATTGTTTGTTTTATTATCCATGGCCTTACGCCTGTAGATTTTTTTTGTAGTTTAGCAGCAGTGAACCGTGAGCAAGGGAAACTCTATGTCAGATATTTTTCGACGTGATTTACTGCGAGTAAGTGCGAAGTAAGCAAATAAGATATGAGAACATTAGTATAATGCCACGCGTGCAACAGGTTACAGCAACGAAAACAAAATTAACTTTCCTAAATTAAATCTGAAGTGCTGATTCCAAACCTAGAAGCAAAAACCTTTCTTCATCTCACAGAATAAAAAAAAAATAAATATTGTTCGAATTATCAATTTCATTACAGTGTTTAAAGAATGCGCGTCGCTTGTTTAACGTTTGTGCAATAGAAATGTGGGGGCCATATATTATACTCGGTATTCAGTCTTTAAATATTGTCGATTTTGGTTAGCGCTGGTTATTTCCAAACAGTGTTAGATACCGGAGGCCATTGTGCTCGTATGTGACGTGGTATGGGCTGGCGGATGTGTATCAAAGTATGTTAACTCTTTCAAAAAAAACACAAAGTATAAGACCAGGCTAACCGGTGTCACATACCAGAAAACTCTTTCTTCGTAGTCCTGTAATACAGAGCCTGATATATCACCAAATATTGTTAAGATGAAAGATTTTTGTGAAGTCTATGTTCATGCACATGGAGTTTGTATAGCGTTTTGCGTCAGTGGATTTAACAGACGGGAGGAAATAATGTGAAATACAAAGCTTTACGTCACGCTTCTTCCCATTAAATATATGGCAAAATACCAGGATGATAAAGTCAAGATGGGCAAAACATTTGGCACGTGTGGGTGAGAGGATAAACAGTTGCCATGTTATGTCCATTTCTGAAATGTAGATGTAGTTCAGAGGAATTATTAAAACACATTGAAGGGAACAAAGTGGTAGCGTGTGTCTGGCTAACAACAGCTCAGGACCTTTATGTTGGAATGGAAGCGCAGGTTCCCTAAATTCTCTGAGCGACTAACACTTAACCACGACTGTAATTCTGAGCCATCAAATTAATTAGTAATAAGCCAAGTAAATCAGAATTTTCCGACACGTGTTATATTATTTTTACATTATGGTGGAGGCAAAAGGTGCTCAGCCCTGATATTAGGGACCTAAAGTCAAACGTAACCCTCATCGCTACAGCATGCCAGACGTAAAACATTAAAACCGTAAATAAATTCTGAAAATATGAAATATATACAAACGTAAATTCGTTATGTTATTCATTGCTGGGATATCATATTGTCCGCCTAATGACTTGGTTATAAGCTGAATAATCTAGGAATACCCCTTCGATTTCCCAGCAAGTGCAAGGGATTATTCCCTTCTCGAACGTGTCTATACCCAATTTTTTACCCATAAAGGCTCCGATTCAGTAGGTCCCGTATACTTTCCTTGGCGGGTAAACTGGCAACTGACCACTCAAATGTGTTTAGTGCCTACGTTAAGAATTCTTGGAACTATATCTCCGCTCCCGTACACGCCTTCAAGCTTGCAAAAGAACAAATTAACCGTTAACTTTCAAATATTTGGAAATTTTTGAACTGCCATTATTCTATACGTCTTATGGTTTACGTTAGTTATTTTCTACATTGGGTCCAGATATACAGAAGGAAGCTACGAGTTTTACAATTATCAGAACAATATGTCAGTGTGTAACGTTTGTGAAATTTAGCGAGCAACTTTTTGCACGATATATTTGTTAATTAAAACTCCAGACATATTTCGTCCTTAACTCTTGGCCTTTCACAGGGAGCTCTCATTAGCATGTGCAACCTATATGTCAACTTATATCATGAAATAGCTTATTCATTCATAGCGTGAGCCCAAAACACCGATTTTCTGATTCCAGAAATTACTCCATTTGAAAAAAAAAATCATTGAAACATGGATGTTTGGACATAACTACTATATCAAAAGCAAAATAATTTTATTCTGTATTTTAATTGTAACGCCGATTTTGAGAATTGTAATATCTAATTATAAAAGTAGTGTTTATAATAATGTATGGGATTTTCCAGCATATAAGCTGAAACACAAGCTGTAAATTACTTTAATTATCAACCAACAAATGCACTTACATAAAATAACACATTAAAACACTTAAAATCGCTCCGACATGTTTCGACCCTTAGATCATCCTCAGGGAGCTACGTTGTTCCTTGCTAAAGTCATTTAAAAACATTCACAAAATTCCTTTATATTAACATGGTGTTGTGTAAGAGTACGTTGTTGGGAATGCGTCTGGCTACGGTGTGCGTCGTGTGTTCCGTAGTGAGAGACTGGCTGACAAGTCTCTCACTGAGTATCACACGACGCACACCATAGCCAGACGCATTCCCAACAACATACTGTTACACAACATGACATGCTGCCACAACACCATGTTAATATAAAGGAATTTTGTGGATGGTTTTAAAATAACTTTAGCAAGAAATAGCCTAGTTCCCTGAGGATGATCTGAGGATCGAAATATGTCGGAGCGATTTTAAGTGTTTTAATGTGTTATTTTATGTAAGTGCATTTGTTGGTCGATAATTAAAGTTATTCTACGAAATGTACGGTGCAACGATGATAAACTGCAAATGTTGAAGAGAGCTACCTGAGACTGGCCAAGACTTAAGGCCGAAACTTGGCGGAGTATTAGTTAGCAAATAAAAGTATTACGCAATAAGTTGGTTGTTAAATTTTGCATATGTAATGCAGTAGCAAGGCAAATATACAACATTTAATTTAAAAACCAGTGTGTAACATTTATATGCAAAGTATCAGAGGAAATTTGTGTTATTGATTACTTGACGCAGGCGTTGTGAGGGCGAAATGAATTGAGGTTGTAACATCAAATTTCGTAAATGCATTTGGTTAACATCCCTTATGCAAAGATCAGTTTCAGCCCTTTCCACTTCTTCAACCCTCTTTTGCGTGCTGATCCTTTTTATCTCAATCCAAACCCCCACGTCTCTGTCTATCATTACCTCTCTTTCCTATTCTATAGCAAATCCCCTCCTACTTTCCTGTACGGCCCTTCTCTCATCTACAACTCCAGGCTGATGCTGGAGCACTGTTTCCGCCTCTATCTTTTTCTGTCTCTCTTTATCTTTCTGTCTCTCTCCCTCTCTCTTTCTTCCTACCCTCTTCTTGCGCTATTGCTAACCAATCATTAATCATTTGCCCATAGTATCAATGAGTAGTTTCTCCCTGATACTTGATGGGGAATAGACGGATGAATCGGTATGTTGAAAACGTTAGTGCACGAAGGAAGTGAACCATTTATATACACTCTCAGATTGTTCGAACTCCAACCAAGTCTGCAGATAACCAGTTAAGATAATACGAGGGTAGCATTTGACGATACCAGTTCTTGTGTCCTTCGAGTAACTCAAATGTTCCTTGTAATATAATTGTTTATTTTAATATTTTTACAAAAGCCTTCCATTTTAAATGTCTAATTCATATCTCTGAAAAGTCAGAGTATTTGAGACGGCGAGTGCTACTTACTTTATTCTGTTTGTGGCTACATTTTCACGTCCGTTATAATTTAGTGATATTGTGATAATGTGTTATGGAGTAATCTTCTCTGTTAATTATTTAGTTCATATAAAACTAAGAAATAAAATTCTATCGTCAAATAATAATGATACGTACTGTTTAGGAAGACAAATTTACATCTTATTCAAATTATTTCATCGTTGCACCGTGCATTCTGTAGTTTATTTAATTACGCACACCAACACATGCACACACACATATATATATAATACTTAAGAAATCTAAAATTTACATTCAAACACTTAAAACACTCGCTCTGCGTTTTAAGTATTTTAATATAAATTTTAGACTTCTTAAATATTATATATATATATATGTGTGTGTGTGTGTGTGTTTGTACGTTTGGTGTATGTAATTAAATATCTTATTCAAAGTTTTGAATAGTTACGAGTACAGAACACTTTCATCAGGAAAAAGAAAAGAAATATCTAGGAATGACCTTGTTTTGAATTCTGTCCATTTTCTAATGTGAAAATGAACCACAAACTATAAAATATAGCCTGTTTGGCCACAAAATAAATCAGAATATTTTGAAAGAACTTAACCATTTTTTTTGGAAAATAAGCATTTTAAAAAATTAATGGATACATTTTCGCAACATGGAGAAATCCAAAGTCCCGCACGGCATTATGAATTAACAAGCAGTAGGGAAACGGAACTCAGGACGCCCATTAAAGACCCTTCTGGATTCTGATGTTGAGACCGGAAGTGGCCACCTGACCTAGGTCCCTGAATATGAAAATTGAATCACATTTCTCAGAACGGCTCTGCTGCCATCCTCAGACGAGAGGGACCAGGAAGTACATTTACTGTGTTGAACCCCTAGAAATATTTGTCGTTCGTGGCTCGGAATGTGTTCTTCAGATGTTAATGTTTCTATTTTACGAAAAATATACTTTTACATCTGATAGATCATTCTTCTGTGATACAAAACAAATGTTCATATTCCTGTATTTTACATAATTTCTTGAAGAAATTTCTATTTCTTCTGTCAAATTACAACATTAGCACACGGTAGTCCCAACAGCTATTCATTATCTGTAAAAAAAAACAGTTTTTTTTGCCACAAGATGTCTATATGGAATTTTCATAGTAATCGCAGAGAAAATCTCGGGGCTGACGTGCCGGCTCTATAAATAAAATCTTATCAGCAACATCGTAAAAAAGTGGAAGTAACTCGTCTCTTTCCCTCCAAACGGATGTTAGGTCATTTGTTATATATCTTTTATATTATACTATTTTGTGGTGACAGGTTTTAAAAGAACGGTTTCCTGTATTATTACGTATTCGCAGAAACTGCTTGTCAGGTGAAAATAACTCCACTGACCATGAAGTAAATTGCTGGAGTTCGATAAGGAAAGTATACAGTTTGAAGAAGGTACTATTTTGGTAAGTCCCTTAAGTTAAAATTCGCAACGGATTTGCTCCTACTTCGCACATGAAAATTATCCGTCCATTCGCCGAGTCTCGTGTTAGGAAAGGAATGTGGAAAGGATGTGTTCTGAAGTTCTCACGGAGACACGATTCAGCAAAATCCTCACAAGCTTAAAGTTTTTCAAGTGCATCGAGTCTTCATGGTTCCGATACCAGAACGCTGATGGACAGGGCCGGTCTCCGATATGCTGGTGTACTGGAACCATCTGATGTGGCATTCAGCCAGAGAAGGTTGTATTAACTCTGGCTGGTGTGCAACAATTATATTTTGGGTAGACAAAGAATAAAAATTTGAGTCTTTTGAATGCTACTCCGTGCCGACTGATGAATATTTACTGACATTTCGTAAGAGCTTAATGCCACCATTTTTAGAGTAAAGCAAATTGTTTTTAGCCTGCGTAACAACCAGTAAGACTAGAATCTTCATCTTTATCGGGGTGAGAATTTCACACACCTTATGGGGTGGCTACAACCGTTTACGTCTGTTCTGAGACTCGTATTTTTTACCAACCATATAATTCAGAAATGGAAAGGGGGTGATAGAGTCGGTCTAGCGACTACGCTGCTGGATGTAGGACCAAGGAATTGTGGTTTGTTTCCCATCAGGAGTGAAAATTCTTTCTCTACACCGGGAACGTCTTGATGAGTTTGGGGTCGAACCAATCTCATGTTCAATATATGTTGTGGGTGCTGGCCCTGAGGGTAAAGGGACTGTGGCGCGAGGCTTACCACTCACCTCCATCTAGTGTCGAGGTACAGAATGAATGGAGCTGTACCTGTACGCCACCATATACATTCATGGCGTGCATACGAACAGTTTTACATTTACTTGAACTTGAACCGTTAAGATACAGCAGGATGTGTGATGTGTTATTGAACTGTCTTTCTTATTATAACATCATTCGTTGTTTTAAATAATCTAAATGGACGTAAAAAGTGCTGCATTATTCCGGTGTTCACATGTGTGTTAAAAACTTTACAGTAAGAGTCTTATAAAATATTTTACTTAACGAAGAATACTTCTCCGAGCTATTGAATACCCTCAAGAATTTCTAATTTTTAATACAAGTATTTTATAACCTGAAATTTAAATTAAATTTTTACTGTATACATATCTCCATAGATATGTATATTTATTGAGGAATAAAAGACCAACTCAGTGTCACTAGTTATTATGCTTTATTTCACTTCTTCTATGCTCAACATGTTTCGGACATTAATACATCCATCATCAGAAGCCTGCGACTTTTCTATTGAATCACCACATTAGTCGTGTGTTCTTGTTTCGATGTGTGTTGGAGTTTCGGTGTGGCTGGGTTGGGGTGGTATCCGTGTGGCAGGCCGAAGCTTTGGCCTGCCACACACATCGAAACAAGAACACACGACTAATGTGGTGATTCAATAGAAAAGTCGCAGGCTTCTGATGATGGGTGTATTAATGTCCGAAACATGTTGAGCATAGAAGAAGTGAAATAAAACTTAATAACTAGTGACATCAAGTTAGTCTCTTATTCTTCAACTATCACAATGATGCACGGTCCATTATACATAAGATGTGCATTTATGTTTAAACTGTTAGGGTATTTCCACTCTCTATTTTATAGTCCTTAACGTACTATGTTAATTAAATGTCCTTGTGTTATGCATGTTTTATCTACTCATGTTTCTTAGTAGTTTGTCCTATTTATGTTCTGTTCAATTCTTTTTCCTTTACATTATATTCAAGAATTCTCTTTGTTTCCGATGTTTCGTGTTTGCAATATATTCGGCGACGATATTAAATTAGACAGCATGCATAATGTCAAAAACAAAAAGGGTCATGATTTCTTACTGAGCTTAATAGGCTGTGTATTGCCATATGTAACAACTGAAACCCAGTCATTTAAAAGAAATAATTTTCAAAGCTACCAGTCATGCATGAACATAGCGTGTGCCAAGGATCTGCTGTGAGTATGCAAAAATGTGAAAATCCCCCAACTCCATCTAGAAATTTCATCGCAAATAATTTGGTTTATTCCCTTCTTGCTCTTTTTTTTTTGGTTATGAAATGCGTTTTTGTTACAGGATTTGGAGAACTTTAGCAGTGAATATGCCATGTCAGCAGAAGTTGCGTTCCAGAAAGGTTAGTTGCGAAAATTAATTTTCATCTTACTAATTAAGTACTTCATCATTCCTCAGATTATGTGATTCGGAGGCACTGGACACTCCTTGATTGAGGAAGACAAACTTCATTGTCGTTATTTTTTTAATTTTCAACGTAGTAATTATTTTTAAAATAGCGCACAATGCGTGAGTGGGAGAACTGAACTGGTAGGTTGTACAATGGCAGAGGTATGTTTTTGCGCGAATTGAGGTTTTCTGCTCGTGATTTGTAGCAAAAGAGTAATTTACAACCATTCTCCGTAATATGTGCAAACAAACGCATATAAAACACGTGGGGTTTATATGTATAATTATCAACATTCGTACAGCCAATTTTTGCTACATATACAATCACATTGAATGAAATTTACACAATACTTTATTATAATTGTTTTGTCATCTATAATTAAAATGCACGTTTTTTGCTAGAAGCTAATTATATTGTTGAGCCACACGTCAGTGTTTCGGTCATATTATAATGGCCTACACACACACACATACACACATTTTTTTGCACTTGATGACTTCAACATTTTCTTTAACATTGAAACCTGTTGTTTGCTTTAAATATACATATTATGCACTTGCAAGAACCACAAACACTGAAATATTTGCTTAAGCATATGATGGAGAAGGGTAGCTTATATTTTCCGAAAATTATTATTGTAGTAAACAAAGGAGATACGTTAGCCTTTCCCTGCATATTGGAGGAAGGTTATGACAATAACCATATTGCATATTTATTCCAAAATCAATATTGATACTCAGATTTAGTATTTTCACCCCAGTACTTCAGACATTAAAGTGTAAATAATGTGTTGTCACCTAGAAATAATGGAGGACAGAATAATTAACAACGAATTTGGTAACGTGTTGCTTGTAAATTTAGATTTCGTACCTTTAATTGCTTTGAAGAACAGGGAACATTGGCAAGGACTGGTGGCCGCAAGTCCTGTTTAAACGTGGCCAGCAAGGAACATGTATTGCGCTTTCTTCTTAAGATTATTATATTTTTACGCTATCGTGAGGATAATTTGCAGAATAATTTTGTCATTACAGCCGCTGCCCACTGCAACTACCTCCTTTGTTTTTACATAACAATCGAGTCTACAACAGAGTCTGATATTGAGAAGAAAACATCAATAAACATATTTACATTACTGCACATGCTTCTGTTAACATACATTCTGCTCCTTCTTTTTCAAGCACGTCTTTCTGCGATTCTATAATAAATAGATTAAATAAAGACGGTGTACCGTTGCGATTTTCTTTTAAATATGGCCACATAAATTCTTGCTATTATAATAGTTGTCCACTGTTACTTCGCGATATTCAATCAACATTTTTAATTAATGTACCTATATACAGATCGACATTCGACTATGAATTCGAAGGAATATCTGAAAGAGACCTTACGATCAATGTGTCATATTTTTAATGGTTACACACATAAAAGTTGTTTTATTTTTCTCACGTGAATTCTCAACATAGTTCAACTATTATAAATTCACGCTGGTAATACCATATCGCCATTAAGTACATATGATGCCTTCTGCAGGGTCACAGCCCTGTCAAACACATTTTTGGTTGTGTATCTTGGAACAAGTCTCGTTGTTGTTGAGTATTTTATGTTAATTTATCTGAGAAATCCTGTTTTATCACCGCCTGTTGGCGTGTACTGAGAATTACTGGGAACAGTACCTTTCAGAATCACGCCACAAGTCAGAATTCAATTTTTCGCGTATGTTTTGTCGTTTACTTGCTGCAAAACCTTTAATTTCAATATATGTCATCAGAACTCTTCTCACCTTATAATCCTAAAAATTTTTTCAGGGTCTCATTATGGTTTATAAATACGTCTTCATGATGATGTAAATCATCTGCACACGACTGTGTCTGTTTGTATAGTGGATTAAACACCCCCAAATATTCGTTATAAAAACGAATTACAACACTGAACCCATATTGTTCGTGGACTAGCATTTTGCCGCCGTCAACATTATTCACATATCAGCCGATTCTCACGTTGTCATGGATTCTTATTGTTGGGGGTATTGTTGCCATTCGTACTAACTGTACGGACTGCCACACGCATACAAGCCGCGCTGCATAGGACCCACCCCCATTCCCATAGCTTGATGAAAAGCATATCCTTCATCTTGTAGAGAAGCCAAGTGGAAATCTGAAAAGAAAGTAAAAAGCGATCAAAGAAGAATTTTCGATCGGTTGAAAATTGAATATGGAATTAAGAATACGTTGAGATGTACAATCAAGTAGTTGACATACGAGAGGGCGTAAGACATTTATACTTGTAAACCTGGTCGCTCACAAAACTTGCAGTTCCAAACTGCGATGAAACCAGAGATGACATTTTGCCGCTTCTACACAATGAATCTTTCCAAATAAGAAGTTGTTGAAAATGTACCGCTGAAGGTAACAATTTAGGCTACATACTCGTATAACTTGAGATCATAGAGAGGAAAGTAAGCTGAATTTGATAGCAATACTTTTACCCCAATTAGTAGGCAGGGCTGACTGTAGGTCACGGTCTCTTTTTGTTTCAAAACTTGGTTTTATATGCACACACACACACACACACACATATATATATATATATATATATATATATATATGAGGCTTACATATAAAATAAAGTTGTCAAACAAAATAAGTTGCGATATGAACACAGCTCTTCATGCTAAGTGCCACAAAAATACAGTCACACAGTGGACTGATCGAGCAATCAACAATTTCTGGGATAGGTCATATGCTCCGTCGTATTTGTAAATCAATCAAACTATCAATGCTTCGTGTTTGATGAATAGCCCTATCTGAGTCGAAAAGGCGCCCTTGTCGTAAACAAATCGTCTCTGCATAAAGCTGTTTGGATCTTTTCTTTATCCTCGTCAGACTTCACACACAAGAAGGCAAGTTCTGCATTACTGCAGCTGAGGGCAGTGTCATTGTTGTATGTCTTTTTAAATGTACCCCGCGTCATAACAGTGAGATATGACTTCCTGTAGCCGAGTTAAAAGTCTTCTGTAGAAAGTGTCTTTGACTCTATTTAATATAATATATTTCTTTTTCTTAAATCAAGTCTCTTATGTTTTTACGTACACATCAAATTCTAGTCTGAATTTATGAAGAGCTCTTCTAGGATGGTTCGATTTCATCACAATTACCGTTCATGTTCTAATAAAATAAACTCCGTTCATAATTTTACAGACTTGTCTTATGCCAATTAAAATTTCCAGCCTTATATCCGACACCACATCAGATGTCAGTACAAAATGTTAGGTTTTCATTCTGATAAGGTTTCATAACGTAATTTTCTGGATATGACTCAGAGTGTAGGGTTGTAGATTGGTGCCAGCGATTTCGCGAACTATACTGGGCCAATCTTTAAATTTACATAGGTAGTTAAGACTTAAACCCGGAAGATGGCGTAATATTTTATCCCGAATCGCTAACATTCATCTACATGGCTACGAAATGTCGCAAGTCACAACACAGAAGTACTGCTCTACTTGAGAAGTATTGTAAGTTCATCAGACATAAACTGACACTAACACCACAGCCACCAACCCGACTAATAGAACAGAACCCGGGCGTAATCCTGTGTTAATATTATTACAAATTTTCAGTATTACTGGACAAAAAGAGATATTTTTATTATTAAGTGTTTTCTTTTTAAGGTTTGTTTAACACCCTTTAGAAAGCTATGTGGAAAATTAAAGTGTAAGAAAGAACTTAAGTTTTATTCATTATAACTATAGTTTTTATTTGTAGTATCAACTTTATTACATGGAATGAAATGTGAATATAACAAAAATATTTTTTTGCCTATCGGCATAAAGCAGATGTGCGAACAAGTAAATACGTTACATCGTGTAACATTTGACCGGTTCGTAGTGTAAAATATGGCGTTTAATTTCACTGAAATGAAAATTATTCTTGCAATTTAAATCTGTTTTTCGTGCAGCAATCAACCACATTTAACCAATTTGCTAATAATCTTTCCGTGCAAAAAGAATCCAAAGCGTTGTCCTCAATATACAAATTTAAATTATTTTAATTACAGTCTTATTCTAAATTATAGATTGTGGTTGCATGTGAATACAGTGTCTTACTGCATTCTAAATGTGCAAGTCTGTTAGCCCGATTTGTACTGTTCTTGATGAGATCAGCATAGAAATGTACTGGCACACTATGCAACTAGAATGTAATGAGGCAAGTGATCTTAAAAGAATAATGTACAAACATATAATAGACAGGGACAAAAATGTTTGTTTTATATAATTTGTCTTAAATAATTTTTGTTGATGTATCAATACTCTTATTTCTCCATCTCAGTGATTTGGACTAAAATTACAATAAAATCTCTGACAAAGGTTTCAGAATTTATATACTCTAAAGTACACTAATTTGTATAGGTATAATACATGCTATACATATATTTAAATCCCTGTGTGTTTCCGAATTTGTTTGCATTATCTTTCAAATTTTAGAACGACATAGAATGTAACACAACACATAGGTTTGGACAAGAATGCTGTACAGTAGGTAATAAGATTAAACACAACAATATTAATTTTCTAATCACGTAACAAAAGTGTTTCTATGTGACATCCTTTTGTAAAATTGTAACAAATAATTGTTTTAACTGTGCACTCTGTATTGGTATAGTGGATAGCTATATATTTGAGAAGTCCTCATTTTCTGATTACTACCCACACACTGGACACACTACCTGGACAAAGTAACGAACGACATACTCACTTACACATACACATACTTGGAAAAAGCAGAAACTGAAATTAAAATCGCCGAAAAATAAGTTTTTTGTGTTCCTATATAAATATGAATTTCATGTACAGCTTTTCTTTGGCACGAAAAAGCACAATTTAATCACACAAATCTTATATCTTACCATGTCCATTAATATATACGTATAGACATATAAATAATGAAAAGCCAAGACATTTATCCACACATGATTTCACATTACATCCACATCTTTGCGCATGTTTCCAGAATTTTTTTTTCTTTGTAGGTTAGAGTTTGCCCTTATGAAATGTCCACACAAGAAGGATCAGATATGAAACACTGGCTTATAGTAAGGGGTACATTCTTATTCTGCTGGACATTAATACCTTCCTTTGCTGACGTCACGACCGATCGATTCGGGTAGTATAATGAAAGTCCGATGCATTTTGAAGTGATGTAATGCTCACAAAATTATCAACTCTGAAAACAATGGCAACAATCTGAACTGAAATAGGGAATTATTTCCGATTCCAAGCATCAGAAACTTGTGACACTTACACGTTTTTAGAATACTGTGTTTGTTTAATACATATCTAAATTTGTACCGCCTTGGGCATATTGACCCTCTTGTTTTGATTGTGATCAAAATTTGGTTTACCATCTTCTCTACAAAACAGAAGATTATAACTTACGGTTCTAAAGTACGTAATGATGTTGTCAAGAGTTTATAGTATTTTGATTGAACACTTAGTGATGTGTATTTAAGGAAACAACATATGTTCGCTCATTTCGCCAGTCTAGCAAAAATTCTAGTTGCTCATCGCTGCTGCCGTTCTTATTTTTCTGCAAAAATTTAGTGAAAATTGCGCGATGCGCGTAAAGTCGTTCTCTAGGCAAAATATTAAATTATTCTTATGTTTATTGGACCGTGCATCATCTTGATAGTTGAATAAAGTGAGACTAACTTGATGTCACTTGCTTTATTATTTCATTATTTAATGCACAACGTGTTTCGGATGTTACTACATCCATACTCAGGAACTTGCGACTTATTTGTTGAGTTATTTCGTGGGTTGTATTGCTCTGGTTCAATGTGTGTTGGTGTTACGGTGTGGTTCGGCTGGGTGGCGTGGTATCCGTATGCAGGTTGGAGAACTAGTGCACCGTAACACCAACACACATTGAACCAGAGCAATACAACTCATGAAATAACTCAACAAATAAGTCGCAAGCTCCGGAGGATGGATGTATTAACATCCGAAACATGTTTAGCATTAAATAATGAAATAATAAAGCAAATGAAATCAAGTTGGTCTCTCTTTATTCAACTATTAAATTATTGTTTACAGACGATGAACAGTAAACTGAAGATAAAAGGGAATATGAAGAAGTATTAACTTGTTAACGAATAAATTAAATGTGTTTTTCTCATGCCAGCTTCTTTTTTCTACTGGTCATGGTGGAAGAGAGGAGAAACTGGCTTACTGAGCCCTGTGTGTATACATAATGTGATATATTATATATTTTTTCCGAATTATCTAAGTAGTAATTACATAGAGGAAAAGTTACTAAAGCAGTTTTCCTGGCTGGACCCACAGAAACACAATCTGTTCATTTCATTGTTTCAAATTACAATTAAACACTATTCATGAACTACTTAACCCCGCCATGATTTGCGTGTAAGAAACATGTTTTCTTCTTCAGGAAATACTGCCAAATTTTCCAAATTATTATTTTAAAAACCTTGCTCATTATTCGTCTTTGTATAAAATGTATTTCCAAAATATGATTTTTTATTTTGACAATGATTTTAAAACAACGCATGTCTCTAATTAATATATGAAATTACAAGATTTATAGTCCCCCCTGTGTAGGGGTCTACCAGGGATACAAATGAAAGGTAAAGCCGAAAGAGCAGCTGGACAATTTATTTTATTTACATTAATCAGGAGAATATCTTTTGAATTTTCCTAACATGCGATAAAATGACAACACAATGCAACAGAAATACACATTTTAATGATACGAAGCAGCTACGTGAGAATCCTCACACTGCTTAGGATATTAAATTCTTATGTATTAACAAGTAGTTTATTTCTAAATTTGTCAGTACGACTTCTGTAGCCTACAGGCATTTTAGTGAGCTACGTCCTTTGTACTTCTGTTCTTTTAATTCCGGCTCCTGTTCAGTACTCCTTACTACGCTTGAGAATTGCATTTTCGGTATCGGAATCGGAGGTGGTGACCGCAGACGTAAATAATCGCCTAGGATGCGGGTCTATTTTAAAACGCGAAAGGTTGTTTGGAATCATAGGCAAACTTCCTATTACGTTACACTATAATTTAATTGGAAACTCCTAAATGGCACAGAGTAAAACGTGAAGTCACTGGCGTTTGTGACGAATTTTTCGTAAATAGATGTTAGAGCATTTTTAAATTTCTCATTTTTCCCTTATCCATTTCGCCATCAACATGGCAGAGAACTGGCTAATAATGATTTGAATATTTATATTAAATTGGTTGATAATATTCCTACCGCGAACATTTTTTTCTAAACCTGAGGAAACAGGCACCTGTTTCCAACAGCACGTTTGCTTTTTAAACATTTGCTCTGTTTTAAAACAGACATTTCAGGATTTTAGTCGCGTTGACATCCGTATATTTGAAATTAATTAGTATCATTAGGGCTGACTTAAAAGCTAAGTGTTTAAAATGTGTGACGTATACTTACATACTCTACACCATTCAAAAAATACAGTCATATTCTACAGTTGAATCATAATTGACCCTTAACGTTTAATGTTCAGGCATTTTGTGCTTCTTTTCACCAATGCCCTTGCAGTCTGTTTCATTCGCAGTGAAACATTGTCTCCCTCATTGCAGAACAATAATTTAAATCGTTATAATACACATATGCATTGTTTCTACGCGTACAGCAAATGTCAGTGATAAGAAAACTTATATCAGTGTCTCTTCATTGGTAGCCCAAGGACAGTATTAGGTAGTGAGGTGAGCAAATTGGTGATGGGGCGAAGGTCCGAACTGATGAACCGGATGACCATAGGGTGACATTTGTGATATGTGGTAGGGAACGATATTCATACTGGCCATCTTGTGCTCCTTCTTCCACTTCATACGTCTGTTCTGGAACCAGATCTTTATCTGCCGCTCAGTGAGGCACAGAGCGTGGGCGATCTCGATCCTCCGCCTTCTGGTCAGGTAGCGGTTGAAGTGGAATTCCTTC
>Ga0123352_10009068_pt1 | contig 15543 bp, 15 predicted proteins | sample TergutLab28metaG_FD_89700 | JGI IMG/M metagenome (GOLD analysis project Ga0123352, IMG submission 89700) | Labiotermes labralis P1 segment gut microbial communities from Petit-Saut dam, French Guiana - Lab288 P1 | ecosystem: Host-associated > Arthropoda: Insects > Digestive system > Gut ... | reverse complement strand
TTTTAATAAAAAGTACAGTTTAGACAACAAAAGAATACATAAATACATCAGGTGGGAAAAAAACGAGTTTTTTTTTTTTAAATTGTTAAAAGGAACAGACCACTAGACCTTAATGAGACAAACTGAAACCTTAGCCCCTCAGTACAGAACATACAGCATACTTTGCAGCTAAAACACATGAGGACGAGGAAAAAAAGCTTATATCTAGCAATGAACATGCAGTACTTGTACAACAGACTTGTGTACATACAACAAGAAATGACACACACTAGATGTACCAGAAATTTTGTTGTAGTTAATAAATGACACAAAAGAAGACATATAAAATAAGTGCTGAATTTTTAAATTTCATGTTCAACATGCCATTCAGTAATCAGTGGAAAGCTGCCCATGTAGTGTCTCATGAACTAATGGTTCTTGATAGAGAAAAATTATTGGTCCAAGTATCTGCTACAAACTTCTGACAAAGAAATAAACATTTAACACTAAAATTACCCCCTCTGTGTGCGAGACTGTCGTATCTTCCACCTCCTCAGATACTGAGTCCGTGTCAGAGAGACCATCAAATGATGACACAGTGTCTGACTCACAAACACCATGGTCTGGATGTTCCAAGAGCCAACCAACCAATGTTTCTGGACTGGGTGGAATTTCACTTGCAATTCCTTAAAGAAAATGAAATGCAATATTTTAAAACACATGCATAAAACTCCCTGCACCCTCAAATCAGGAAACTTGATCTGAGGTTTTCCACAGTTCTGCATGCAAATGGTGTGGCAGTGTCTTAATCCAGTGTGTGCTCAAGTTGAATGAAACCTATGACCAGTACATGGAGGTCCACAACAGTTTCCCATGATCATTTGGTAGTTTATCTTCACTTGTCATACACAGATGGCAAGAAGGCAGTCTTTCTGTATCATTTAACATGTTTGCTGTAGCTGTTTACAGTCAGTATATAATTTCTTCATATTCTGTCCTTCTTTGCAACCTGGACACCACAGTGGGTATAGCAACTAGCTATAGACTGGATGTTTAGGTTTTGAATCCTGGCACGAGCAAGACATTTTTATTTTTTCCAAAGCCATTCAGAACAGATCTAGGGCCCACCCAGCCTCCTACCCCATGGATACTGGGGTTCTCATCCAGTTGCAGAGCAGCAGGGGCATGAAGTTGACCACTCACCAGAAGTTAAGAATGAGTGGAGCTATACCTCTACTTCTCCTATATACCTTAATGGTGTAAAGAAGGACAACTTTTTTCTTTTTACGTTTTTTCTGTACTTACAAGAAAACTGTGAGTTGAACGAGCATAGTGCAGATTTAGAAACCACTCCACATATAGCAGTAGGTAATTAAACGTACATTCAACGCTTTAGTAACCACTCCTTCCCACCTCTTCACCAGACACTTTTCATCAAACCTGCACAGTATACGTTAGCAGTTAATGCAAAAGACAGGTAAAATTAGGGGACCATTTCCAGTAAGACATGACAGACAGCATGTTACACTTTGATTTCACAACCACATGTGAAGTTTGGAGACAGGAAATATGACACTTTCTGACATCACAATTAACGTCGGAATAAAATAAATACTTTTCCACAACTTTTTCCTCTCCAGTTTCATGCATTTATATACTCATTTATGATTTATTTAGCAATACTTTCTGTAGTTCAACATATGTAACATTTGATTATTAGAAAATAATAAATGAAAGAGAATGTGGAAGGAATCAGTTATGCCTTAATTTGAAGTACCATCCATGCATTTGCTAGAAAGGACTAATAAAAACCATGACAAACAGCAGGCAGGATAACCAGTCTCCATGTTGATATTTAAACATTGCACCTTCCTAATACGATGCAAGGGCGCTGCAAATTTCACCATGATATTTGGTCTCTGATATTGTAGCTAAAAAATATCAAACTAATGATATGTTGATATCTATTCCAGATACTGCCAGTCTTGTGAACCTTTCAATGAATACGTATGCATGACTATGTAACAAAATTCTTTCTCAAAGAGCATTTCTTAAACGATAAATGGAACAAAATAAGTGTTAACGTTACAAACTGGTGTACAATACCGATTTACTTATAAGGAAAATGTACTGACAGTGTCACATCTGGTTAATATATCTTGAAACAGATGTCCAAAAATATACTTGAGGATGTAGTCTGCATTTGAACAAAATGAATGCACATTCCAAGTCTTTAGAAATTACAATAAAATACACAACAACTGACAATAACAGCGCTGAAGAGTTTCTAAAAAAACAAACATCTGTCAAGTATTAAATATTTTTGCAAATCTTTCACTATGTCAATACACACACACACACAAACTATTTCACTAACTGCAATACTTAAGGTGGAGGCTTACAGTGAAATCAAACATTTGCTAATACAAAACACAATCAACTTCTTTGGGAGGTACTTGAAGAAAATCATATTTGGGGAATTAAAGATATATTTTTGAAAAAACAGTTCTCTTAACTCATTACTATATCATTTACCTGTAATTGTTTTATATAAACCATTTAAATAAGTTTGTATGATGATGACTACTAACAAAAAAACCTGGTCTCACCAAAGAATTTAATGGCACATTCCACAACCCGTCGAGCAAACCCCATCTCTGTGAGCTGTCCGACTAATGGTGACAAGGGTGGCGATGGTGGTCGCAACTTCTTGGGTTTACTTCCTGTTTTGTTGCTGGAAGACATGGGCGAAGGCAAAGAGCCATCACTGGCTGGTGTGGCTGCCTCACTGCCCCGCTGTATGCACGCCCTCACCTCAGTAGCCAAATACTGTGACACACCTAATGCTGCAGCCTGCAATTCATAGAATTCAGTGTGAAAACAGCAGCTTATTACATATATAAGCAGGTCCTGATTTAACCAAAGACAGGGGGAGACAGGCAGCATCCAGGGTGAAGTACTTCTTCAACAACCCCTTCTCAGTAAACAGATAGCAGTCCTTTCATTCATCAACCCACATAAAATTGAAATCAAGTTAGGAGTAGGAAGAAAAAGAGGGATGAAGAAGTGGGGGAAATATTACACCAAAGGGGAAGTAAAAGGAGAAGGACAATGATGACAAGAATGAGAAAATAGACACATGGGAGGAACAGGAGGAGAAAACAGTGGAGAATGGTGATAAGAAGAATCAGAAACTGGTGGAAGGGAAGTGGAAAGCAGACAAAAACCCTCCTCACATGAATAAGAGGACATTCAGTATCCCATATGGTGTGGCTACAAGATAGAACCAATAAAAATTTACCTCAATATCACTTTTTCCAAATATGGCTTTCAATGGTGAAGGCTGCGTAGCTTTAGCAATCAACTTTTGAATAAGCAATGTTTCAGACAAAGTGTCAAGCTCCTCCCCTTCATTAAGAACCTCAAGTGAAGGTGACGAGCCCAGCGTGTGGTGCTTAAGGACATGTCGAAGCAGATTCTGATGCCTGAACAGAACGCTGCATGCATTCATGGCTGCCAAACGCTGCTGCTGAGTCCGCAGTAATGATACATTCACCATTCCTGCCAGCACAAAAATAGACTTCATGCCACTTGTATAATGTCTTTACACAGAAATTACAGACAATCTTGTTACTGCATTAAAGCCCATAAATCTGTTTAGGTTTTACTATCATGTTATACCATTTTCTACCCGAATGGGGAAGTCTCTTTCCAGATGAGATATTTGCAATCAAAACTACCGCCTGGCATATGACCCTGACTAGTCTGGGATATTTATCGATGTTTCGCACAAACCTGCTGCCCACAACTTCCATCTTGATTTCTTATACTCTGAAGATGGGGACCACAGGTTCATCTGAAACATTTTCATATCTCTAGAAAACAACACAATATCACATCCCAAATGCCAGTAGTCTTGACAGTCCCTGTTGTGAAAACCTCATACCTAGCTTTAAAATATACTTCAAAGAAGCTTATAGAATTTTTTTTTTTTATTTTTATTTTCAAGTGACAAATCCCCATTGTCCAAGTCAATCTACATATTTTTTTAATTCATCATGCAACAACACCACAGCAGGCAGAATACAACACTGCATGCACCAAAAATCTCTTGCGGCGAATTTTGACGAGACATTACACCCCTGCAAAGACAGCTTCTCTAGGAACTATACAGTCTTCATTACAAAACGCCAGCCAAGGCTGATATATGGGCACACAAAAAATGTACTGCAGAAAATGAGCTATGTTGTAATACTAATGCACCAAAATTCTTCAGGACATAGGATTGTCTGGATACATACAGTTTTGGTACTTATAAAACAGAAGCTGCTATGTGCAACATACACAAAATTATTTAAAGCTGTCTACCCTCTTTATTTAACAATAATATTTCTGTTTTTTAGTGTACAATATTTGTTGCACCTACCTTATATGGTTTTAACAAGTTTTATCAAGTCTATGTCTACAGAACAAGATCTCCTCCCATTTTTACATGAAGACAATTGTATAGGTTTTCCTTAATTCTTACTAATGCACAGTCCGATGATGGCCTGAATAGAGGCCAAAACCAGTAACCATTGTCAATTATTCGTGGCATTGTTCCATGACAGTGTATTCAATAAACATTTAGATAAGCTAATAGTCACTTTCCTTAATTTTGTGAATGTGACTATAAAACATGTCATAGAAGCATGCCATTGGTAAGTTGCTTACCAGGTGGAGTGCCTGGTTGCCGCTTATCAGCATGGTGATGTGCCAAAAGGGACAGAAGAGTGGCCCAGGTGTCTAGCATGTGTTCGGACATAAGAGTCTTGTCTAAAATGAACTGTACTGTTTGTGACGGCAACACAGCTGACAATGACAGCCTTCTTACAGCACCACTCTCATGCAGCTGCACAACCAACTTTCCATGCTGGCTGATCTGGCACACTGTACCTGAATTAAAAAAGTAAGGAAGTGTAGGCAAAATGAGACTATTCTGGTGTGCTTGTTCTGTTACTGTGTCTTATTGCCATTTTGTGGATGTTAATTTTTGAGGCCATGTTACAAATAGCATAAACTGAGCAGAAAAGATAAGCAAAGACATTTGATGTAAAATCTGTCCAAAAACAGCCATAATTTTTTCAAGTCTTGAGATGGCATAGGACAAATATCATTATTGCCCAATTTTCTGAAAAACTGTGAAGCCTAAGGGAAAAGTGTACCGGATACAAATGTGTGTAATTTTTTGCCTACAGTTTTTGTCTTGAAACATTTTTCCCTCTGATATACATCAAGCAAGTTACATTCCAAAAGGCGATACAAACATGTCTTCACCCATTATCCACTACCATCACACAATTCTAATCAAACACATCAACAATTTTTTTTAAGTGTCAAACCTCTCAAATACCTGGTTAGTAGTTCGTAAGTTACCAAATGCAGCTGCTGATACATTTTTTGAAACTTTGGATGGGACCATGCAAAAATTAAATGGATAAGACCCTATATTGTGGAGTTAATCAGTTAATGCTGTTGATGCTCACCTTGTCCTAGCCCTTCACCCATTACAAGTCCTCCAATTCGTGGCCTGCAATCCAGTCCCCCAACTACCAGCAATGCCGCCATGACAGCTGACTGTATTCCCAATGACTGGTCTACTTCAACTTCATTAACCTTATACAACAGACAATTTATTATTATTTTCTCCAATCGAACAGCAAAAAAGCAATGTTTTTTTTTTCTGCAGGTCTGCAAGTTGTGCCTAGGTTGATCCAAGAGTTTAATACATTCCACTCATTAAACATAGTTTACTTCTCCTTCAAGTTTTCCCAAATCTTAGTTTTATTGTCAGTAGTGCTAAAAACTGTTTTTCTAATAAATTTTTCCAGCAACTTAACAAAAGTTCTTAAATTTTTAAGTACGTTTCTTATCTGTAAATATCTGAATACTGAAACATCATTATATTTGATACACTAACCTGATTGAGACGGAAAAGTGGGCCTTCAGTAAGCAAATCACCTGCCACTGCCAACTTGTTTCCTATAATGTGGTTCAGTGCCTGGTTCCAGAGCGGCAAACTGTGCAGAGACCGAAGCAATGCAATGCATTCCTCTGCAACAGTACTTGAGTGCAAAGCCGTCAAAGACACTCGAACTGCACCAGACTTCATGCCTCGACTAAATGCTAGAATCAACAGAAAATATGATTAACCATTTTGCACTGAATGCTGACCACAGCCAACACGAAGTGTGCATTTTATGAGGCCAATGTAGGTTAATGTCACCATCGATAACATGTACAGCAATGATGGCCATTTAAATTCTCAGGTATTAAATTTTGGCACAAAAGGGTTAACATTTAACAAAGAAATGGGACAACACTGTTCCACTGCATGTGCATACTTTTGTCTGAAAGAGAAAACACTTTCCCATAACTGACATATACCACCAAAAACCTGGGATTTAAAAGGCTGCACACTAAAGGTTAAAAGAGAAGTGAATCTAATACGAAAGTCAAGCACGTTATAACAGAGGTTATGTAGACACTGTCTCGTAGTATACTGAACCAAAGGATTATACATGTAACAAACAGTACCTGTATGCTGCAAGGTAGGATCCGCTGGACACAGCAGAGCAGTATAACCCAGAAGATGAAACAGTTTCTCCAGAAGGGACAATCTCTCGGTGGGACTTATATCCCAAGCTGGAAGCACTGCTTGCAATAAACGTAGTGACAAGATCTATAATTTGACACAAAGAAACACCGGTTACTATACTACAGCAGTGAAGATTTTCATGCAGTTTTGTTGTTTCTGTAACAAAGTTGTCAGTAGCTCGTACGAAGCAGCATCAAACAGTAGGAAGGTAATGAATCAGAAAGGACATAGAATGAGGCAAGTTTGGCTTATTATGAGGCATACCGCAACACAGTCTTGAAGTAATTGAGAGCAACTGCAAAACTTGAAGTGAGGGTAGTTAGTGACCTGCTGAGACTGAAACTGGGCACCTCATGAACGCAAGTCAGCAGCTCTGCTGCTTAAGACAACTCATTCAGTCAGTTGTTTGGATGTAGGCTAATTCATTGCATGAAAAAAAATTCCAGTCAGTTGTACAGTCTCACTTAAACTATTGTAGACAAAAGATTCTAACACCAGCTATAATTGTTATAGTTTTCCTAGGTCCCTCAATGAAAACAGTGAGACAGAACTTCACTTGAGGTCACATCCACTTCCAATGTTTTAGCCAGTCATTATCCTGCATTTATATTTGATACTGGCTAAGCTACTGATAGTATCTTTACTCAAACCATAAAACATGAATAAATGAATGAATGATAACGAACAAGTAAATGATTCAATAGACAAATAAATAAATGATAAAATGAATGACAAATTAAATGTGCTCTAATTAGATATTTTACTTTTGAATTAAAGAGCTGACATAAAGAAGTATATGATTGTAAGAGAACAAATAATATTTTCTTCAGCAACTATGACCCAACAGTGATTGGTACTTTGTTTTTACACATTTTTGTGCTGCTACGCACCATGTTACAAGAAAAGAAAATTAAACCTTAAGAGTGAGTCATAATATCATGTACTTAATACAAAATGGGCACAATGACACAAGTAAATAAACTGTTGCATTTGGCCACCATCAAGCACACACAGGGGCCTGACACACACCGTAAGTAACCAGCATACCTGCTTTGGTAATGTGATCACAAAGGTATTATCTTGCCCCCCGACCATTGAGAGTAGTAAATTCACCCATGCTGGGGTACTGAGGGCCCGACACATTGCAGGGGATGATGCAATAGCTCTTGTGAAACCAAGAGTGGCCCACTCTACATGGTGATTCAGAGCCAAGAGCTGCAGTTGTGACGGAGAGTCTGACACTGTGTTTGCTGTCTGCAAGTACAACAATACCATATTATTTTTATAGAGGCCTCGTATCTCTCTCAGTTAATGAACTCTGCACCCCACAGTTCTGGCACAATGTACATTCCCTTCAACATATCATCAATCACCACCTTATTGTTCCTCAGCTAGTATCACTGTCCACCACACTCCTGCCCCTATGACACTCACTTCACACTTCACCTCTCTATACAATCCCAGCCCTTACTCCTTTCCTTATAAGTTAAAAACAACAAGGGCTACAAAGTGATAAATTTCCTTTTCATTAAAGTGAGTCATTTAATGACATGGTCAACTGCTAAGATTACATAGTGTTAGTGACAGAACAAATGGGTATGGAGCATTAGAGGAATGACAGTGACAGGGAAAAAAATTAAATATTTGGGAAAGCCACCCATCCCAGTGCCACTTTATCCACCACAAGTCTCACATGGACTGACCTGGAATCAAACTGAGGCCTCTGTGATGATAGGCCAGTGTCTAACTGCCTGAGCCATAGGAAGGTCATTTACTCTATATTCTGTGGACATCTGATGCATAAAAAGGGTTGATCATTAAACTCTTCGTGCCAATAAAGTTCGTTTACCTGAATTATATCCCTCAGTAATGAACATAATATTCGTGCTGACGATGTCTGAACATGATCAGCACTGATTCCACAGCAAATTGCAAGCGTTCTGAGGAGAGTTAACGAAGCTTGTTTGAGGAGCTTGGTAGGATGTGCATCCTTACAACTGAGTTTCAGCGCTGTAAAGACAAGAAGACAGCAACACTGAAATGTCAGTTCTAACACACAGATGTCAGAGACAAGACACAAAATGCGAATGAACATCCAGTGTCAGTACTTACTGCATTAAGTGCTCACTTCTTTCATATGTAATTTACATATTCCTTGCTTTTCTTTAAATCTGAAACTTAGTTCAATGATAACTGGCAGACCAAAATTAAAGTTTATGTAAAAATGAAAGTGCCTGCAGACAATCCTGCCCCAGTCATGCTTTGTCTATCACAAAATTCCAGTGGCCTAACCTGTACGAAAATTTTTTTATGAGAGTGAGATTTAAATTCTGACTATTGCCTAGGATGAGGGACATTTAAATTTAATTATCTGAAAATGCACATATATTACAGTTCACAGAGCCCAGCCACATGAGGAATTAGAAACTATACAATACAAACAGGCGAACAATGAAGGGTCAAACCCAGGCCTCCAAAGAGAGGCAGCAGTGACTGTCTAAGCTACGGCACAGGTGGACCTCAACAAACAGAAATAATATGTAGACCAAATGTACACTGAAATTCAATGAAGGAACAACTTACGTGCTTTGGTAGCTTCATCATTTGTGTCAGAATCTGTGTCTGTCTCCGCAGGTGTTGGAGGGTCTGCCAATTTCAAATCATATTTATCTTCTTTGCCCATTCGGTATGAGTTTGTGGAGCCATTATCCCACTGAACGCGAATCCATCCATCCTCCCCTAAGTCTCCTATCACTCTTCCTTCACCAGGTGGAGGACCATCCTTTAGAGAAACGATATGATGATCAACCCCTTGGTACCATAAGTCGACTACAGTAAACATACAGGATGATGCTAGTAAAGTCATCACCAAGAACATGCAAAGTAATGGGTGGCCATCTAAATGCAGGTCTTCAGCAGTGTAAACTGGTCACTTACTTACAGCACCAAAGGGTTAATATATATTTTAATAACCTATGTCAAAGGAGGGTTAGAAGAGGGAAAAGAGAAGGAAGGTAAAGAAGAACTCTGTAATTGCTGTTCGCTTGGTAATTTCCTTTCATCATCAAATTTTCACAGTCTCTGAAAAAAAGTTCAGGCTGATACACTTCCAGTATAAGCATTTGCTCTGTTAAATGACAATGCCCTATCATAAAACAAAAAAACAAAATACAAGAACAGCAAGGTATTCTGGGACATGACGCTTGTGTTTGACATTCTGCTGGCGAGGTCAGGATGGAACATTTCAAGTTCCATCCTGACCTCGCTAGCAGACAGTAAACATAACTAGCATGACAAATACCTGTTGCTGTGTATACAGTGTTAAGACTCCTGATGATGGACAGTAGATCTGTCCAAAGCATGTAGAGTTCTTTATCGAAATAAATTTGATAAATAGTGCATCTCGTTGGCTTTTATTATAAGAAAGAATCTTTTAGTTCAGCACATATGTTCCACTGTTATGCACTAAACTTCCTCCCTTATGTCCAAAATACTGGTGCTTATCTACCAAGTAATGACAACTCCCAAAAGACCAAAAATTAAATTTTCAATTTTAAAAAGCAAGAAATAACAACACAGGCAATGTATGTATCATCTAGCATTGCAGCGCTTTTGAGAGGAAAAGCAATAAGTATTACATATTCTGAGTGAACAGAGGCATCACGATGTGCTTATAAACGTAATATGATATTAAATAACGTACGTCAGCACAAGTACTTTATTACACAAGGTAATTACATAGGCTACATGTTTCGACTATTAATCAGTCATCTTCAGGCATGTGCATAGCATCTTGTGTCTCAATTGACAAAATAGGCCTGAAGATGACTGATTAATAGTCGAAACATGTAGCCTATATAATTACCTTGTGTAATAAAGTAGTTGTGCTGAGATACATTATTTAATATCATATTATATTCTGAGTGTGTGTTTGTAGCCTTAGTCATCCACCATGCAAGGCACACACGCCATACTGTCATCTGTGGCCTGACCCACTCTACAATTAAAAAAAGTCATTGAATGTAAGACATGGGTTTCATTTTTTTTACAATTTTGTCTGAAATACTTCCAAGAAGAACTGAACAAGATATTATCATAAATGTAAACTGGTCTTTACATACAACACCCATTATTCTTGTCAGATTTCAAATGAACTTTTATCTGCTTGACAGATGTTCGAAAAAAACTGAAATATCAAATTTAATGAAAATCCGTAAAGTGGGAGCCGAGTTGTTTCGTGTAGACATATGCACAGACAGACGGTTAGACATGATAAAGCTAATAGTCGCTTTTCATAATTTTGTGAATGTGCCCAAAAAAAGGGTACTGACCTGGTCCCCCCACTTCCAGTCCACACCTCTCACTACACGGGTACCAATCTTCATCATACTTGCAAGTTCTGGTCCTGTAAGTATGACAGCTGGAGGGGAACTTTTATGCACCGTGTCTTCGTATATTGCGAACACATCCTTAGTTTTATCATCCACACATGATGAGAACTCTGGTCCTGCCAAGTAACAAACAAAACAAGAGATGTGAAAAAATGTCCACATTCCAACTTTTGATTCCTCACTTCATACAAAACATCCCAGCAATCTCAAATCAAGGTAAGTAATCTGCAATCCAAACTTTCACTGCTATAAGATCCTCAAAATTCATCTCTTAACCTTTCAGAGGACTGCATTTGCATATGCCAACACATGTAGGAAATCCACCTTAGGAATTCATATTATTTATTTATACAATGAGGAAAATCACTGAATTTTTAAGACATACTGCATAATCTCTGTTTTGTTTTCCACAAAATACCACTTATTTCATAATTTTACTTATACATGTTCAAATAATACTCAACACTTTCATGAACCATGTACTAAAATTTAAAAACCAACCCCAGTAAGATAAAGATTAAAGCTAATTACATTGTTCTTTACTAATTTCTTTGAACATCAAATTACCTACCTTCTAAAACAATTATCATCATCTTATTTGAAATAATGTCTCAGTACTTAACCTATAATAAAAAAAAATCATTATTTTTCACTTGTCATTCTTACAGAAAGTTCTTTATACTCTTACTCAGTCTAGAAATATCTGTATTTCACAGCTATGGTTTAAACCGCATGTAAGAACCCCCCAAATACTTACCCATTTGCCTCATTAAAGACTGTATGACAGCCAGAACGCCAGAATTTATGATCAGGCTAATTTCATTTCCATAGTGGTTTCCTGTCAGCATTCCCAACACTGTCAACAGAAATCTGTGAACAAAGAGATGTAGTGCAGATGAACATTAGGTCAGGTTACAATACTGCTCCTCAAAGAACATTACTTACAACTTACTAACTTCATTCCTGAACCTCTATCATCCAGGAACAGAGGATTTTAAATCTCCTAGTAATATGTGAATGGTGGTCACAATTTTACTCAGAAGCAATGTAAAGGTAAAGTGATCCTGTTACAGGCCTGGTGTGGCCCAGAGAGTGGGTAGAGGTACAGCTCTACTCTTCCATGACCGCAGCACTAGAAGGGAGTGAGTGGTCAGCAGCACGCCCTAGTCGCACTTTACCCCTGGGACAGACCCGGTACCCATTTTACAGGAGGCTGGGTGGGCCCCAGGGCCGGCCTGGACAAGCAGAAAATCTTGTACCCACTGGGATTTGATCCCGGATTGACTCAGAGGCAATGTACACATATTAATACAGAAGAAAAGTATCGCTTACAGCTCAACCACACACTTGTAGTGTTGTGATCATGTGACAAACAGCTACCTAAGTTGACAAACAGCTAGCTAAATTCCATCCTCTAGAACCTGCTCCATTCTCTGCACTGTAGCTCAAAAAGGTATGATGAAATTTATACACACACACACACACACACACAAAGGAAGGTCTGAGCACAACAACTTACACAACACAAATATAATTAATGAACATAATTTCACTTAAAACAATTATGGAATGTAAACCAACAAATGCACACGTTTCAAATTAATGTTTTAATTCAATTCTTGGTTTCTACTAAATGTTCAAATATCATGTGTTCATCATCAGGAAGATCATTTCTACATGCAGTTTTGTATGGTATGTTTTCATACATTTATGTACGCAGTCTAGCACGTGGAAGGATGTGCTCATGCTCAGTACTTCCTTGCACCTGCCAGACAGCTTACATGAATGTATGAAAAACATACCACACATGTACAAATGGTCTTCCTAACGATGAACACATGACATTCGAAAAATGGAGAAGATGACAAGAACTAAATTAAAACATTAATTTGAAATGTGTACATTTGTTGGTTTACGTTACATAATTGTATCACAATGCACAGTACAAAAAAAATAAAATTCACATAAAACAGTTAAAGAGTGCAATAATCTTTGAGTATTAACGTTATGTAAAATGAATTTGCATGCCAACTGAACAATTAAACCTTTCCATTTTCAGTATTGTACAATTTTTTTTTCACGTTTTATAGCAAAAAGAACTTTCATAGCAACCTGTCATTTGCAAATACAAAAGTAAAATGTACAAATATGAAATAGGAGTGTTTCACGGCAGTCACCATAAACAATACAGTCTGCTCGTAGTGTGGCAGAAATTTAGTGACATTTTCAGAGCAATAGGTTGCCTCCATTTTCAGAGTAAGTGGAGGCAACACACTGCTCCAAAATTATGATAAACTTCTATTACACTTCACTACAACACATCTCAGAAAACAGTACTGTTCAAATATCAAATTTCCGATCATTCATTTAAGCACACAAAATGCCTGGAAATAACATGATATACTGCTGGATCAATGGTATGATAGCTAGCTACCGTTACTGGGGTAAAACCAGAGAAACTGTTTCTCATGTCTGAGCCTACCCAACCAGTGGGCAACAAACATCTGAGATACAATGCATGATTTCAGGCTTCCATCGCGAGGTAAATGAAAACTGTGCTCTTCTGGGTCATTACACAACGAGTGGGTAAGAAATGACCACTAAATTTAACATTAATAGGTCCATGCATCGCTAATATATTCTCAAAATACAACCAAATACGATGCGACTTTTCACAATTTATTTATTTCTGTAAGACACTCTACATGTTTCAGACAGTTTTTCCGTCCATCATCAGGAGCTCAAAACTGCACATACAGCGTCCAGTATTTGTCAGACCAATACTGCTACCTGCTGCTAGCCTAGCAGGTAGCAGTAACGGTCTGACAAATACCTGACGCTGTATGTGCAGGTTTGAGCTCCTGATGATGGACAGAAAAACCGTCTGAAACATGTACAGCGTCTTACAGAAATAAATAAATTGTGAAAAGTCGCATCTTGTTGGTTGTACTTTGAGAAATGACCACTACTTGCTTCATAATAACCCAGAAGAGCGCAGTTCTCATATGATATGCAAAAGAATTCATTCTCCAGGATTCACACACCACAAAGTTTACAGGAAAGAAAAAAGGCCAAATATCTTCCATATGCCTCTACTCCTTCACTGCAGATTCCTTAACACCTTAATGCTTTGAAAGTAAAAGACTCTGTATCCTACCACTTATATGTTTCAAAGTTATAACTGTATTCTAAAGCACATTAATTTACTGATCTGCTAATGGAGATTCTGAGTGTCTACTGTGGGGCATGAATTTTTAAATATCTGTCACGCAAAATTTGTATCTTGGAGAGAAAACCATTCCACTCACCTTGCCCAGGGTAATTTCCTAAGCCAACTGTAAGTTCCTTGGTTCAATGAACCTTTGCCTTTTAGCTTATGGGTCTTCCTTGGCTGCTCAGCCAGCAACACATTTTCACGTAATGCTGCTACAGCCCACGATGTAATTTTGGCTTGTGCCAGCAGAACTTCTACTTTCTGGTATGGATTCACTGACTGAATGTTGTCAAGACAGTAAGACAAACCTTCCCTGTAAATATGTGGAACGTGACTGAACTGGTAAACAGCACAACACAGATCCAAAATATCAAAGACATTACCATACATTTTTGTCACCATATTCGTTTCAAGGCAGAATGTTTATTGGTATTTATCTACCAAAGTACAAGGCACCACATCACACAGGACGGTAATATTCAGTGCTAATGCTGTGAGAACATAATATCTCATAGCATATTTCCTTAAATATGCAACAGAATGAAAGAAATAAATTAGATTTAAGGTCCCGTACAGGACTGATGGGTGTCAGGATAAAATAAAACTATCAGACTCACCTTAGGATGTGTTTCTTATGTGCAAGGCCCAACCAACCATTTAGCAACAAGTACTTAACAGAAGATATCAAATAATCCCTTTTCAAGAGTTCATACATCATCTCATTTCCTTGTATCCTGATTCTTGCTCTTTGGACCTATGAAATTAAACAAACATGAGAATAAAAAGTTGAGATCCTGACATCAATGACTTTGAAGGTAGTAGCAGCTTTAAATTATTCTGACTTAGAAAATTTTGTCCTCTTTGAGCAGATGCTTTAGTTTCTTTATTACCTTCAGAAGACTCACTACAACAGCAGTCTTCAAATCTGATTTCAGTAAATTATGGGGCTTAATGTACCGTATTTATCTGACAACAAACAGCAACCTGAGCACCTGCTAACAACATGTAATGTGCACTATATACCTGACACCATAAAGCAAGTTAAACATATGCTAACAAATATTCTTATAATAAAACCCACGAGATGCACTAATTTCTCAAATTTATTTTTGGAATAGGACTCTACATGTTTCTGACAGTATCTCTGTCCATCATCAGGAGTCTAGCACTGTACACGCAGCAATGGGTATATGTCATACAGGTTATGATGACTGCCTGCTAGCAATCAGTCAGCATAACCTGTATGACATATACCTATTGCTGTGTGTACAGTGCTAGACTTCTGATGGACAGAAAACCTGTCTGAAACATGTAGAGTTCTA
>Ga0123352_10009067_pt1 | contig 15544 bp, 8 predicted proteins | sample TergutLab28metaG_FD_89700 | JGI IMG/M metagenome (GOLD analysis project Ga0123352, IMG submission 89700) | Labiotermes labralis P1 segment gut microbial communities from Petit-Saut dam, French Guiana - Lab288 P1 | ecosystem: Host-associated > Arthropoda: Insects > Digestive system > Gut ... | reverse complement strand
TCAGCCTCGTGAGCCTCGTGAGGTCAATTGAGGAGCTACTTGAATGAAAAAAATAGCGGCTCCAGGTCTAGAAAACAGAGATTAACGGCTGTGGGGACCCGTTGCGCTGACCACGTGACACCCGTCTATCCGCAAAAAGTTGGCACTAACTTCGCCGACCGGCGGCGGCCTCTCTGTCGGTATAGTTCGCGTGCGGACTAAGGCCACGGAGTTTTTTGTTAAATGCCTAATATGAAGTAAACATCTGTAAATCCGGAAAAATTAATAGAATATTCAATTTTCTATGTTTACAGCGGTACAGTGCAAAACAACACGGCCTTCCCTTCGGAAATCGTTCGCTGGAGTCGCACGTGATTAACAGTAAACACCATTTGATTTCGACGCTAAAATAAAGGCAAAGGTGGTATCTGGATACAATGTCATTTCTAAGTGAATTCATGATCCAGTATCAAAAAACGGACAGTATACTGAGAGGAGGCATCACCATATAAAAGACACGAATGTACTGAATGCATTGTTTTATCTGTGATGACTAGACGGATGCTGGTTTAAACACAACTGTTCAAGTACAAGAATTACGACAGGGAAAGGTCAGGAGGCCAACAGCTAATAAAGCGTATGCCAACGGATAAAGTGGCAGAGCCAGGCCGGAATTTCTTCTAGTAAAGTCAAAATCAACGGAACCGGATAATCCGGTTTTAGAAGTATTATTGTGGTTCCACATTTTGTGAAGTTAACTTACAAAATAAAGACGACGTACGGCTAACGCTCAGTAACTTGAGTCGATTCCCCAATCCGCCTACAAAACGTTGTTTCCAAAATTCTAATTACCGTCGCAGTTCGAACTAACTCCAGTAAACTTACGCAAAAGTTGTGGAATTTGTTGTGACGTCGCCGAATTTTCTCTTGGAACATCCGAATAAGAGCGTGTGAACTTCTCTTCTGATTGTGAGAATGGACCGAAACTTTCCCTCTTTTTAAACCTCGCCTGACAACAACCACTGCCACAGTACAGGCCAAAGAGTAACCTCGTCACCTTAAATCTCAGTCGCAAATGGCTTCATTTTGCATTGACTCGCTTTTTTAGGGTGGGTTGTGCAATTTTCGAAGCAGCTCCGGACATTCTGTTTCTAGCTGCTCCGAAATTTTACTCGGTGATTTTGAACTTTTAGATTGAGGGTTTTTTTTTTAATACTAAAGTCGCAGTAGATGAGCATTTTCGCCAATGAAAACCAAGCAGCATGTAAGACGTTTGTGGGAGAGTTTCTGTTACAACCGAGTAGCATGTATGTGTTCAAAGAGTTAGACTTGTAATAGATACGGGATTTGAAGTTCTCGTATTTGTGTTGATGCAAAGTCAATCATATATCAGTGACGCTGTGTCGATTGGTATATACCATAGTTACCGAAACATCGGAGCAGTTTGCTGCCTCCGTCTTCAAGAAATAGACCGTTTAAAGTCTGGAGATGAAGGAATCCGAAACGTCGGTATTCATCTGTCGACACAGCGTCATTTCTGAGAGGAATTGAGTCTTACTAGCGGGTGCTTTGTCGAACTGCACAGGTTCTAGCTGATCTTTACAGCTTGAAGTTTATGAACGCTGGTCTTTAATGACGTGGGAACGAGACCAAGTGCCGGTGTCGTACCATAGCCTCTGTTTTTCCCCCCGCTTGTCTAACGTTTCGGAGATACGCATGTCTGTCCGTCCGTACACGACTCCCAAAACTCTCATTCTCGTAGTGCACGAGTTGCCAATATTACGTCTGCGTGAGACTTGGTCTAGGACTGTTATGATATTCAGCAATATCAGACCGCTGACACCTGCCGGCTAGGGTCATCATTAACTCGCTCCTCTGCACATACTGTTTACATAAGCCAGGCCCGAGCGCTAAGACTGTAAATAATTGAATTCAATTCTTTACTTATACATGTGCTGATTTTGGCAGCGTAATTGGAGTTATAGTGAGAGCGCCAGTGGACGGTCAATACTGAAGAGAGTGGCAAGAAGAAACGGTACATAATTATATTGCGAGCATTGAAAGGTGTGTTGTGGATATTTTGAAGTAACAACAACAATAGTTGTAGCACTAAGCTATAGTAATGTTGTAATAGTACACTCTAATTGTTGCCTCAGCACTAATGCACAAAATGTTTGGATTCGAAAACACAAAACCAAAGACCAGAACACACAACAAAATGATGATGCATGCAGTTCAGTTAAATAACAAGTCATAGTTAATGAGAAAAAAAGTGTAATAAATACAGTTTTATCCCTGATGAGGCCTGTAATAAATTAAAAGACAATAACATTTATATTGTTCTTGTCTATGTACTGAACAAAGCCACTGGTTACAGAGACACCTAAAGCGCTGTAGCACAATCAACACCTCCTCTTGCACGCACAGTTCTGTTCCTTGCCGCATAACAATCGCCTTGGCTGGACTACAAAAAAAACCGAAAGTCGCTCTCTAGTATTGATTAGCACTGCTGATTTCGTATTCCAGAGATGCAAGGCCTTCAATTCATCTTCATAAACAATAAATATCATAAATCATATCTAATAGTAGCAGGACGAATAGTAGTATCCGTCTTATTTCACATAGCTGGCAGTAGCTGAAACTCTAAACCCTGTAACTTGAACTGATAGGTTGATAGTAAATAATGTAATAAATAATGAAATATGTAGGCGGTAGAGGTCGTGGCATAATTCTATGCTGACATGACCTGGACGGACTGAGGCAAACCGCTTGAAAATGTCAGTCAAAGTAGCCGGTCTGCGGGTCGAGATTGGAATCTGGGATTTCCCAAATATTAAGCATTAGTTTTACCTACTCAACCATCATGCTTGGTAGCGGTAGTATAGTAGTGCATTAGTGTAATAGGCACAGTAACCGAATCAATTTAGACAGGGAAATTTGAATTAATACAAAAAAATCAGTATTACAACACTTCTTGATTTCAAACTTTCGCCCTGTTCTGAATGTTGTATTCTTTCTTTTGGGCGATTTCCCGGCGTCTGAATTTTATGTGCCGACGTTTCGGAATATCTTCACAGGCGGTATTAGCAGGAAGAATAACCGGGATGAAATTGTTGGGGTAGTTACATTTTCCTGTATACATGTAAATAAATCGTAGAAGTTGAGTTGGGCGGGTCATGTGGCACACATATGACAGCAGAAAAATGCCTACCATATTTTGGTTAGAATAACCGAAGGAGACTACTTAGAAGACCTAGCCGTAGATGGGTGGCTGATATTCAAATACACCGTAAAAGGAACATGTTGGGAATGTGTGCATTTGTTTCATATGACTCGGTACAGACCAGGGGTGGGGGGGGGGCTTTTGTGAACACGGAAATGAAACATGGGTTAACTAAAATAGGGAGTAGAATAGAGAAACGTTTATTTATGTGTACCCGGTCTATACCGGTCTATGCCGCGTTTATGAGAGATACATTTGCATACAGTACACCTCTTACGAGGAAGATGCAGGCAATATACTATACAGAAAACGGACGAGAACCTTTTTTTCTCCTGCAGCTTCTTGACGCGGTCCGCTTGCTTGGGATGCTTTCACGGCGGAATAAATAAGACCATTTTCAGAAAGAGCTGACACGCAGTCGCACACTTGTTTTGCAGACGTAATTTTCCACCATTTATTTATTTCATACGTACTGCTACAGCGGTATGTTTACTTCAGTTCGATGAATAGTTTTGTCTGCAAAGCCATTACGCTGTTTCATAACATTCATTAGTAGTATTTCTGAGACTGGATGTCCCCTAGCTACTGTGTAAATGTCTGCTTTGAAACTTGAAGAATAATTTCGTAACATCGTGTGTTAGTGATGGTCGTTAAGCTTGGAAAAAAGTTTGCCTTTTAGGAAGTTCATGACCAGAAAAGCTTGTTCTTAAATGCAAGTGCTAAAAATTGCTGGTGCTTTTTCCTCGGGAAAGTTTTGAAAGCGTTAAAAGTCTTGAGATAAGCTCGCAGACAGCTCTTTGTATTTCCCTCAGTGAAAGGATTTTTATTTTCGTTATTACGTAAACTAATTTTCTCCATTTGCATCTGCATTGGTACTTGATCAATGTCAAAGGCAAAACGACTTTTTAGTATTCAGATTTTATTGGTCATCTGGTGGAAACATCTAAAACCTTGGGGGAAAAAAAAATTATTTTGAACCTTATGAATGATGCTAACGAATTTGGCCTTTAGCGTCTGTCTAAAACTGTATGGCGTTGAGGATTCCAGAAAGGTCGTGCGAGGTGGGAAATAAGTGTATAAATTATAACTGTCAACTTGACTAAGTTTTGGTGTTTATTAACCAAATCGCGTGGTTACACTACCACATTAACACTTATTTTAATCAGATTTAACAGTGGTTTGAATACATAATGTAATAATGTAAGGAATTTGTAAATTGAGATCTCAGTGTTCACAGAATGCAATGTACACTGCCACTTGGGTCGAAACATGTTGCTTTAATAAACACCAAAACTTAGTTTTGTTGACGGTTACTCATTTACTTACATACTTACTTATTTACTCCATGGAGCAGAGTCCTTGAGAAGCAAACCACTTTTCAGCTAGTCAAGAAATTCTCCGCATTTTATGAAGCCCAAAGGTTCATTACCGCATTCACAAGTGCCCGCCACCTGTCCCTATCCTGAGCCAGCTCGATCCATTCCATACCCAAACATCCCACTTCCTGAAGACCCATCTTAATATTATCTGCCCATTTTCGCCTGGGTCTCACAAGTGGTCTCTTTCCCTTAGTTTTCCCCACCAAAACCCTCTATACGCCCCTCCTCTCCCCAATACGCGCTACGTGCCCCGCCCATCTCATTCTTCTCGTTTTTATCACCCGAAAAATACTGGGTGAGAATTACAGATCATTAAGCTCCTCATTATGTAGTTTTTTCCACTCCCTTCTTACCTCTCCCCTCTTAGGCGCAAATATTTTCCTCAACACCCTGTTCTCAAACACACTCAGCCTACGTTCCTCCCTCAATGTGAGCGACCAAGTTTATCACCCATACAAAACAACAACAAAAATTATAGTACTGCATATCTTAATCTTTAAATTTTTGGATAGCAAGCTGGAAGTCAAAAGATTCTGCACCGAATGATAGCAAGCATTCCCTGACTTCAGTCTGCTCTTAATTTCTTCCTGAATAGAATTTTGATATGTTTAGGCTGTTACCAAATATTTGAACTCTTCCACCATTTTCCAAGGAACTATTATCAATCTTTGTGCTTTTACTTCATCCTGCATTCTGATCTCGAGACATGACCATGTACTTAGTTTTATCAGCATTTACTTCTAGTCCAATCTCCTTACTAGCACCTACTAAAGCTTTTTTCTTGTGTGTGTGTGTGTGTGTGTGTGTGCGTGTGCGTGTGAGTATGTCGTAATAAGAGATTTTTACGGTGAGGAGTTGTTAGCACCTCGCCCAACCCCCAAGCTGGAGTGCTACCCCTTGTCGGCTGTCCGCGACTTCTTATTCAATATATTCGCAGCTACCCTCCATATTGAAGGACGTTCCACCATCCGCAACTTGAGGAAGCCCCATGCCGTTGTGACAGGTTGACGGTTATAATTTGTATAATTACAACGGAATATCCACCTTAAAGAAGACTTGAAATGTCTAAGTCTTTTTTCGCTCATATGTTGTGCAAGTTCACTTTTGCTTCAAAGGTCTTCACATATGTAAAATGCCACTCATTAATTAGGCTTACATTTTCCGTGAAATTTGATAAGCTTCGTTTCTCAAACGAAGAACTCATTACCTCCTCATCCCAGACATGCTGTAGTAGACAACGTCGCCATATTCTGACCCGACTTCTTCCGGAATAGAAATTTCGACAAACAGTGGTACAGACCACTCAGTCGTATGTGGCTCGCTGCTAAATACTATCAGTTTCAGTAACTTATTTCATCTCCAGTGCAAAACGTTGAGCAGCATGATGTATCTTAAACGGCATCAGCTTGCCGCAGCTGGTGTACACAGCTCTCTTATAGATTCGTCATACTGACGCATTAGTCATGCATGTTTCTTCCACCATAGTTTCTCGCATTTCACACATTTTCCAGCCCAATTCCGGAGAAGGGCGTGGTTTCTTTGCATTCAAGAAGAAGTCTCTACCAGTCCTCGTACATTTGAAGGTGCATCAGCTAGCAAGCTCACCATGATGAAGTTTGAATGGCATTATCAATGTCACCAATAAATATCAAATAAGCAATGTGTGTGTAACGTTACGTTGCGAATGCATAACAATCAGCTGATTTTGCCCGCAATTCAAGTTCAGATAGGCCTTGTACTTTTTTTTTCCCCTACAGAAACCTATTCAGGTGCAGCTAGCAACAATGTAGGCATTTTAGTAAAACATAACATTATGAATCGTTCGCGTAGTGTTTATTCCTTTTCAACTAAACTAACATCCTGATAACACTTCACTCGAAGAGAACGCGTTTATGGCGATTTAATCTCGCCAGCAACAATAATGTGTATTTGTTTGTTCATGTAAAATGCCCGACAGTGTTGCCTGATTTTAAACAAATTTGGATTTTCGTAGAAGTTCGCAATATCAGATTTTACGGAAATCCGACCAGTGGGAGCCGTACTGATTAGTGCGGACGGACGTAAATAATAAAGGCATTAGTCGTTTTTTGCGGTTATGAGAACGCGTCTAAAACGCATCTCGAATTCCGTGTTTTTAAAGGGCCTTCCTCGTTTCTGCAATTATTTCCGCACTGCTGTAATTGGCACGATCGATTCACGGCAGTATTTGGCGACATTTTTTCCCTAATTGGGAAGTCTAGTTAGCGTCTTCGGTTTAGCAACTAGTAAATGTGTTGGATAAGCCGGAATTCGATTCCCGGCAGGGGCAAGAGATTTTCTCTTCTCCAAAACCTTCAGACCGGCTCTGAGGCCCACCTAACCTTCTATTCAGTGGGCACTGGAGTTCTTCCCTGGAGGTAAACGGTCGGTGTGTGAAGTTGACCACTGACCTGCATCTAGTACCTAGGGTAAGACTGAGTAGATGTGTGCTACTCCTTCTTCATGCCTTGATAACGTTGACATGGACACCACTTTTTAACTTTAATTTTCCCTCTAATTGGATTCACAGCAAAAACTCCCCATTCGTACCTAATATAGCTGTCTATTGCAGACTCTATTGTGACTGTGAGGATTTCGTAGCCAGCAAGACTGACTGTTTTATCGAAGAGTAGGCTCCCTGTTAGGGAGGTATTGTAACCCTGTAACAGGGCTGATGCTAGTAACGGCATATTGGAGATTCGTATTGTGGTGTCTATAAACGCTGCCTTCGTCTCACTGTAACGCCTCGTGGTTTGGTAGATAGGTACCAACGTTTCGGAGGAATCTTCTGACGCCATCTTCAGTAGAGGCCTTATATCCAAGAATATCAAACTTTTTATTTCAAAAATTGTCTGAAATAATCATCTAGATTTGTTGAGTATTAACGAAAATATTTTTAAATGTGTGTCCATATGGCCGACCCCTTTGTTGGTGTTGTATGGGCTTATTTTTAGTCTACAATTCGTATATTAAACCCCATTTGCAGAAAACAACCCTTGATGCTTTTTAGGCGCCTTCGTATTTTGGCGAACATTGCATATTACCTTCTTTTCCGTCCATCTGTCTATCCATTCGCCTGTCTGAATGTATTAGCGCCGTTCCTATTAAGCAACTTTCCGTGAAATCTCATAGTGAGGACTTCTATGAACAGCCATCGAAAAAACCTCAAATTTGGTTAAAATCGGTCAAAATATCGGTCACTTTAAAGAAGACTTGAGTATATTTTGTTGTTCCCGGCGACATTAAATCGCCATGAAAGCTCTTTCTTTGATTGAAATAGTTTTAGGATGTTAAGTAAGCCGAGGAGATATAAACATTACGCGAGTTCGCTCCATTGCTACGCTGTACGCACATTGTCTGTCCTGAATATCCGGGCGCATATCTTAGGCATACATGTATCCACACGTGTACCGTACGTACGTCGGCCTGCGTGATTACAGGGGTTAAAAAACGAAGTAATATAGTCACGACTGCTCGATATGAAGGCATACAGGAGCAGTAGAGGTATATCTGCTCTCATTCTTGATTCTGATACCAAATTGAGCTGAGTGAAGAGCTCCATTCCCTGGTCACTTCACGCCAGAAAAAGAAACACCCACTATTCAGTGAACAGGAGACTTTGAATTACATGTATACATTTACACAAAAGCACATGTAGTCCTGCATTGCATTCGAAGAAACTACAAGACAGTAACATGAGATGCTTGTCATGAATACAGTCTCCAGAGTGAAGCTAAGATTGTCCCTGAGCACGCCAGGAAAGAATGTGCGGGAACAGTAATAGAGTTCCTTCATGTTTTAGCTTCATTTCCCGGCCGCTTTACACCCGGAGAAATATCCCCCTCCATATATCGAGTAGGAGGGTAGGTGGAGCCTTTTGAAACACTTTGTAGACAAGAAGAATCCCTTTCTATGCTGAAATCAACCAACAGCTCCTCGGCTGTCCAGCCCTCAGCCTAAGCCATGTTACCGTTCCAAATCCTCCAGGTCCCAAAACCCGTGTAACTGACAGTGAAAAGTATTTTCATTAAGCCCAGCACTATTTTGTGTGCAGTTCAGTACCAAGCGATTGTCATAAACGTAATTGGTTTTTTCCTGTACTCATTTTTCTGTTTTTCCAGTCGTGTGCTGAACAGTGCTGTCCCAGATTCCCACTGTGCTCAAGAACTTATCTTCTACACTAAGTCGTTTGGGATCATTGTTTCTACTTCAGTGTTAAGTTCATAACGTACCTGGCCTCTTAAATTTCTGGCAGAATTTCAAACAAAGCAAACAACCAAAGAAACAGTGGCATATGCAATAAAAGAAAAGTAGGGTTTTCAGCACAACAAGTAAAACCACGACAGTATAAGTTAAAATTTAATAATTATTAAGACTCAAAATGAATTTGCGAGACGTTTAGTTAGAAAATGTCTTGTAATTATTCGGACCCTTTCTTATGCACTGCATGTGTGTGTGTGTGTGGATGATAACATATGCTTCGGAATACATGCGGGTTTGTGATGAAATTTGCCGTTTTGAAAACATACGTCAGAAATTTCCCATCTAATCCACCTGCGAAGAACCCCACACCCAGCGTTACATCTCACGTGATAACAGTCCACCATTATACTTATTGCTCAGCTTTCCTACGCCTTTATCGACACTTTTTCCGGTGTAATGTTCAGTTGAGAGGCCACCAGTCGCCCGCACGACGATATTGTAGTGTTTCGTTTTCTCCTTCAGGAAGGAGATTGCTAACAAGCAAAACTGCACTGTATGTATGCTTTCCGTACGACGTGATGATAATATTAAAAAAAACGTTTGCAATAAATTTGACAGTTCGTTATTAATAATCACCTGCACATAACCCTAAACGTTTTCTAGTACTTCTACCTATGATATTCCGCTCTCACTTTCATCAGGTTCACTGTCATGCAGCTGCTCATTCCTTTGTCTTGCTATTCATATTCTCCCTTCATACATTCTCGTTCTCATTACTGTCGGTCTAGTGTATCTGCATATTCAAAGACACAGATCAACTTGTCTTCTTCGCTTTCTTTGAATATCAGCTACCCAGGAAGCCTTCATTGTCCCTCCCACCCCACCCATGCTTTAAGCAGCTGTTTTCGTTGGATGTGTCAGGAATTTGTCGTTTTTACTCCTACACTGATTTGTTCATATGTCTGTAAGCATTCGCGACATTTTGCGCCTTTTCCCTCTTTTAGTTGACTTACCGGTTATGCTACCTCTCTTTAAAGTACCACTGTAATGGCTGACGTGACAAGACACTCAACTCCGACTCGTATGCCACCAGGTTAATTGCTGCTGAAGGTACGTGGAAACTGTCGGACTGACAGCACATATAGAACAAAGCTGGTCTGTCAGCTCGGCTCTGTTCCTTTCCGTTTGAAAGCTCTAGGGATACCTACACGCTGGGATCACATAACATTGGTTGAAGAACATTGAACGTGTACTGTACATTTGTTGCATAGGGTATATTAAACACCTGAAGCAACCACAAGTCACGGCGAAGTTTTGAAAATGACCGTTTTAACTTGTGTATACGAAGTAGTGACGAGCCAAGTTCTAGAGAGCGTGCCTGTGCATTGATGAGGATTAAGTTCTCGCCAGGGGCTAAGCTGATTAATGATCCGCAGGAAGAAGAGGCACAGCCTGTTACCCACTGGATCAGGCGTCGGGAAACGTCGGCTCGCGAGTCGCATGTTAATAATAGCCAAAATAAACGAACGAGTCTGTTGCTGTGTGTTGACACGTCTCGTTAACATAGAAAGTATGACGTTAAGGTAAAGGTCTCCCTATAAGATTCCAGTTGAGGCACAGAGGTGTGTAGAGTAGAGTTGTTGCTCTGCTCATGCCTAACCTCGGCGCAAGAAGGGGGTAGGTGGTAAACGTCACCCCCACCCGCTTTAACCCGGGAAAGAACCCCGGTACCCCTTTAGACGAGGCTAAGGGGGCCCTAGGGCCAGTCTGGATTGGTATCAAGAAGAAATTTCTCAACCTGGGCTGGTCTTGAACGCCGATACGTGTAACTTGCGTACTGAAAACGATGGTTCGTTTACCTTGAGTTTGGTTTTGTAAAGATATGTACGACTTTGTTTTCTAACCTTTGCATAACTATTATATTGTCACTGTACTGAAATGACACTAGATATTTTACGAATGTACATTAGAACGGAAAGGAAAAAGCACCACTCTCATTTTATAAGTTATTTTTATGAAATATTTTCTAAACTAAGAATAGATGTGTGTGTCTAAACACATATGCAGCGAGAATGAAGTGAAATGCAAATATCGTAAGGAAAAATGTTATACTTCGAGAGTCTACGAAAATCAGAATTCACCAAGCCTTTGCCAGAACTGCCTGGCACTTATTAGCAGTGCTGCTGCAATTCGCAAGCGAAATATGTCGGTCGACTCTTGTTTCTAGTATTGTCCCTAGCAGCTGTAACGTCCTTTTTGAGCCCGGGCTGACGTCCCTTCACGTATCCGAACACGCGAACTTTTTATCCCATCAGAAGACCCATTCATAATTTATAAGAGCGTGTCAAAAGGAGTGCGTGGCGCTATCACCGGCCTTCAGCCATGAAACGACTCTGAGAACATCAATACGTCCGTAGCGCGTTAAAAAACCTGCGTAACAAGCTAAGCAACGGTGAACGTACCGGGTCGAGTCTTAAAGTATGGATCGATTTCCGCGACAAGTGTGTGTAAATAGATATTAACCTTTTAACGCCTAATGTCAATTATAGTTGACGTACCGCACCGCTAACCTCCAAAGTTGCATTTAATATATTTATTAAACAAATATAGGTACCGAATATTTTAAACATGGTGTATACTCTCCGTTTTTTTTCTTCAAAATGCAGTTTGTTTCATAATTCTAATGTATTTGGTTCCTGTATTATTCACATTTTATATACAGGGTGTGCTAAAATTTGGAAAATAATTCCGGCGCCAAAAGGTTAAACAGTAGTCCGCGGAGGAAGATCAAATGAACGTGGTTGTCAACTTTTCCTGACAGTACGAACCAGGAGTTTTACGAACTTCCGTCCAAACATAGAGTAAATTTGGGTAAGACTGGCGGGTGAAAAGAGGCATGTTTAGAAAAATCTGCCTCAAGGCGTTACTGTTGGCGATGTGGCCTTTGTTGCCATTTGCGGTGTTTCTCTGGAGTTTAGAGGGTATAGTGGAGGAAATGTACTGCCTGTACAGAAGGGCATGTTTGCTTCATAAATCTTCGTTTTGGAGGCCGTACTTTAAGGTGAGCTAAAAACGATGCATTTTTAGACGCGTTCACAAAATGGCGAAAAAGACTATTAGCTTCATCATGTTTGTCCTTCCGTCTGTCCGTATGCAACAACTCGACTTCGCTGGATGGATTTTAATGAAATTTGATACTTGAGTATTTTTTTTTCGAAAATCTCTGTATAAATTCAAGTTTAATTAAAATCGGACAATAATAACGGGTATTTTACATGAAGACCAATATACATTTTAATCTTACGTCGCTCAGTCTTTACAATAAAATTTTTCAGAGAAAAGTTGTAGAGGGAATCGAAACACACATTTTATGCCCAATAACCTTTTTGTCGAGAATCGTTCCGTTTATGGGGTAATGTGGAAGAATACTGTGCAGCGCAAGCGCATTGCATCCTGGGTACCTAAGGCTACAAATGCATACTCAGAATGTGTAATACTTATTGCTTTTCCATTGCAACGGTGGTTGCCCGGACGCTCCTCGTTATTTCGTTGTACGTACATTGCCTGTCTTGTTAGAGATTGGTGTAAACAGTAGGGTTTAGGCAGGTAGGCTATATTGAATTGTATTTTTTTTTCCGCAGTCGTGAATAACGGAATTTGCGGTCCAACTGCGGTCCAAATCCATTGTGAGTGGACTGTCTGTGATACCAGCTGTTGTCATCACTGAACAAATTCACAACTACGTAACTAAACCTAAAGTTCAAAATACTGTACGAAATTTCAACTTCAAGAAATGGCGGTGCAGTATGTGTATCAATATTATTCACGGGCAAGGTGTGTAATGGAATAATTATTCCAGTTGTAGACGGAAACAAGGAAAGCAAACAGTGCAATAAGAATCCAAATCTAAGACGTATAAACAGACCCTACACCCGCGTGTGTGTATAGGAAGAAAGAAACCAGGATGTGGTACCAAACTTCAAAACTAAAAGTGTGGCACCCCTCCTCCGTATTCTGGAAGTCCCGGTGTAGTATCCCAAATGCGATGGTGGGCTGGAAACATAGATTGTGGAACGCGTTGACCGAGAGGGAAGTCTTGAGTGCCTTGGAACGCTTTTGAATTGAAATTCAAGTCCACAACAACACACGGTGCCGTGTAAATAGCTACTTTATTTATTAGCAGATGATGTATTATTACAGCTGGTTCTGGATAGATACTTGTAAAATATGAATTTGTTGTTAGTGAATTGTCGATGTTATAAGCGAAGATTTCAGTAGCAAAGTGACAGAGTTTCCAGTGATTACTGATGTAGACTGAATCCCCCCAAGTATGTCTCGTAAAGCCATTCTATAAGGCAAATTAGGGCGTTGGCTTTCACGTGATGGTGCATTGAACTGGAAGCTTCTAAGCATTAAAATCATGAAACAACCACGTGCTTTTAAGCCATCAGGGTACAATTATGAGTCCACTTGGTACAACAATTGCTTCAGCCAAGCTGGACTTTTGGGTGACATTTGGTGTCCTGGTTGCTTTATGATATAATTAATACTTGACATTGAAGACACTGTTACTTCCTATAGTGTCGACATTTCTCTATTGAGCAACAAGTATTCTATATTTTGGAACTTGCTGCTCTACTGTTACTGAATAATACAAATATATACCTTATAATTGAAATACCATCCTACCTGTATATTCGTAAGACGGTTAGTATACGACACCGGCTTCAAATCTGGGCCCGGACGGTAACGTCTGTACAAAAAAAGAAAAACATTGCACCGTGTATCGCGGATGTCGGCTTTTGTTTACGGTCGCTCGTAGGCTTCAAAATTGTATCCTTTTTCGTCCATGGGAAAACAGGTAGGTCTCAAGTCTGTCCTTTTGCATCCACGACTATTATTCATGTTTACATCCCGGTCAATGACGCTGACCCCACTGGTCGCGCCGTCTATGCGGTGCATCTGCGACCACTCGCCTGGGATAGCGGGTTCGTATCCCGAGGGGGGCTTGGATGTCTGTATTTTGTGAGTGTTGTAGAGATTGTAGAGTTTTCTTCATCAAGTGAATCCTTCCCAGTGTGGTGTGTATGAGTGGGATCGTGATGCCCTGGCCCTCTAGGCTCTGTTACTCCATGAAAAATAAATCGCAGTTAATGAAAGCAACATCACGGTGTACAGATCATACTTGGTCAGCTTGAATGCTGTAACCTTTGTTTCCAACCCCGTCTACCAACATGTTTAGCCAGTCAAGTTCGAGTATCATATTTCTAACAGATCCCTGTGTTAACCTTCTTCGCTCATAGTTTCTAGCTGTTGTTCTTCTTATTCTAAGAACGATGTGCAGGTACGTAAGAGGATCAGCTTGCCATTCACTTGTTCACGTACTGGGTAGAAGATGTTCTGACGTCTCCACTTCTTCATCCCGATCGATATCACTGCTATCTCGTAATTTTTAACAAACTGGATATTTTGTTAGCATTAATCTGCAGCTGACAATGAACACGTGTTATTTGCACTCACACTTGTGGAAATACTTCTAGAATTCTCATCCCTAATCAGTTGATTAGTAATTATCAGATTGTCAACATATTATTTACGAAAAAATTTAAGTGTTAATTTGCCCGCTACAGTCACCAACTAAGGGATTGATAGACGATTTAATTAGAAAATATAAAAGAGAAGAAATTTCTACGTTAGATTTTTTTCCCGAAGTTAGTTGCAGATACAAAAAAAAATGTTATGTGTGTGTTATAAGTGTGAACAGATTGTGACAGAACGAATACATAATCGCCTGATTGATATAATTATCCGTAACTTAAGAATTTAATTAAATAAGGACAGGTGTATTGTACCATTTTTAAAGAGACATTATTCGACCATAATTCACTAAATTTTATTCAAAGTGATGTGAACTGAAAGCCACACATTTTCCATTATTTATGAATGTGCTCCTCAAAAATAACACCCGTCGGATGTCCATCAAGTTTGTTGCACTGATGCACTCGGTTCAAAAAACTTCCCATTACGCAGAGGAGATCTAACATGGCGTGTGGGATAGCAGTGATTGCATCATAAATTCTTTGTTTGATGTTATGCAAGTCTGCCGGAACGTGTTTGAAAGTCTTTGCTTTTCAAGCGGCCTTGAAGAAATCACAAACCAACAGATCGGGCGAACGGACTTACCGAGAAATGTCACCATAGCGGAAGATTATGCGATTATCATACATAGATTGTAAAGCGCCCTATACACTCTCAGTTAGACTGAGCGATTTTATTGTGTGACGTCATACCTGATGGAAACACTGAGTAAACTGCGCAGTTTTTGCAGGCAATAGCGCAGGTCTCAGAATTGTCCTTTCCAGTCGTCTTTCACACAGAAAACTGCGCAGTTCAATAAGGGAATCCCACAGTTTCCTCAGTTTACCTCCCGACACCATGATGGCATCATATCAAGGCACATTCGTTTCCATCAACTCTTTCAGCAGATGAGCATCGCATGATATATTCCTTTTCAAATACCACTTATTACTCAAAATTTTACGCTCCCTTTTCTTCTTTTCGGATAACATTATGGCCGATGTGGCTAGCAAACAGCAAACGACAGCCTTGCTTTTATCCCCCACAGTCGCACGCACAAGAAGACACACAGAACTGACAAAAAAAAAAGAGAAACCTGATGAGGGACCTGTGCTGTGCCAGAGAACATTAGTTCAGTTTTTCTTGAAGTTTTTTTTTTTTTTTT